>PPYE01720682.1_pt1 | contig 60775 bp, 52 predicted proteins | sample 1559881 | NCBI WGS metagenome assembly PPYE01 (sample SAMN08240022, study PRJNA423297) | Human gut metagenome, whole genome shotgun sequencing project. | reverse complement strand
GGGATTCGAACCCATGCGCCCGTGAAGACAAACGGTTTTCAAGACCGCCCCGTTATGACCACTTCGGTACCTCTCCATAGCTATTTAATTGTGTCGCACCAGCGACTTGATTATATTATCATCACGGTGAAACTTTGTCAACAGCTTTTTTAAAGTTTTTTTATTTTTTTTCAAGCATTTCTGAAGAAGCTTCTGATGGTGCATCATTTTTCGTATGCATATGTGCCGTCATCTGCTTTATATAGCTGGCTTTGGCTGTTCCAACAAGTCCTTCCAGAGGATTTAATACTGCTTCTGACTTGTCTCCTAATACATATGGTCTGAATAACAGTTCATTAATCCAGTATGAGCCAATCATTATTAATATCATTATCAACTCAAGAATAAATCCGAATGCTACTGATGTCTTTACAAACATGCTTGTCTTCATTCCTGAACCACTATACTGCACTGCATATGATATTATTGCCTTGGTATCTTTAATCTCAGAATTGCCAACAATTAAAGCAAGTATGAGACTTATAAAATCAGCTAAAGAAACTATTATAGCTGCAGCTCTCACAAGCTGTGAACTGTTCCACACATATAAAGCCAGAGCTGCTATGGCCAGTATAAGGCACAACACTCCAAAGAAATTATATGATATCATATTTTTTGTTATCGAATATGTATCAGCCTGACTTCCTGCCTGTTGTACGAATGTATCTGATGGTTTTATTCTGTAAAATGGAAAGAACGCAAATATAAACGCCCACACAGACGCTATCGCTCCAACAACGTTTATTCTCTTAACTGAAAAACTGCTCATACCTGTCTCCTTATTAAACATTCAATATTATTATCTATTAAAATGTATCCTTTATAAATATTTCTGCTGTATTCATATCTTCTGGCGTAGTAATCTTAATATTCCTGTAATCACTATTAACCAGTTTTATGCGATGCTCTCCATACCTTTCAAGCACCATTGCATCATCTGTAACCCCATTAAATCTGCCACCTGCATACAACTTATCATATGATTCTTTTATTATATCATATCTAAACACTTGTGGTGTCTGAATCTGCCACAATGTACTTCTGTCTGGTGTCTCTGCAGCAAACCCTTCTGCATCTGCTATCTTAATTGTATCTTTAACCGGAACTGCCGCTATGCATGCACCATTTTTAACAACATTTGTATAACAATCATCTATAAGTTTCTGGCTTATACATGGTCTTGCACCATCATGTATGAATACATACCCCGGCTCTTTAATGCACTGAAGTCCCTTATAGACAGAATCATAGCGCTCCATGCCACCCTGAATCACCATTGAGACTTTACTCAGTGTTTTATCAAGTATGTTCTCTTTGGCATAATCAATATATTCTTCTGCTGTTACAAGTATTATGTTGTCTATGTGAGAATTATCCTGAAACGCTTTCAGAGAATAGTATATAACCGGTTTTCCAGCAAGCATCAGATACTGCTTGGGAATGTCGCTATTCATTCTTTTGCCGCTTCCTCCTGCAAGAACAATTGCTGTATTCATTATATACGCTCTCCTAACTTGAGGTTTGGCACGGCATTGAGATCATAACCATGACGCACTCCTTTTATATACTCATAATATGCTGCTGCGCCTATCATTGCCGCATTATCTGTGCACAACACAGGCGATGGTGAATAAAATCTGATGTTATTCTTAGCGCACTCCTCCTGTACTGCTGCCCTTAACGCTGAATTTGAAGCAACACCTCCAGCTATTGCCAGCTTGTCCATACCACATTCTTTTGCCAGTTTAACAGCTCGCGAAACTAATGCATCCACTACTGCTTTCTGGAAAGACGCAGCTACATCCGCACGATTAATCTCTTTTCCCTGCATATTGGCAGAATTAATATAATTAAGCACCGCTGACTTGATTCCGCTGAATGAAAAATCGTATGGCGCATCATCGACATGTGCTCTCGGAAACTCTATTGCTTCAGGATTGCCTTCCTTGGCAAGCTTGTCTATCTTTGGTCCTCCCGGATATCCTAATCCAATTGCTCTTGCTACCTTGTCAAACGCTTCTCCTGCCGCATCATCTCTGGTTCTTCCGATTATCTCATATTCTCCGTAATCATTAACTTTAACCAGATGTGTATGTCCACCAGAAACAACAAGAGCCACAAATGGTGGTTCAAGCTCTTTGTTCTCAACATAATTGGCGCTTATATGCCCTTCTATATGATGTACCCCAACTAATGGTTTATTCTTTGCAAATGCTATGGCTTTAGCTTCTGCTACTCCCACAAGTAAAGCTCCGACAAGTCCCGGACCATATGTAACACCTATTGCATCTATATCATCAAGCGTAACACCCGCATCTGTCAATGCCTTTTTAATTACCGGATTAATATTTTCTATATGCTTTCTTGACGCGATTTCAGGAACTACTCCGCCATACTCTGTATGTATAGCTATCTGGGTATTGATTACATTAGACAATACCTCTCTTCCATTTTTTACAACTGCCGCTGCTGTCTCATCACAAGAGCTCTCTATTGCAAGAATAAGCACATCTTCTTTATCCATATTATTATCTCCTATCAATATGTATAGCTAATATCTATATATGTCTGCTAATCTTCATCATTAAACTTTAATTCCACTGTTCTTCCGTCAGTTGCTGCTATTGTAGCTGGGAATATCTTCCTTGCCTTATCAACATAATCCTGCGGCCTTACTAGCGACGGACTGTAATGTGTCAGCCACATTTCTTTAACAGAAGCCTTCTTTGCAAGCTGTGCTGCCTCTGTGAATGTCATGTGTTTGTATTCCCTTGCCTTAGCTTCTTTACCGTCTTCTCCATACATTCCCTCACAGATGAAAAGATCAGAATCCTTGGCATTATCTACTATTGACTGAACAGGTCTTGTATCCGTACAATATGTGACTTTAAGACCTTTTCTTGTCTCTCCCATTACCATATCAGAGGTATATTCTGTATCATCTATTGTAACTGTAATTCCATGCTGCAGCTTATTCCACATACTGCATGGGATTCCCAATGTTCTTGCTTTTTCTACATCAAATTTGCCAATTCTTGGTATGCTTATTGTATATCCATAACATGTAACCGCATGGTTAACCCTGAATGCATCTATCTCATATCCGCATATTTCCAGATGCTCCTGTGGGCCTGTCAGTTCTATAAGATTCAGCTCAAATGGCAATTCTGGTGCAATTACTCTTAAAGATGAAACTACCTTGCCAAGCCCCTTAGGTCCAACAAGTGTTAGAGGCTTTTTTCTTTCTGAATTGCCTATTGTAAGTAAAAGTCCCGGAAGTCCACTTATATGATCCGCATGATAATGTGTAAAGCATATAACATCTATCGGATTAAAACTCCATCCCTTCTGCTTAACTGCTATCTGGGTTCCTTCTCCACAGTCTATCATAAGGCTGCTTCCATTATAACGTGTCATAAGCGATGTCAGCCATCTCCCCGGCAAAGGAAGCATTCCGCTTGTTCCCAGCAGACATACATCTAACATTAACTGCACCTCCTTCTTTTATTGTATATCAACTGTTTTGGACATAATAACTGCGTCCTCAACTGGTTTTTCATAAAAATTTTTTCTTATTCCTATATTCTTATACCCCATTTTTTCATAAAGGGCTATTGCTGGCAGATTGCTCTGTCTGACTTCAAGGAAATATGATGTGACATTCTTGTCATCACCATACTTTTCCATTGATTGCATAAGCATCTGTGCTATGCCGCACTGCCTGTAATCCAGTGATACTGCCATGTTGGTTATATTACCTTCTCCAAGCACAGTCCACATACCACAATATCCGGCAATTACTCCGTCTGCTTCGCACACCAGATACACATTGTCCTGATTCCTGCACGCATCTGCAAATGATTTCTGCGACCACGGAAGTGAGAATATCCCTTGTTCTATCAGTGCTACTGCAAATGTATCATCTTCCATCATTGGTCTTATCACATATTTAAGACTCATGCTGTGCTTTCTCTCTTTCTGCCTGTGAAGGGCGCAGATAATCAGGCTTTAACCCATCAGCATCTGTATATTGACCATTATCTGCCATCTGCTTTGCTAAAAGTGCTACAGAGCCGGCTCTCTGTGTTTTGATATGAGCTGGTGCAAGTATACATTTGTCGCCAAGCTGCTCTTTAAGGACATCTCCTGCAACATCTACACCATCACCTACTAATACAACCTGTCCATCAAGTCCCACAAGCTCTTCTGCAAGCTCTTCATATGAAGCAAGATTAACATCTCTTACTGTAACAAGCTTTTCGCCGTCAAATGTATATATTCCGCTGTACAGATGTTTTCTTCTTGCGTCCATTACAGGGCATATGTATCTGCTGTCTCCATACAGATTATATGCCATTGCCGCAAGTGTCGGAACTGCCACCATCTTCTTGTCAAGTGCGAGTGCAATTCCCTTGCCTGTAGCTGCACCAATTCTTAGACCCGTAAATGAACCCGGTCCCTTTGATACTGCTATAACATCAACATCATCAGGCTTTAACTGAACCATTGAAAATATCTCATCTATCATTGGAAGAAGTGTCTGTGAATGTGTCATCTTATGATTAATTGTATATTCAGCAACAAGTGTATCATCTTCAAGAATCGCAACTGATGCTGTAACTGCTGAACTTTCTATTGCTAATATTCTCATACTGCCTCCTGCCCGATAGTTATTTTCCTGTAATCAAAGCCTTTTTCAAGGTCTTTTTCTATAACTATCTCTATCGCATTATCCGGAATTATCTCCTGTATAAGTGTGCTCCATTCAATAAGGCACACCCCGTCTGAATAGAAATATTCCTCATATCCAAGCTCATCCATCTCTTCGACATCGCCAATTCTGTATACATCAAAATGATACAATGGCAGTCTGCCTTCATGGTATTCCTGAATAATTGTAAATGTAGGGCTGTTGACAGGCTCTTCTATTCCAAGGCCTTTCGCAAAGCCCTGCGTAAATACTGTTTTTCCGACACCTAAATCTCCATTCAGACAGTATATCTGCCCCGGAAGAGCCTTCTTACCCATCTCATATCCTGCTTCAAATGTTTCTTTAGCGTTAAATGTTTCTTTAACCATATTATTCCTATCTGCTTACTTAAGCCACAGCTTTAGCAAGCTTACCCATATTAACTTTAACCTGAAAAGGCTTTAATTTCTTCTGGCACATTTTAACAAAAGGAACCGCTGCCTCACCCATACTGTTAACTGTAAGCACATTGGCTCTGACAGATGAAAGATACAGAATAAGATTGCTTCCTGTAAATCTTATCTTGTATATCTGCTCCCACGCAAGTTCTTCTGACATATCACCCTGGCTTACAATTATCTTGTCTTCCCCAGCACTATAATGCATAGGCTCTTTAAATGCTGCAACTGTTTTCATCTGCTTCTTAGTTCCAAGCCGCATATTAACAATTGGATAAAAGAAGAAAAACACTCCAAAAAGTCCCATCATGACTATATATTTAGGAGACATTTTGAATATCACCCCAAGCACGCACATGACTATTGCAAATGCTGCAAAAACATATCCGAATACTCCGCCAACATTGTGAAAAACATGATACATCTTGAAATCATTAAGTGCTTTCTCTGTAATTACGCTGTCAAATTCAATTCTATCTTCCATACAGTACTCCTATTAATGCATGAACTTGGCAAGACCCGAAAGGTTAAGACCTTCCTTCTTAGGCTTTCTGTCCTGTCTGTTTCCTTTGCCGTTGTTTCTGTTATTCTTATTATTGGAATTATCCTTAGTGTACTTTCTGTTAGCTGCCTCTTTCTCATCAAGTATCATTGAAAGTGAAATTCTTGCCTTTGGGATATCAACATCTATAACTCTTACATCTACGATATCTCCTACACTTACAACATCAAGAGGGTGCTCAACTCTCTTTGTGCTGCTCATCTGGGAAATGTGTACAAGTCCGTCCTGATGTACTCCGATATCAACAAATGCTCCGAAGTCAATAACATTTCTGACCGTTCCCTTAAGTATCATGCCTGGTGTTAAATCCTTCATATCAAGAACATCTTTTCTTAATATAGGCTTAGGCATCTCGTCTCTTGGGTCTCTTCCTGGTTTTTCAAGTTCCTTGATTATGTCCTCAAGTGTCATTGTTCCTATTCCAAGTTCATCTGCCATCTTGGCAAAATCTTCAACTTTTCCCTTAAGACCAATAAGTTCTCCTGATGTAATTGAATTAATATCATAACCTAAAAGTGCAAGAAGCTTTGTTGCTGCCTCATAACTTTCAGGATGCACGCTTGTTGCATCTAACGGATTATCACCGCCTGATATTCTCATGAATCCGGCACACTGTTCAAATGCTTTAGGACCAAGCTTTGCGACCTTTAAAAGCTGCTTTCTGTTCGTGAATCTGCCGTTAGTCTCTCTGTATTCAACTATATTCTTAGCTACTGCCTTAGATATACCTGATATATACTCAAGAAGTGAGGCTGACGCTGTATTTAAGTCTACTCCAACCTTATTAACGCTGTCCTCAACAACTCCTGTAAGTGTATTCTCTAACTTCTTCTGGTTCATATCATGCTGATACTGACCTACTCCGATTGATTTAGGGTCAATCTTGACAAGCTCTGCCAATGGATCCTGAACTCGTCTTGCTATTGAAACTGCACTTCTCTGTGCCACATCAAAGTCAGGGAATTCCTCTGTTGCAAGTTTACTTGCTGAATATACAGAAGCCCCTGCCTCGTTAGTGATTACATAATCAACAGGAAGATTCATCTCATGTATCATATCTGAAATAATCTTCTCTGATTCTCTTGAAGCTGTTCCGTTACCACACGAAATAAGATTAACGTGGTACTTATCTATAAGCTTCTTAACCTCAGCCTTAGATTCAGCCACCTTATTGTGTGGTTCTGTAGGGTATATAACTTTAGTTGCAAGCACCTTGCCTGTAGGGTCTACAACTGCAAGCTTACAGCCTGTTCTGAAAGCCGGATCCCAGCCAAGAACAACCTTGCCGGCAATAGGTGGCTGAAGAAGAAGCTGTTCAAGATTCTTTCCAAAGACTTTGATTGCCCCATCCTCTGCTGTCTCTGTAAGGCTGTTTCTTATCTCTCTTTCAATAGCTGGTGCGATAAGTCTTCCATATGCATCTGCTATACAGTTCTTAAGGTACTCTTCTGTAAATGCATTATCCTTTAGAATATTCTTCTCAAGATATCTTAATATTCTCTCTTCTGGTGCTTCTACCTTAACAGTAAGGAACTTCTCATCCTCTCCTCTGTTAATTGCAAGGATTCTGTGTCCCGGAATTGTTGAAAGTGCCTCGCTATAATCATAATAATTCTCGTATACAGACTCAGCCTTTTCATCTTTGGCTGTTACAACAAGCTTTCCTTCTTTCATTGTGATGTCTCTGATATATGTTCTGTAATCTGCAACATCTGATATCTGCTCTGCAATTATATCTAATGCACCTGCTATTGCATCCTGTGCTGTAGCAACTTCCTTACCTTCTTCATCACTGATAAATTCTGCTGCCTTGACTTCTACATCTTCTGTAGCTTCCTGTGCATATATGAACTGCGCAAGTGGTTCAAGACCTTTCTCTTTCGCAATTGTTGCTCTTGTTCTTCTCTTCTGCTTGTATGGTCTGTAAAGATCTTCAACAAGAACCATTGTCTCTGCTGCTGTAATAGCAGCCTTAAGTTCTTCTGTAAGCTTTCCCTGCTCTTCAATGCTTGCAAGGACCTGAGTCTTTCTGTCTTCAAGGTTTCTTAAATACTTTAATCTCTCATCAAGGTTACGGAGCTGTTCATCATTTAACGCTCCTGTAACTTCCTTTCTGTATCTTGCAATAAAAGGAATTGTGCATCCCTCATCTATAAGTTTAACAGCAGCTTCTACCTGCGTAACTTTAATTCCCAGTTCTTCTGCTATCTTCTTTTCGATATTCATTAATATTCCTCCGTTTTCCTACGCATATCATATCTGATTATATCAATTTCATCAAAGTTTATCAACAGTTGCATAAACGCAAGAATCCCCGCACTCCATGTGCGGGGAAAAGCAATTTACTTCATATTCTTTTTCATCTTGTCAAGTTCATCATCTACACTTGATGTATAACTGCCGCCTGTCTGCTCTGACTTATCTTTCTTGGACTTTTCTGACTTATTGTTAGCAAACAATACCTTTGCAACCAATCCGGCGCCGCCAAATATAAGAACAAGTATAAGAACCCATTCATACATTGTAATAGTTACAAGCCAGATTCTTGTTGACGCAACAATTGCCGCAATTATAAGTATCACTGATAGTACGGTAAATACTTTAGATACAAATGAACCGCCTGAAGCAAACATCCATACAACTCCAATTATTAATGGCACCATAATAAGACCTGATGAGAACCTGCCACCCCATAATGAGAAGAACCCATATGAAGATGATACCATAACTTTCTGTGACAATATGTACAGTCCTACAACAAGCATTATTACGCCGCCAACAAACTGTAACAGCTCATTCTTAGCTTCTTTCATATCCCTTATCCCCCTGTTTATCTACTCAACTATTCTTCTGGAACAAATACTCCATAGATAGTCTTAATAGCATCCTCAAAGTATCTGTTTCTTACACCAATGATGATGTTAAGCTCTGAAGATCCCTGATCTATCATTTTAACATTAATCTTAGCTTTTGCAAGTGCTGAGAAGATATTACCTGCTATACCAGTACTGTTCTTCATTCCACGTCCAACTACTGCAATAAGTGCAAGGTTAGCTTCAAGTTCAACAGAGTCAGGATTAACTGCCTTATGAATCTGTGCAAGAACCTTCTGTTCCTTCTCTACAAATTCATCCTGGTGAACAAATACTGTCATAGTATCAATTCCAGAAGGCATATGTTCGATTGAGATTCCGTTATCCTCGAATACTGAAAGAACCTTTCTACAGAATCCGATTTCTGAATTCATCATATCCTTGTCAATGCTGATTGCAACGAATCCCTTCTTACCTGCAATACCAGTAATTGTGTATTCTGGCATATTACATGTTGTCTCAACAATCATTGTTCCCTTATCTTCCGGAGCATTAGTATTCTTAATATTGATAGGAATTCCACCCTTTCTTACAGGGAAGATAGCTGATTCATGAAGCACTGATGCACCCATGTATGAAAGCTCTCTTAATTCCTTATATGTAATAACGTTGATTGGCTTTGCATTATTTACAATTCTTGGATCTGCTGCAAGGAAGCCTGATACATCTGTCCAGTTCTCATACATATCAGCCTTAAGTGCTCTTGCAACGATTGATCCTGTTACATCAGAACCGCCTCTTGAAAATGTCTTAACCTTTCCGTTTGGCATTGCTCCGTAAAAACCAGGTACAACTGCTCTTTCAATATTAGCAAACTTTGCTTCACACACTGCATTAGTCTTTTCTGAATCAAACTCTCCATCCTTATTGAAGCAGATAACTGTAGCAGCATCTATGAACTCATATCCAAGATAGTTAGCCATGATAATACCATTAAGATACTCTCCTCTTGAAGCTGCATAATCTTTTCCTGCAAGTGCCTCAAAATTCTTCTTAATTGTCTCGAACTGTTCCTTTAATGAAAGCTTAAGTCCAAGTCCCTTGATAATTTCATTGTATCTTTCCTCAATTGCGTTAAGGCTCTTCTCAATATTCTTACCAGCTTCTGCCTCTGCATAACATTTGTAAAGCATATCAGTAACCTTAGTATCCTCTGGAAATCTCTTTCCAGGTGCTGAAGGAACCACATACTTTCTGTCCTCATCAGCACGGATAATATTACCAACCTTCTTAAACTGCTCTGCGCTTGCAAGTGAACTTCCACCAAATTTAACTACTTTAACCATTGCTCTTACTCCCTTATATTTTATTACTGTAATTTAGTATCATCTATTCTGATTCTGCTTATAACAGAAACCTTATCCTTAGCATCTTCAAATGCTCTCTCTGTCATAGGTTCTGTAACAAATCCGAATTCTCCGTTAATTCCATCAACCTTAACAACCTGTCCTTCACCAAATGCTGCCTTAGCTGCCTGGACATCATCGCCCTTAATTCTTACAAAGAACTTTCTTGTCTCGTCAAATGTATCACCAAGTTCCTGCTTTACTGAACTCCAGATTGTCATAACATTTTTACCCTTATGCTTAACACAGTCAACTACATCTGATACTACAGCACTTGCTGTTGGAAGCTTTCCAGCTCCTGCTCCGAAGAACATTACATCCCCTAATACATTGCCGTGTACATAGATTCCGTTAAGAACGTCATTAACATTATATAATGGATGTGTGCTGTCAATCATAAATGGTGCTGTGATTGCATATACCTTGCCATCCTTACTGTAGCTTGTTGCAAGAAGCTTGATAACGCTTCCAAGCTCTTTAGCATATGCAAAATCTTCATTAGAAATCTTTGTTATTCCCTCTGTATACACTTCCTCGAATTTCACTGTATTTCCAAATGCAAGCGATGTAAGAATTGCTATTTTTCTGCATGCATCGTAACCTTCAACATCAGCCTCTGGATTTCTTTCTGCATATCCGAGTTCCTGTGCCTCTTTAAGAACCTCCTGATATGAGATTCCTTCTCTGCTCATTTTAGTAAGAATATAGTTAGTTGTTCCATTAAGAATACCTGTAATCTTAGTAATCTCATCTGCTGTTAAAGACTGGTTAAGCGGTCTGATAATTGGAATTCCACCGCCTACTGATGCCTCAAACATGAAATTAAGTCTTCTTTCTTTAGCCATCTCAAGAAGCTCAGGACCATGTGCAGCAACAAGTGCCTTATTAGATGTACACACGCTCTTTCCTGCTTCAAGTGCCTTCTTAACAAATGTAAATGCTGGCTCTACACCACCCATAACCTCAACAACAACCTCTATCTCAGGGTCATTTATTATAATATCTATATCATGAACGATTTTTTCCTGAATAGGATCTCCCGGAAAATCTCTTAAATCAAGTACACTCTTAACCTCAATCGTATCTCCTGCTCTCTTTGCAATTGAAGCACCATTGGTATTTAATACCTCAACCACTCCTGATCCTACTGTTCCATAACCTAAAACTGCAATCTTTGCCATATCTGCCTCCTTTTTCTTTAATCGCTTATATATCAGATAGATGCATCACTGCTTAATATCTTAAGATATCTGACCCCTTTAAGCCTTTCTATCTGCTCTATCATCTCCGAAGAATCTCCTGTAGTCGGGAGAATATCCACACTAAGTGTCAGCGATGCAATTCCATTAACCGGAATTGTCTGATGAATAGTAAGAATATTAGCCTTGAATTCTGCGACCTTCTTCAGCACCAGGGAAAGCAGCCCCGGCTCATCGTCCATAGACAATACAAATGTAATAGTTTTCCCTTTTACATTCTCTCTAAACGGAAAAATATCATCCTTATACTTATAATAAGAACTTCTGCTTATTCCAACTTTTTCTGTAGCATCCGCAACAGATATATTCTCAGTCTCAATAATTCTGTTAGCTTCTGCTACCTTAAGCAGAACCTCAGGCAGAGCCTTTTGCTTAACAACATAATACTTAATATTATCTGCCATACTACGCCTGTACCTTTCTAGTGTCCGTTTTGTGAAGACAATTGTATTTCTCTGTCTTTCCACGATATACAACTGTCTATCGCACAAAGAATATTACCATATATGTATACACATTGCAAGCATATAATTATATTCTCTGCACGAGTAGCGCAGATGCCATAACTTCGTTATGGCATTGTCGCGGTGCTTCTCGAATATACTTAACAAAAGGACAGGCCATGCAAGCATGCCTGTCCTTTCATTAAGTATATTCTCCGCGCTACTCGCGCAAAAAAGCCCTCACACAACGGGAGAGGAATGTGAGGGCTTCTCGCTTCTTTTGAAGCTATATAAAAACAATGCCGCAAATACATTGTTCTTACCATATTGAATTGTATCTACATTATGTAATCTTACTTCTTATTAATCCATGAATATTGCTACCCAGTAAAGGTATCCTTCTGAATCTGCTGCAATACCCACACCAACTCTGTTGTACTTAGTACTTGTCATGCATGCATAATGTGTTGCTGAATTATGCCAGCCATCTACTATCTCAGCGGGGCTTGTCTGATATCTTCCCATAACCTCGCCAAAGTATCCAGCCTGTCCATAATCGGAACAGATAGAAGAAGCATTGCTTCCATCCGGTCTCTTATGCTTGCCATTCTCTATAACAAAATAATCATTATCTGCGTTCTCTGAGGCTCTGACCTGTGCCATGGTGTTAAGAACTGCATCGTACACTACTGGTGCTGCTCCTGCTGCCACCCTTTCAGAATTAATTCTGTCAATAACTTCCATTACAATCGTATTCACAACCGGCTGTTCTTCCTTTGGCTCTTCTATGTAAGCAGCTTCTTCAGTTACATCCTGAACCTGTACTTCCGGCTCTGTAGCCTGTGTTTCTTCGACATCTTCATCTTCTTTGGCTGATTCGGAAGCTTCGATCTCTTCTTTTGCGACTTCTGTCTTAATTGCTGTTGTTTCCTGTGTTTCTTCGGCATCTTCCTTTACTGGAGATGTCTCAGTCTGGGGTTCTGTCTCAACCTGCTGTGCGGTTTCCTGCTCTGCAACAGCATTAGCAACAACCTTGTCCATAATATCAAAGCCAGCTGCACCTGCTGTATTCAATGCAAATGCTGTGCCAACACTAAATACAAGTATTGCAACCGTTATTGTTTTAATCAAGTTCTTAGAATTATTCTTTTTCATAATCAGTTCCCCCGTTGAACTATAATAAAAAAGGCATCCGAAACCGGATGCCTGAATAATACGAATCATTTGCGTTGATTGTAATGCAACCGGCTGTCATTCTGATATATAAATATCAGTTAAGACCCTTGGCTTTGCGTCACAGCCTTTCGACTGCTTTGCCAAAATATTAATTTGTCTCTACTTTAGTATAATACCACTTTTTGCCAATTTGTAAATAGGACAAATGAATTATTTTCTTTCTCTGTCAAATACACTTGCAAGATATCTCATGCACTCAAGCTCATGCTGTCCTAACTGGCCTTTCTGCATACGCCATTTCCAGTTATTACCCATGCTTGATGGTAGATTCATTCTTGCCCAGTTTCCAAGCTTAAGAATGTCCTGGACAGCAAATACTGTAAGGACAGCAACACTTGAATACGCAGCCCTGAATACCTGATCAACCATTTTTTTCTTATCTCTTGTATCAAGATAGTCATAAGCATATCCTAACTCCCAGTCGCCCCTGTTCTCAAAAAAGCCAAGCAGAGTTTCATTATCATGAGTTCCACCATAGCATACAAGATTCTGGGTATAATTATAAGGAAGATGAGGATTCTTTCTGTCTCCACCAAACGCAAACTCAAGAACCTTCATTCCCGGATAACCGTTATCTTTAAGAATCTTCGCAACCTCAGGAACTTCAACACCTAAGTCCTCAGCAATAATCTTCTTATCACCGATTGATTCATTGATTGCATCAAGAAGCTTCTGTCCCGGTCCCTGTCTGTATTCGCCCTGTCTTGCATCCGGCATGTCTGCAGGAATTGTGTAATACTTAACAATTCCAATAAAGTGGTCAATTCTGATAACATCATACAGTCTTGCAGATGCTTTCATACGCTTTCTCCACCAACTGAAATCATTAGCTTCCATTTTCTCATAATCATATAATGGATTACCCCACTTCTGACCTGCATCTGAGAAAGCGTCTGGTGGAACTCCTGCCACCTTAATTGGTGTGAGATTCTCATCCAACTGGAATTCACCCTGATTAGCCCATACATCAACGCTGTCATAACCCATGTAGATAGGAATATCTCCTATAATCTCTATTCCGTTATCATTAGCGTATTTCTTAAGTGCAGTCCACTGTCTGTAGAATTCAAACTGTATGAATTTCCAGTATCCTATATCATCCGAAAGTTGTTCTTCATAGTGTCTCATTGCCTCAGGCTTTCTGAACTTTATATCAGTTTCCCATTCACCCCATGAAACATTGTTAAAATAAGACTTCAATGCCATAAACAGCGCATAATCCTCAAGCCAGTCCGCATTATCTTTAACAAAATTATCAAACTGCTTATAAAGCGGAAGTCCCTTGGCAAGAGTCTTCTTGCTTTCTATGCATGCAGCCTTGAATCTGTTATAAGCAATTCTTAATATATCAAACCTGTTATTATAGACCTTTTCATAGCTTACATATCTGTCATCACCGATATTGCCATCTCTGTATGTTCCAAATCTTCCATTTATTGCATCATCTTCTGAAACATTAACCGGAACAACCCCATCTCCCCAGTCTCTTGCAATAACCTCTGACTTTAATAAAAACCCTTCTTCAATAAGCATATCAAGGTCAACAAAATATGGATTGCCTGCAAATGCTGAGTATGACTGATATGGACTATCTCCATATGTAGTTGGTCCTAATGGCAGAACCTGCCAGTATTTGTGATTACATTCTTTTACAAATGCCACAAAATCATATGCATCCTTGCCAAATGTACCTATACCATAAGGTGATGGCAATGAACTTACAGGCATAAGTATACCTGCATTTCTTTTAAACTTTGTTTCAACCATATGCAATACCTCACTCCTCAGTCTTTCCTGTACTGATCCATGTTAAATATGCATTAATGAACGGATCAATATTACCGTCCAGAACACTTCCTGCATTAGCAACTTCCTTATTAGTTCTGTTATCCTTAACCATTGTATATGGCTGAAGAACGTAACTTCTTATCTGGCTTCCGAAATTAATATCCTTGACATCTCCTCTGATTCCAGATAGATTCTCTGCATTCTCAGCTTCCTTTAAAAGATAGAGCTTAGCCTTTAACATCTGCATAGCCTTATCCTTATTCTGATGCTGTGACCTCTCATTCTGGCACTGTACAACAATTCCTGTTGGAAGATGCGTAATTCTGATTGCTGATGACGTCTTATTAATGTGCTGTCCACCTGCACCACTTGAACGATATGTATCAATTCTTAAATCATCATCATTAATCTCAATATCTATATCCTGATTAATATCAGGCATTACGTCACACGATACGAAAGATGTCTGTCTCTTGCCTGCTGCATTGAATGGCGATATTCTTACAAGTCTGTGAACACCATGTTCAGACTTTAGATGTCCATATGCATTTTCCCCTCGTATCTCTATAGTAACTGACTTAATTCCTGCCTCTTCACCTTCAAGATAATCAAGTGTCTCTGTAGTATATCCGTGACTTTCCGCCCATCTTGTATACATTCTGAAAAGCATCTGGCACCAGTCACAGCTTTCTGTTCCGCCTGCTCCTGCATGAAGCGTAAGAATGGCATCACATGCATCATGTTCTCCTGAAAGTAATGTCTCAATCCTTAAACTTTCCATCTTATCTTCAAGATTCGTTATCTCTTCTTCTATCTCCGGAATAAGAGACTGGTCATTAGATTCTTCTGCCATCTCAATAAGTGTCTTGACATCATCAAGTCCTGTTTCAAGCTCATTATATCTTTCAAATGCATCCTTTAAGCCTTTAAGCTCTTTCATTGCATTCTGTGATTTATCAGGATTGTCCCAGAATCCCGGAGATTCCATATCAGCCTCTAGTTCTTCAATCCTTTTCTGCTTATTGTCAAGATCCAGAGAATTCTTAATCTGAGCCATAGGCTTATCGTATCCTGAAATTCTGTATCTAAACTGGTCTAACTCTACCATATGTCCTCCAAAATAATAGGCGCGGACGCTGATATTTCAAGCATTCCGCGCCCTGATGTCTCTTATAAGCTTATGCCTGTCTTCCGCAGCAGTTCTTATATTTCTTGCCACTTCCGCATGGGCATGGATCATTAGGATATATCTTCTTCTCTGTTCTTCTCGCTGGTCCCTTAACAGATGGTCCTTCATCCTTATTAGTACCTGTTACCTTGGCAACCTGTTCTCTTTCAACCTTCTGTTCTACCTGAATATGCATAAGAAGTCTTACAGTATCCTCTGTAATTCCTGCAGTCATCTCATCAAACATGTCATAGCCCATCATCTTATACTGGACAACAGGATCTCTCTGACCAAGTGCCTGAAGACCTATACCCTGCTTTAACTGATCCATATCATCGATATGATCCATCCACTTTCTGTCAATTACCTTAAGAAGGATTACTCGCTCGATTTCTCTTATCTGCTCAGCCTCTGGGAAAAGTGCTTCTTTATCTTCGTAAAGTTTAACTGCCTTCTCCTTAAGATCATGTATTAATTCATTCTTATTCTTAATATCTTCTCTATATTCTACTTTCTCAATAGGAATAGTTGGAAGGAGAAGCTCATTAATCTCATTATAATCCCATTCGTTAGCATCTTTATCTTCACTTACACAACGGTTAACTACATTTTCCACATAATCAGTTATCATCTTCATAATAGAATTACGCATGCTTTCGCCGTCAAGAACTCTTCTACGTTCTGCATACATAATCTCTCTCTGTTCATTCATAACCTGATCATATTCAAGAAGGTGGCTTCTGATACCAAAGTTATTAGTCTCAATCTTTTTCTGGGCTGTCTCTATAGCCTTGCTTAACATCTTATGCTCAATCTGCTCATCCTCAGATACCCCAAGACTGTTGAATATATTCATAAGTCTTTCCTGTGCAAACAGCCTCATAAGATCATCTTCAAGAGATATATAAAATCTTGATTCACCAGGATCTCCCTGTCGTCCAGAACGACCACGCAGCTGGTTATCAATTCGACGGCTCTCGTGTCTTTCTGTACCGATAATCTTAAGACCCCCGGCAGCAACAGCTTCCTCATCAAGCTTAATATCAGTTCCTCGACCAGCCATGTTAGTAGCAATAGTAACTGCACCATGACGACCTGCCTCTGATACTATCTGTGCCTCAAGTTCATGATACTTGGCATTAAGTACATTATGAGGTATACCCTTCTTTCTTAGCATCTCGCTAAGAAGCTCAGAAGTCTCAATTGTTATTGTACCAACAAGGACTGGCTGTCCTTTTTCATGTGATTCAATAACAGACTGTACAACTGCATTGAACTTACCCTTCTTAGTCTTGAATACAGCATCATTATAATCAACTCTTATAACAGGCTTGTTAGTTGGAACTTCAACAACGTCCATGTTATAGATTTCACGGAATTCCTTTTCCTCTGTAAGAGCAGTACCTGTCATACCTGCTTTCTTCTCAAACTTATTAAAGAAGTTCTGGAATGTAATAGTTGCAAGAGTCTTACTTTCTCTCTTAACCTTAACATGCTCTTTCGCTTCTATAGCCTGATGAAGACCATCTGAATAACGACGGCCTGGCATAATTCGACCTGTAAATTCATCGACGATAAGTACCTCGTCATCTTTAACAACATAATCCTTATCTCTGAACATAAGATAATGTGCACGAAGTGCAAGTGTAATATTATGCTGAATCTCAAGATTCTCAGGATCTGCATAATTATCTATATGGAAGAACTGCTCAACCTTGTGAATACCCTGTTCAGTAAGGTTAACTACCTTATCCTTCTCATTAACGATGAAGTCTCCATCTTCTTCAACTTCCTCGTTCATGATTGCCTGCATCTTAGTTCTCTCACCCTTATATTCGCCTCGCTGTAACTGCTTAGCAAGAATATCACAAAGCTCATACATCTTAGTAGACTTTCCGCTCTGTCCTGAAATAATAAGTGGTGTACGTGCCTCATCAATAAGAACAGAATCGACCTCATCTATAATACAGTACTTAAGATTTCTTAATACAAGTTCACTCTTATATATAGCCATGTTATCACGAAGATAATCAAAACCAAGTTCATTGTTAGTTACATATGTAATATCACTTCCATATGCAGCCTGTCTTTCTTCTCTTGTTGAGTCATGTAATACAACGCCAACCTTAAGACCTAAGAATTCATGTATCATCCCCATCTGCTCAGCATCTCGCTTAGCAAGGTAATCATTAACAGTAACTACGATTACGCCCTCTTCAGTAAGTGCATTAAGATATGCCGGAAGTGTACACACAAGTGTTTTACCTTCACCAGTCTTCATCTCAGCAATTCTTCCCTGATGAAGAATAATTCCTCCGATAAGCTGAACATGATAATGTTCCATGCCAAGCACTCTTCTTGCTGCTTCTCTTACAGTTGCAAATGCTTCTGGTAGAATATCATCAAGAGTCTCTCCCTTAGCTAATCTGTCCTTAAACTCCTTAGTCTTTCCTTTAAGTTCTTCGTCGCTTAACTTGCTATAAGATTCTCTGTAGCCTTCAATCTTATCAGCAATTGGATATATTCTTTTCAATTCATGTTCGCTGTGTGTTCCAAATAATTTCTGAGCTAATCCCATTACTTTATATATCTCCTTATAAAAGCCTATTTATGTTGTAATTGTACCACTATTTAGATATTCTATCAAGTAAAGTTAAACCATTAAAATTCTATAAATAGATTTCTTATACATATAAAGAAATACCGCCTGCCAGCACTAACCGGCAGACGGTACTCTAAAAAAGAGGATAAACCTATATGACGTGAAAAAGCATACTAATCAAGTTCTGGTTCAATCAAACCATATGTGTTGCCTTTTCTCTTGTAAACAACATTAACTTCCTCTGTCTCTGAATTAAAGAACACATAGAAATTATGTCCAAGAAGCTCCATCTGAACACATGCTTCTTCAGGATCCATTGGCTTGATTCCGAATCTCTTGGTTCTGATAATCTTAACCTCATCGTCATCATAATCTTTCTCTACAAATTCCTGTGCAAATGCTGCTGCGTTCTGCTGCTTGTCAACAATCTTATTCTTATACTTCTTTAACTGACGCTCGATAACTTCTTCGACAAGATCAATTGAAACATACATATCGCTGCTTACCTGCTCGCTTCTTATGATGTTACCCTTAACTGGAATAGTTACCTCAATCTTCTGTCTTTCTTTTTCTACACTCAAAGTTACATTAACTTCCGTCTCTGGTGCAAAGAATCTGTCAAGCTTTCCAAGCTTCTCCTCTACTGCTGACTTTAATCCCTCTGTTATATCAATATTTCTTCCTGTAATTATAAATCTCATGATGTCCAACTCCTTTACGTGTTTTATAATCGTGGGCAGAGGTAAGAATCTGATCGTAATTCCTTTCCAACCTTCTCTTTATAAAATCTATCAGACATTCTTCCTTCTTAAATCACCACATGTGTCGAAAGAATATATACACATGCAGCTAACACGACCTAAGATACATTTCTGTATACTTATTTTATGCAAATATGTCAAGTGTCATAAGTAAGTTTTCTGATTTTTTGCAAATATTCACAAAACATTTATTCTGTTCCAGGTATACTAAATTAATAACAAAATATTGTGGATAATTGTGGATAATGTGGATAACTTGGTTGATAAGTCGTATTTTAGATAAAATCAGGTTTTAAAAATGTGGAAAACTTTTCTGAGCATTTTCAAATCCTGTCAAGCAATTATTGAAATAAATACAATCTGAATTTCTTTTTGGTTAGTATGCACAAGGAAGTTTTTGTCAATATTTGTTTTTAATTTTTTTATAGAAATATCCAGTATTTTCCTGTATTATAATAACGATATTATTGAAATTACATTTTATTAAGCGAGGCATATTATTATGAAAAAAACTATAGTTATAACTGGTGCTTCCCGTGGAATCGGAAAAGCAATTGCAATAGAACTTGCCGGAAAAGACACTAATATTGTTATCAACTGTGTGAATAATGTGGATAAACTAAATGAAGTCAAATCCATTATTGAGGAAAAAGGCAGTGTCTGTGAAACATTTATAGGCGATATGGGAAATTACAGTGATGTACAGAAAATGTTTGACATGTGCCTTCAGCGTTTCGGTCAGGTTGATGTGCTTATCAACAATGCCGGAATATCTGTTGTCGGACTTTTCCAGGATATGGGCGAAAATGAGTGGCACAGGATATGTAACACTAACATAGATTCTGTGTTTAACTGTTGCCATTTTGCTGTTAAAGACATGATGAAGCGACACTGTGGCAAAATTATTAATATATCTTCTGTGTGGGGACTGTACGGTGCAAGCTGTGAGGTTGCATATTCAGCAACAAAGGGGGCAGTCAATTCATTTACAAAAGCACTTGCAAAGGAACTTGCTCCAAGTGGTATTCAGGTCAACGCTGTTGCCTGCGGAGCTATTGACACAGAGATGAACGGTCATCTCTCAGATGATGACAAGGCTTCCCTTGCCGAAGAAATTCCTGCAGGCCGTTTTGGAAACCCGCAGGAAGTCGCTGAACTTGTTAAATCTCTTGCCGGGATGAACAGTTATCTTACCGGTCAGATAATAACTCTTGATGGCGGCTGGATTTAATCAGCCTGTATAACTTTTATCAATCTTAATCACGGCGCGGCATTCACTCTGCTTCTCCGTGATTTTTTTCTGAATCTGAGTCTTTATCTCGTCATCAGAAAGATGATAATTATAAGGAACAAGCACATCAAATATAAGATTCGTTATATATGGACCTTTAACAGTCCTGAAATCATGTATATTCAGTTCCTCCCCTACCGACTTTACAACCTCAGCAGTCATCTTTCGCAAATGATTTATCACCTCATCATCTGTAACTACCGGATCCATATGTATGCTTATAAAGCATTTCATACGCTTTTCAACTCTTCTTTCAGCCATATCTATATAATCATGTGCTTCCATCATGTCCATATTAGCCGGAACCTCTGCATGAAGCGATGCATATACTCTGCCTGGACCGTAATTATGCACAATCAGGTCGTGAACCCCAATTATGTGCTTATCCTGAAGAACAATATTCTCAAGTTCCTGTACAAATTCTTTAGTTGGTGGCTGGCCAAGAAGTGGCTGTAATGTATCTTTCGCCGCACCGAAACCAGCTAATATTACAAATACTGCAACAACAACTCCTGCTATTCCATCTATATTAATATCAGAAAACAGTGTAAGAAGCACTCCTATAAGGACTACTGATGTTGCAACGCAGTCTGATAAGCTGTCTGTTGCTGTAGCCTTCATTGCAGCAGAATCCACCTTATTGCCAAGATATTTGTTGAATTTAGCCATCCACATTTTCATAAGGATTGATAATACAAGTATTATAAGAGATGGAATAGATACCTCAAGCGGCGTAGGATGAAGTATTTTCCTGAATGATGTTGTCAGCAGTTCAAAGCCCATAATTATAATTGCTCCTGATACTATGAAGCCTGATATATATTCGATTCTTCCATGTCCATACGGATGTTCATAATCAGCTGGCTTTCCTGCAAGCTTAAAACCTATAAGCGTAACAATTGAAGATCCTGCATCCGATAAATTATTGACTGCATCCGCCATTATTGAAACTGATGCCGTAAGCACTCCTGCAAGTATCTTTGCTAAAAACAGTATAAGATTACTGATTATTCCCACAATCCCGGCAAACACACCATATCTTGTACGGACTTCAGGGTTCTTCGTCTTATCATAATCTTTTATGAACCTCTTAAGTAATAAATCTATCATTTCCTTCTCCTTCATGCCCTCTGGCATATTTGCATTAAGTATATACTATATTGGATTTAATTTAAAGATTCTTATTTTTTGATTTACAGTATATACACAAAAGGACTATAATGGAAACAATTATTGTGTTTAATCATTACAACTATCTTGGAGGACAACAATGTTAGACTTTGAAAAGGTAATACCAGAAGATGTAGGAATATCTTCCACAGGACTTATCAGCTTTGCCAGAAAGCTTGAATATAACAATATACCCATGCACAGCATAATTGTCATGCGACATGGTAAGATATGTATGGAAAGTTACTATGCACCATACACGAAAGATACTCTCCACAGAATGTTTTCTGTAACCAAATCTTTCGTTTCACTTGCCATCGGACTGCTTGCCGATGAAGGTAGAATCTCACTTGATGACCATATTGCAGATTATTTCCCTGAAAAGCAGCCAGAAACAGGTGTACATCCATATATGCAGATGCTCACAATAAGGCAGATGCTTACAATGAGAACATGCCACGATATGAATGCTTACAAAATCGGAGATTCCCCTGACTGGGTAGGTTCTTTCTTTACTGTTACACCCAACCACGTTCCAGGGACTAATTTCTCTTATGATACAGCTTCAACGCATACATTAGGTGCACTTGTTGAAAAGCTCACCGGCATGGAACTTCTTGATTATCTGAGAACAAAGTTCTTAGACGAATTAGGATTTTCTAAAGAAGCATTTATATTAAAATCTCCTGATGGCAAAGTAAGCATGGGCGGTTCAGGAATGTGTGCAACACCACAGGATATCCTTAAGGTTATGTATATTGTATCCCAGAATGGTAAACTTGGCGGGAAGCAGTTACTCCCTTCCGGATATCTTAAGGAAGCAACTGTTAAGCAGAGTGACCCTTATGGAAAATCAGGCACATGGGAAGAGATGCAGGGCTATGGCTACCAGTTCTGGATGACAACTCACAATGGTTATGCATTTTTTGGCATGGGTGGACAGCTTGCCATATATTATCCAGATAAAGATGTTATTCTTGTCACCACTGCTGATGCACAAGGTCGTCAGGGTGGAGTACAGCTGATATATGATGCATTTTACGAGGAAGTATACAGCCATATTGATGCATGTACTTATAATGGTAATAATAGTGATTATGAAGAATTCCAGAAGTTCGAGAATTCACGCCAGCTTCTTGTGCAGCCGGGCGAATATAGTTCAGACCTTGTAAGCAAAATCAACGGACAGAGCTATGAATTTGACGATAATCCATGTGGTGTAACAGACATAAAGCTTACATTTAACGGAGATGAAGGAACATTTTTCTATACTAATGCAACAGGAAATCACGAGCTGCATTTCGGACTCGGAAAGAATGTTTTCCAGAACTTCCCTGATTATAATTTCAAATGTGGTGCAAGCGCAGCTTTCAGAGCAGACAATAATCTTCTTATCAAAGTGCAGATTATTGACAGCGCCGTCGGCAATATGTATATCTCATTAAGCTATATTGATGATTATGTTACTGTTATGATGAGAAAGATTGAAGAGAGTTATTTTTCTGAATACGATGGTGTGTTCAGTGGCAAATTAAGCATTTAGATATCAAAGGGCGATCACACTTACCTGTATGACCGCCCTTTTCCTTTACTTTTCTATGATTCTTCCTTCACTAATCTCAATTATCTCGTCAGAGAGCATCTCAAGTTCTTCCTTATCGTGGCATGCAATTATGATAAGCGCACCTCTTTTCTTCTGTTCCTCAAGTATCTCATGAACCTGCTTTGCTCCGGCTTCATCAAGTGCGTTGATAGGCTCATCAAGTATGATAAGGTCAGGATTCTCCATGTAGGCTGCAGCAATTCCCAGCTTCTGCTTCATACCAAGAGAATATTTTCTGTAAGTTCTCTTATCATCAGGGTCAAGACCTACCTGATGTATTACCTCTCTTATATGTTCATCATCGACTCTGTTCTGGATTGAAGCAAGCACCTTAAGATTCTTAAAGCCCGTATAATTACCGATAAATGCGGGATTCTCTATTAACACTCCGACACTGTCCGGAAATGTCATATCCTTTCCAAGAATCTTGCCGTCTATCTCAACAGTTCCCTCTGTTGCTGATATAAGACCGCATATAACCCTCATAAGCATTGTCTTTCCTGAACCATTCTTTCCCTTTAATCCGTACACTTTACCACTTGTAAGTTCCAGATTAACATTATCAAGAACCTTTGCCTTCTTTATAACCTTTGAAACATTTGTAAGCTTTATTACCATAATTACACCATCCAATCACTCTTCTTTAATATATCCATTCTCCTAAACGAAACATATCCTGCAATTACTGAAATAACTATCAGCATAATATCTGCAATAACCGTCAACGTAAGGCTTCCGCCTTCCGGTGTATACATAATATTTCTTAACGCCATGAAGCCGTTTCCTATAAACAGGAATGACCTGAAAAACACTCCCATAATCATTATAACTACGACAGCAATATATCCAATAATAGGTCCCATAATCTGTGAAACGCATATCTGCACAAGACATATTGCAATTGTTGTGAGAAGCCCCACACTAATCATATACACTGCAAGTCTTGTAAGATTCGGATTATTCTTTATCAGTGTTTTGTCGTAACCGTCTATACTGATACACACTTGTCTATTGACCTGCAGACTCAGTCTTCCACCTGCCAGCGAAACACCGGCTATCTCAAGTATTAAGATTCCATAACAGATACATGCAGTAAGCACTGCCCATATACATTTGGAAATCCACCATACCAGCTTCTTACCGGCTCTCATAAGAACCATTCCACCATAACCGTTAATGTCCTTGAATGGATAATTACCTATTGCAAAACCAATAAGAATATTCGGAAGTATGTATGCTGTCGGAATATTAATATCCGTCTGTACATCCACAATCCAGCGCATCCCGCGAAATATATATAATATGATATCCGATGATGTGTATTGTCCCATAAAATGTTTTGTCTTACAGCGCACAAGAAAGTCTGTTATAAGAACAGCATATACCACTGCAATCAGAAGAAATTTCTTCCACTGATGCACTATTCCATTAATGAAATCATATTTTATCTGAAACATCACATTTTTCATCTGAAAAAGTCCTTTCTTCTGATAATCACAGTTGTTACCAGTGACACAGCCAGACACAGTATCAGCGGATACAATATATTCCGCCATATCTGCACACCGTTCATATAGATATTGCCTCTTAACTTGTAATAATATGTAAGAAATCCCATGTACGCCATGTTCTCAAAGCTGCTCACAGCCAAGGCAGCAAGGAAACCTGCCCACTGGTTATTAGTAAACCACCACATAATCATCATAAGCGTGCCTGATACATACAATATTGCAAATGCTTCTATAACAAATGCAATTATAAAAAGCCACAGTGATGGGCGGTTCTGTACTATATCTCCTGTTGCCATGAATGCCTTGCTGAATTTTTCATCCCAGTTATATACTTTTCCTGTCATCAGATACCCGGCTACTAAAGTTACCACCGTAATATACGCAGAGAAAAATCCTGCTGCCACAACCATATTAATCTGTGAATTAATCCACACATTTCTTACATTCTTTCTTCTTATAACTATTGCACTGTTCAAATCATATTTCTGAATATAAAGAACATAAAACAATACAAATGGAACAACATATCTCCACATTGTACTTACATTCACACTGATAAGTGCATCATACAGGCACGGATTTCCATTAATAACGGACTGACTCACAAGTTTTAGAATTATATCCATCGGTACAAGTGCTGTTACTAATACAAACACAGCCGCCGTAAGTGCAGCCTCACTTACATTAAATAATAATTTTAATTTCTTCATCCATCTATACCCCTGATTACAATCGCCTGTCTTACTGGATAAGCCTTAAAACACAGATATATATCTTCATGAAGTAGCTTATCCAGCTTCTTTTCACTCAGATAATTTTTACTAATGACATATGCCAGTGTAAAGTCTTTGACCTCGCCCTTATTAACAGATACATTATCTTCACATATCATTCCCTGATTTTCATATCCATCTGGGTATATAACAAGATTAGAGTCTGTCACAATACTGAACATATTAAACTTATCCTGTGACTCATTCTGAACTTTAACCTTTAAAACTATATAATTAAACCTGCCCAGTTCCTTAACACTGGCACTGTATTTTTCATTAACTTCCTGTTCAGTGCAGTAATCAATTCCTGTAACCTTAATCTTTATCCCATCAGAATACTGTACCCATTCATCCTTCTGGACGATTTCTTCTTCCGGCTCTGGAAATCTGTGATTCACATCTATATATCCAACCGCAACTACTACAGCAATTACTGCCATTATTATAAATGTAATTATAAACGGGTGCTTTCTTATGCTGAATCTGCCTTTAGTATGTTTCATGCTTAAGCCCTCCTATAAAATACACAACAACTCCAAGTATCAGTAATACTGCTATGTACACTATAAACGATGCTCCTGTATTGGTCTGTGCCATATTAAAAAGCTTTGTCGGTGCAATACCTCTCAGCCATTTCTTATCAGACATGCGCAGTATCGCATTTGCAAATTCAGTAATAATATATGGTGCAAGCATAGCCACAAATCTGTTATTAACTATATTAGATACAATAAGTGCTATTGTTGCCATAAGACCTCCGCACACAAAAAGCAGAATCATATACATAATCATATAAATGTGTGGATGTGTATAAAATATTGCTGACCATATAATTTGGGGAGAACTTGCAAATACACCAACCGGCCACACAAGTGATGGAAGAATAGTTATCGCAGTCAGGTAATTAATAAGCAATGGCATAACCACTACCACACCTCCCGTCACAAACACTGCAATATATTTGGCAGCAAGATAATTAAACTTAGCTGTTCTCGTTACATAATTCTTAATAATTCCACTTTTAATATCTGACAGATATGTAACTGCATACGGCATAGCCGCCAGTATCGGAATCAGCCTTATAAACAGACTGTATTCAAATGATACTCCATTACCTATCCACACCTGAAATGCACTTATCGGCATAAGTGTGGCATTATCAGGCATATATCCCATCAGCGGATTCATGGCTGCCGGTATAATCCTGGTTATAATCTGTGCTATGCTTAACCCCATCCCAATTATAAGAGCCAGCCACAGACTCCAGCTTTTAAATGCTCTTTCGAGCTCTGTCTTAATCATCACCTTCATACTGTTTTCCTCCCGGCTACTTGTCTATATCAAGCTTTACTATCGGAGAACCAACAGGAAATGCTTTATCAGTTGTACTGTAGCATGTATACAACGAATCTATAGTAAGACCATCTGTTGTTATATCCTTATATGTATCTATATATTGACCTCCAACATTAGCAGTTGTTCTTGTGTAAGAAGTAACAAATTCATAAGGAATGACCTCCATTGCAACAACCTCTTTAGTTTCTCCCGGCTTAATTGTAAGATGATGTCTGAATATTTCATGGTCATCATGAATATTAAGATATGATTGTCTGCTTTCTATGGTTGAATAATATGTTGCATCGTCCTGTTCGTTATATCTGAAGCAATACAAACGGAATCCGTTCGACAGAAACTGAAAATCTTCATCACCATTATTAGTAATCTTTAACTTCATCAGCAGGGCAACCTGCTTGATACCTTTTCTATCATTTGCAAATGTTCCATCTTCATTAATCATCTTGTCATATGCACTGAATTTTTCTGGTGTTTCAGTATCATATTTTATATATTCAGCTATGTCCTCCTCGCTCATCAGCTTGGATAACTCATCAACATTTTCAGCAATGGCTGTTTCACCTATACTGTATGTAAATTTGGTAACCAGTTTCCCTGTATAAATCTCCATATCAACATCTGAATATCTTTCAGCATATTTAGGACTACTTGAAACCATTCCCGCAAACACATTATCAACTTTGTTCTCACGTGATTCGTTCTCCTGAATAATTCCTGTCTGATTGGTCTGATTCTCTACGGCTGTGCTTGTCTCCTGAAAACGCTTCACATCTTCAATGCTCTGTCTGCTGCAGCCTCCCATTAATAATATTCCTGCCATAAGGACCGGAATAATTAAACATTTTCTTCTCCCCATAAGTACCTCCTTGATATAAGTTCTCTTACACTTATATACGAAATACATTTGTAAAAAGTTGAAAAATAATAAAAAAATCCCGGCAGACCATTGTGTGTATTCACACTTCCGGTCTGCCGAGATTTTTTAATTATAATCAATTATCAAATTGTTAATTAAAACATAAGTCTTAATACCCATGTAAGGAAATTAACTGCAACATATGAGATTGCCATTATAAGAGGTATCTTCTTCTCATCCTTGCATAATGCACGGATTGCTATGTATACAAATGCATATCCTGCTACATTAGAAAATACTGTTACACATGAAGATATTCTGTCAATGAATCCTACTGATGTAAGACCTGTTACCCAGCTGAGTAACTCTGCTGGTATACCAAGTACTGCTGTAACGGCATATACTGCAAGACCCTGCATATATGTAACATTAGCCTTGTTAAATGCCTTTGCAAGAAGCATAACTACAAGTGCAATTACAGCTGCCGCTACTGCTACCAGAAGAATCTCAAGAAGCATGTTCTTGAATATTGAGCCTACTGGATATGGCTTGGTATTAGTATATGAGCTGTAGTAAGATGAAAGTAAGCTGTCAAGTTCTTTACTTCCTGTTGTAACCTTTGCCTTACTGTTAGCAATTAACATATCAAATAATCTTGTAAGCATGTTAATAATTGCCTGACCACCAATAAGTATTGCAATCATAATAACATTAGCTTTAGCAACAAATGCTGATACTGTTTCTACCGGCGATGTAAACAAGCCCTTCAACACATTAACATAATCAAGGGCTGCATTAGCTCCTGCCTTCTTCACTGCATCCATCTGCTGTGAAGCCTGCTGCTGATTAAATCCCTGCTGTGTCTGCTGACCTGCTCCCTGCTGGAATGTCTGCTGCGCTGCCTGCTGAGGCTGTGCTGCTCCGGCTGACTGCTGTGCCTGCTGACATGTACAGACTTCCCCGTCCTGTAACTGTCTTCCACAATACTTACAAAAACTCATTTCTTTTCCCTCCTAAAAGTAAAAGTTAAAATATTGTATGGTTGTTGTCTTAACCTTTTTTATAATACCATATATATTTATTTTCAGCAACGACAATATATGCATATTACCATGCTGTAAGGTATCAAAGATAAACTTTTATATGTTACTGTGCACATGCCTTTTCAAGTACTTCAAAATAGTTCTCAAATGTCTTACAACAGCACTCGTAATTATCTATTATTATGCCATCAACACGCAGTCCGATTAATGCAAATGACATCGCCATTCTGTGGTCATTATATGTGTCAACAACACCTGGCTTAACATTGGCTGGAGATATCTCTATACGGTCTCTTCCCTCTTTGACGTCAACGCCAAGATTGTTAAGCTCGTTGACCATAGCCTCAATTCTGTCTGATTCCTGTAATCGTATATGTTCAATATTCTTGATGACTGTAGTAGTCTTTGCAAATGGAGCAATAGCCGCAAGTGTCATTGACTGGTCTGAAAAATCATTCATATCAACATCCACACCACAATATTCTCCATCCTTAGGTCCGCTGACACATATACCCTCGCGTTCCTCTGTCACAGCACAGCCCATCTGCTTAAGCACATCTATGAACTTAAGGTCACCCTGCATTGAGTTAGAATGCACTCCCTTAACGATAGCTGTTCCACCTGTAAGTGCTGCTGCTGCATAGAAGTAGCATGCTGCCGAAACATCCGGTTCAATATAATATGTCTGTGGATAGTAACCTGAACCCGCAGGAACTACATACTCTGCCCCTTTATGGTCTACCACACAGCCAAACTGTTCCATCATCTTAGCTGTTATACGCACATATGAACCTTCTGTTTTATTACTTGTAATATGAACATGTATTCCTTCTTCAAGCATAGGAGATGTCATCATAAGTGCGCTTAAGAACTGTGTACTTTCACTTATACTTACTGATACATTATTCTGTGGTTTCTTTCCACCATATGCCGCACCCTTTACATTAACTGGAAGATGTCCGTCTTTCTCAAGGAACTCTATCTCTGCTCCCATGCTCTGTAATGCTTCAAAAAGCGGAAGCATTGGTCTTTTCTTCATCTGTTCAGAAGCTTCAATTGTGTACTCACCATCTGATAATGCAAGCATGGCTGTAAGGAATCTTGCTGCTGTTCCCGCACTTCCCACATTGATTGTTGCTCTCTTCTTAGGAATGTCTCTTCCATGTCCATGAATGATAACATATCGTTCAACTTCGTTTACTTCAATAATATATCCGAGTGCGATAAGACTTAAAAGAAAATGTCTCGAATCGTCACTGAACAAAACTCCTTTAAGGGTACATTCACCCTGTGATAAAGCTGCCATAAGCAGCGCTCTGTTAGTAATACTCTTTGAACCAGGCACTTCAACTGTACAGTGAATCGGGTGGTCCAGCTTCTTAACCTTGTACTGTGACATAATTTTACTACTCCATTAAACGTAATTATCTCTCGTCCATATCAACATATGGTCTGTGATGTCCAACATATTTGTATGCAGGACGGATAATCTTTCCTGCATTAACAAGTTCCTCAAGTCTGTGTGCACACCAGCCTGAAATTCTCGAAGTTGCAAACATTGGTGTAAACATTTCTTCTGGAATACCAAGCATTGTGTATACAAATCCACTATAGAAATCGACATTGGCACAGACTGGCTTAAACATCTTTCTCTTGTTCATGATAAGCTGTCCTGCCTCGCTTTCAACAAGCTCATATAATGCAAATTCTTTCTGCATTCCCTTCTCTTCTGAAAGCTGTTTTGCAAATTTCTTAAGAATAACTGCTCTAGGATCTGAGTTAGTATATACCGCATGACCCATACCATAGATAAGTCCTGCATGGTCAAATGCTTCTTTGTCAAGGATCTTGTTAAGATATGTACATATCTCATCTTTATTGTCCCAATTGCTGCAATGAGCCTTAATATCTGTAAACATTTCCTGAACCTTTAAGTTAGCACCACCATGCTTAGGTCCTTTAAGGGATGCGATTGATGAAGCAATTGCTGAATATGTATCTGTTCCTGATGAAGTAACAACATGAGTTGTAAATGTTGAGTTATTACCACCACCATGCTCTGCATGAAGAACAAGACAAATATCAAGAACCTTTGCTTCGAGTTCTGTAAAGTCGCCGTCGTCTCTTAACATGTAAAGAATGTTCTCGGCTGTTGAATAACCCTTCTTAGGATTTTTTATCATAAGTGTTCCATCAAGCTTAAAATGTCTGTATGACTGATAAGCATATACTGAAAGAAGAGGCATCTTGGCTATAAGCTGAAGACTCTGTCTTAATACATTAGGAATTGAGATATCATCCGGATTTTCATCATATGAATAAAGACTTAAGATACTCTTCATAAGAGAATTCATAAGGTTAGTACTTGTAGCTTTCATAATAACATCTCTGATGAATGCACCTGAAAGTTCCTGAAGATCTGTTAAGATTCTTATGAATCTGTCTAACTGATCCTTGTCTGGAAGTACTCCGAATAACAGAAGATATGTTGCTTCCTCAAATCTGAATCTGTCAAGGCTGCTTCTCTTGATAAGCTCCTCAACATTATATCCCTGAAAATATAATTCTCCGTCTACAGGTATCTTTCTTCCGTGAACACTCTGGTTACCTAATACATCTGATATCTCTGTGAGACCTGTAAGTACGCCGTTACCATTGCTGTCACGAAGACCTCTCTTTACATCATACTCTGTATACAGATTCTGATCGATTATACCTGAGGCTGTACACTCTTTTACAAGTTCCTCAAAATCGCTCTTATCTACTGTTGAAAGTTCCATCATTTCCTGATTGTTCATGGCTTTCCTCCTCCTGATTATTTCCCGCATAGCTAAACGCAGATGAAGATATTATATCTGCTACTAATAGTGTTTGTCAATTTACTGCTGGCTGTTTCCTGTCTCATCTCTCATTCCAATTACAGCATCAGCAAGCTGTCTCAGATCATCTGCGCTTTCCTGGGTAAACCCTTTCTTGCTTACAACCAGGCAGTTATCATCCCCAACAAACAGATAAATATTATCAGAATCCTGATTCCATTTTACAACTTCATTCCAGCTGAATGTGTCACTGTCGTTTTCTTCGTCTGTAATAATAATATTCTCTGCATCTATCTCATATGAAAACTTAACTCCTACCATTTTCCCATATATATTATGGAACTTACGTCTGTTACTCTTGTCCATTCCGATAACTCCAATATACAGAAAAACTACAGCCACAACTCCGAACAGCAGAATCATGAATGTATCCGCATGAACATTGCCTGTCAGCTTCATCACAAATTCTCTTACCATCATCATTGCAAATATTATTCCAAACAGCTTATATATAAGCTTAAATGTTTTATATCTGCTATTGCCTGCCTCACAGGCCCGCATAGCCCCTTCCATACATTCCTTTGTGAATGCTGTTTCATTCTTTATTGTCATCAATTCCTCCCTTGCATTATCCCCATATGTAAACCATTAAACGGTTCCCGTCTAAATAATAATTTTAAGCCCGGCGGGGGATGTGTGTCAATCGTATATTGTGATGTGGGGAGTGGAGCTGTATAGCATATATTGCACGAATCTGATATAATATTTATATACAAACTCTTGAAATCAGAAACATGAATTGAAAAAAGAAAGGAGTCTTCTTATGAAACTTGCTTGTATTACCGGAGCATCTTCCGGCATCGGAAAAGAATTCGCATATCTGCTTGCAGACCTTGAATATGACCTGATTCTTGTTGGAAGAAACACAGCGGCGCTTCATGAAATTGCTGATAATGTAGCTGTCAGGTGCAAATGTATCACATGTGACTTATCCGATGAGAAATCATGTGTAAAGCTTGGCAAAAAACTCCGCAAATATCCACTTGATATTATGATTAATAATGCCGGATTCGGAGAACTTGGCACATTTGCTGAAACGAAATTAAAGAATGATATCAACATGATTAATGTTAATATTAAAGCTGTGCATATACTTACAAAGGCCGTACTTCCGGGCTTTATACAACGTGACAGGGGCTACATCATGAATGTGGCGTCAAGTGCCGGGCTGCTTCCTGGTGGACCATATATGTCTACCTATTATGCAACCAAGGCTTATGTGACAAGCCTCACTACTGCAATACACGGGGAACTGCGCGACTTAAAGAGTAACGTTCACATAAGCATGCTCTGTCCAGGTCCTGTTGATACCAACTTCAACAATGTTGCCAATGTAAAGTTCGCATTATCAGGAATTCCTGCTGATTACTGCGCCTATTATGCACTTTGTAAAATGTTTACAGGCAAACTTACCATTGTTCCGACATTTACAATGAAAGCCGGAGTTTTTGGCAGCAGATTCCTGCCAAGACAGGTGCTTGCCTTTATGGCAGGTCACCAGCAGAAAAAGAAGACAGACAATATCTGATATGATACTGCCTGTCACTGATTTAGAATTTTTTTGAAAATATAATATTCTTTCTTTCAACAAGCACTGCCTTGTTGAAGAACACATCAACTGCAGCCTTGTAATCAGCCATTCTCTGGGATTTCTTGATTGCCTTGATTTCTTTTTTGCAATCATCAAACACATATTCCATATAACACCACATTTCTTTCATTCTGTGTATGGCATGTGTATCTCCCGGCATTATGGCTGTGCGGGCTGCGTATACAAGGTCGTGAAGCTCTTTCATCTGCTTCTTATCTGCATTAAGGTCTCGCACCATCGCCTCAGGATTATCATCTGTTAATACATTAATCAGTCCGGGGTCCGCGATAAGCCCTCTTCCAAGCATAAATGTATCAACCTCCGGAAACATCTCCTTCATCTCAAGGAAATTCTTCCTTGTAAATATATCTCCGTTAAGCACTAATTTATTCCTGCTGTTATCCACTGCGTATCGGAAAGCGTCAAGATGCAGCTCATTTCTGTAGTAATCTGTACGCACTCTCGGATGAACAATAAGTTCCTCAAGAGGATAAGAATTATACACCTCCATTATCTGTGGAAAACTATCATCATCTTCAACACCGATTCGTGTCTTGACCGAAACCTTAATATTCTCTCTTATAAATGCATCCTCAAACACCTCATCAAGAAAACGGTCAAGCTTTTCTGTGTCGCGAAGCATTCCTGAGCCTTTATCCTTTGAAACAACTGTGCCTGACGGACAGCCGGCATTAAGATTAATCTCGCTGTAGCCGTATTTTTCATAAAGCATTTTTGCCGTCCATATAAAATCCTTAGCCTCATTAGTCATGACCTGTGCAACCGTATATGTATCCTTATTATGCCCGCGGTCTATGTCCCTTATCTCTCTTGCAAGAAAATTCTCTGACTTATTAGGTGAGATAAACGGTGTAAAATATTTTGTAATTCTGCCTTTTCCAAATGTTTTCTCGTAGGCGTTACGGTATGTAAAATCTGTAAGCCCCTCCATCGGGGCCATATATATAGTATTGCTCATATACTGTATCTTTCTGTTATTCTAATGTAAATGTGCCGTTGCTGTTAGTCACAATGGCTGTCTCGAAAAATTCTTTTACTGCCTTTATCATGTATTCTGTGTCCATAATTCCTGCTGTCTCGTAAGGTGAGTGCATTGCAAGCTGCGCAAGCCCGATATCTACTGTGTTCATTGACACATGGCAGTTAGCTATATTTCCAAGTGTTGAACCACCCGGAATATCTGAACGGTTAGCAAATTCCTGTGTCGGAACTCCCGCTCTTGTACATATTTCTTTAAATATTGCCGCAGAAACCGCATCTGTTGTGTATTTCTGGTTGGCATTGTATTTGATGACTATACCTTTGTTCATATGAGGTCTGTTAGTCGGATCAGCTTTCTCCTGATAATTAGGATGAACCGCATGCGCATTGTCCGCTGAAAGCATGAAAGAACCTGCACACGCCCTTATATAATCCTCATTATCCTTGCCGGCACACGCAGCTATACGCATAAGCACATCTGATAAAAATGTTGAATCTGCTCCCTGCTTGGTGCTGCTGCCAACCTCTTCATTGTCAAATACCGCACATACCGCAACGCTTTCCTGATTGCTCTCATCACTGTCCATAAGCGCATTCATGCACGAATATGCACACATCACATCATCAAGTCTTGGTGCTGATATAAATTCATTATCCGCACCCCATATAGTTCCTGCCTGTCTGTTGTACAGAAACAAATCACTGCTTATCACTGACTCTTTATCTGTCTGTGCAGCGTCTGCTATTATGCTGTCAAAAAGCCCTCTGGACTCTGCCTCTCCTATAAGCGGAAGCAAATCCTTCTGTGCATTATAATTAAGCCCTGTGTTGGCTTCCCTGTTCATGTGAATTGCAAGATTAGGTATTATGCATAAATCCCTGTCTACATTTACAAGGACTGGCTTTAATACTGCACCTTCCCTTACCATTGCCCTTCCTGCAACTGAAAGAGGCCTGTCAAACCACGGTGCCATAAGCATACCGCCGTATTTTTCCACATTTAACGAAACATAATTCTTGTCCGGTGTCAGCTCAGGATTCTCTTTTACCTTAAATGACGGTGAATCACTGTGTGCGGCTGCAATCTGATAATTGATAAAGCCCTCTGCCGCCGGCATTCTGAAAGCTATTATGGAAGAATCATTTCTTGTTACATAGTATTTGCCACCCGGTATAAGATGCCATCTGTCCCTCTCATTAAGGCGCACAAATCCTGCATCGTCCAGCAAATCCATAAAATTCACCGTTACATGAAATGCTGTAGGACTTTTTTCTATGAATGACATCATATCTTTTGATACATTTATAAATGTGTTCTCTTCCATAACTGCTCCCTTCTATCTGCGTCTTCTTTGTCTGTTATGTCTTCTTTTTCTCTTATTGTTCTGTGCCATAATGACTACTGTTACGATTATTATCGCAACTATCACTACTACAATAACCACAAATATTACAACTATGCTATTGGATTCTTTCTTTCCATTGACATCTGATACTTTGTTGTCTGTTGTCTGTGTGTTGTCGTCTGTTACCACATTTGCAGCATATTCCCTGTAAACGGTCTGGTTACACAGGCTGCATGTTCCTGCCTCTATTCCGTCTTTCTTGTCTGTTCCCGTAGCTTCCTTTACAACACTGTAATTGTCAACCTTATGCTCATGTATTGTGTATTTATCTGAATACGTATAACCACATGTGCTGCATGTATGTGTTGTATAGCCGAAATCCGCTGCTGTTGCCTCTGTTACTGTGTCAGAGTATGAAGGATTGCTGCACATTTCAGGAAGGAGTGTAACTGAATAATCATATGTCTCATTTCTCTTGAAATCTGATGTGAAGCCTGAATACACATATGTCCAGTTCATGACCTCACCCATATTTGCCTGACAATATGCACGGCGGTCTGTATTGTCCTCGAAAAATGTTATCATTCCCTTAACTTTGTTGTTAAGCACTTCGCCCTGATATGTCTTTGACAGTTCCAATGGATATACCATATACATGCCGACAAGTCCGCCATCATGCACATATCCGTGGTCTGAATCATATCCATCTATTGTTATAGAACAATTTCTTATATTAAGGAAGCCGGCTGCGTAAGCACCACCCATAAACTGCTCATCTCTTACGGCTGCATCTGTATCAACGCATACAAGTGTTACATCTGTAGTGATGTTATCAAGATTGCCGCTTCCAAATCCGGCAATTCCGCCTGTTCCCCACATCTTAGCTGAATCTGTTAGTGACACATATGTATCCTTAATCATACAGTCTGATATATCGCTATTATCAGCAAGACCTGCCACTGGTGCTGCAAAACACGGTTCTGTTGAAGTTACTTCAACTCTTGCACCGTATATGTTAAGACCTGTTACTTTCGAATCCTTAAGAACACCAAAAAAGCCGGCTCCATATGTTTCATACTCTTTTCTGTTACCGTCATATGTCATCATTGTATGCTTACTTACCGTCTTTACTGACAGGTTAAGTATGCTGTGTCCGTTGCCGTCAAATGTGCCAGAAAAATCCCATGGTGTCCACTCAATTCCAGTCATATCAACATCTGTCATCAGCTTATAATTACCTGTAGCTGTCTTTGCTGCCTCCACAAGTTCTGATGCTGTGCGGATTTCTGTGTATTCTGATGTTGCCTGATTTGCTGTACTTCCTGTTACAGTGCTTCCTGTCACAGTGCTTTCTGTTGTCTGTGTATCTGCATTTGCCATATTAACCGGAAGTGCTGTTGCCGCAAGTATTACTGCTGCTATCGCTGCAGCCTTTTTAATGTATAATTTGTTAAACATATTACTGCCTTTCTTTCCCTATACAATTCATTGGCTTTCCCAGCCGGGTTTGATTATAGCTCAAAGAAATGATGTGGTCTAGGGGTATTGTGTTTTAGTTTTGGTGATTATGAGAGGGGGATGGGAGAACGGTCGCCGGGTTAATTGGCATATTTCCTTTCGCAGACCCGCTCCCGCTCGATGAAAAACGTAGCGGTACTAAACTCGCCCGGGGGCAGCCGCCAAAGGCGGCTCCCACGCCTCGTTAAGTGCCGACGTTTTCCAACGGTCTGCTCCAGGAAATATACACAATTAACCCCGCTGACTCTCTCCCTGCCTCTTACAATCCCGAAACTAACCCTGACGATATCGCTTCGCTCACCTGGGTCTGCAAAAATTTTGAGGTGAGCCTTCATCCAACCCACCCCGCCAGAAGTCCCCCGATGAGCTTGCGACATCGGGAGGGGCGGCAACGTAAGCGGCGGGCGGGTGGATAGTGTTAGTTTCAGACCGTTGGAAAACGCCTGCACTTAATGAGCTGGGAGCCGCATTTTATGCGGCTAACCAGCGAATTTAGTACAGCTGCGTTTTCCACCGAGCGAGAGCGTGTCTGAAAATGACACTATCCCCCGCCCACAGCGTCCGTCTGCCACAACCTCCCGTATGTCACAACTCGAACTTCAATATCTCACAATTCTTTATCTTAAACGCCGAAAACTCCTCGTTCCCCATATCTTCAAAATATGACTTTACCATTCTTGCAATTCCATTATGTGCAACTAAAAGATATGTTTTATTGGGCTGTGCCTTAATTTCGTCAAGCAGATTATATATACGCTGTGCCAAATGAAGCATTGTCTCACCACCGTCAAAACTGCATATGAAATTGCATTTGGCTTTTGCAAATTCTTCACCATCTCTTGGTGTTGATTCATACTTACCAAAATTCTGCTCCTTAAGTCTTATCTCCTCACGTGCAGGTATTCCTGTAATCTCAGATACATGAAGTGCTGTTGCTTTCGCTCTTATAAGTGGCGAATACAGGATTTCATCTATCTGTATTCCTTCTTCAAGGATCTTCTTTCCTAACTCTATTGCCTGTTCATGGCCTAAATCTGTGAGTGGTGAATCTGTTGCACCACATATCTTGTTCTCGACATTCCAGACAGTCTGACCATGCCTTGTAAAATACACTATTCCCATTATATTTCTCCTCCGCTTCAACGTCCAATCTGCCACGCTTCGGCTTCCCTTTTGGACTTCATCATGCCTTCTCCCCGCTTCAACGTCCAATCCGCCACTCTTCGGCTTCCTTTTTGGACTTCATCACGCCTTCTCCCCGCTTCAACGTCCAATCCGCCACTCTTCGGCTTCCCTTTTGGACGTCCTTGTGCCTTCCCTACACGCTAAAGTCCACTCACCCCCGATGAGCTTGCGACATCGGGAGGGGCGACATCGGGAGGGGCGGCATCGTAAGCGGCGGGCGGGTGGATAGTGTTAGTTTCAGACCGTTGGAAAACGCCTGCACTTAATGAGCTGGAAGCCGCATTTTATGCGGCTAACCAGCGAATTTAGTACAGCTGCGTTTTCCACCGAGCGGGAGCGTGTCTGAAAATGACACTATCCCCCGCCCACAGCGCCCGTCTGCCACAACCTCCCGTATGTCACAACTCAATCCCCACCAAATCCTCCTTCTCGAGCATCGCCAATATATTCTTATCAACATCCTTAAGCCCCACTATCCTGCTAGCCTGATTAGATATCGCTTTCTCAAGATAGTTTCTTACATCTCTTGCATTGGCATAACCTTCCGGTTTGTTGGCGACACGCTCTGTGAAAAATCTTCTGGCTTCTTCGAGTGCATCTCTTGATAACATGTATTCCTGCTTCTTGCAGTTATTTATAAGTATCTCTACTTCTTCCTCGGCTGTGTAATCCTCAAAATTGATGAATTTATTGAATCTTGAACGCAATCCCGGATTGGAATCTAAGAATTCCTCCATAAGTTCTGTATAGCCTGCTACTATCACAACTAAATCATCTCTGTGGTCTTCCATTCCTTTTAATAATGTATCTACAGCTTCCTGCCCGAAGTCTCCCTGCCCTTTGCCATTAGTAAGTGTGTATGCTTCATCTATAAAAAGAACTCCACCAAGCGCAGACTCTATTACTTCCGCAGTCTTGGATGCAGTCTGTCCTATATATCCACATACCAGCCCTGACCTGTCTACTTCTACAAGATGACCTTTGGATATTGCCCCTATTGCCTTATATATTCTGGCAAGCAGTCTTGCAACTGTCGTCTTTCCTGTTCCAGGATTTCCCATGAATACAAGGTGTTTGTTGACGCTTGTCTGCTTCATTCCCATCTGCTCACGCATTTTCTGGACTTTAAGAAGATTAATAAGTGCATTGACATCTTCTTTTACTGCAGTAAGTCCTGTCAGTGAATTAAGTTCTGCAATTAGTTCATCTGCGTCTGGCTCTTCGTCATCCGCTGTCTCTGCCTGTATTGCCGCGCTCTTGTAATCAGGACGCAGAAGACCATATGATTTAAGATTCTCATCTAACATTACACAGTATGATGATAAAACATTTATCTCAACCTCGGTACTTCCAGTATTCGCAGCCAGATATTCCTGCCCAAGCTTGCGGTAGGTTTCTGCCAGCGTACGTGCCTCTTTATTGTCGTATCGATCGTTCTTAATCTTGTGACCGGCATTGGCTAATATGAAATACTTAAATGTCTCCGGCACTCTTGTGATATATCCTGCACCAAGCATGTTGCGGTTCTTGATATCAGCCGCCATCGACGCACTCACATCAAATCCCAGTTTTTTCTTTATAAATGCTTTCTCTTCCTCACCATATCTTCCATCTGTCATTGATATGTATATAAGAAAATGCAACAGTTCTTTCTTAAGATTGTCGCGAAGCTTCACATTTCCAGCCAGTTTTACAACACCATTCTGCTCTATGTAATCGCACATTTCGTAACATAAATTAATCGAATCCATCATATCTCCTCTCATATGAACTTTGTACACGCATATAACACAATCAGAAATATCACATTATACACTGTAAATGTAACAAAATATTTTCCTTTTCCATCTGGCACTTCATTGACATACTGCTTATATGATATAAGGCTAGCCATTGAAGCTATCAGTGTGCCAAGACCGCCAATATTAACTCCAAGTGCAAGGTTCTTTATATTATGCGTAAATCCTGACAGCAGAAGTGCCGCCGGAACATTGCTTATACACTGGCTTGTAATGATTCCAACGCCTATTTCCCTGCCATCAGCAATACCTGATAAGAATAATGCAACCGGCTCTATCCTTCCCATATTGCCTGTAAATATGAAGAAGCCGACAAATGTTAACAACAACGCGTAGTCTGCTTTCAAAAGCACATTTCTTTCTATTATAAATGTAGTAACAAGCACCAGTACTGTAAGTACATACCACGGAAGTACTCTTGCAACAACAAGTAATGCGATGATAAAAAGAATTGTATATACCAACACATTTACAGGTACAGCTTTCTGACCTGAATTATCGTCTGTATCCTTCATGCTCACATCAGCATTTTTATTCTTTAAAAGCATTATTGAAATAATAAGAAGCGTTGCCGAAACAATTGTATATGGCAGAAGCCACATTATGAACTTACCTGCTCCCACCCCCGCAAGTCCGTATAGATACAGATTCTGCGGATTACCAATCGGTGTCAGCATACTTCCAAGATTCGCAGCTATCGTCTGCAATACAACTACTGGTATCATAAGCTCCTGCCTGCCACACTGCTTAAGCATCATTATTGAAAATGGGACAAATGTTATAAGCGACACATCATTTGTTATAATCATGCTGCTAAAGAAATTCAGTCCTACAAGAACTGCAATAAGCTGCCACATTTTCCGTGTTCTTGTAAGAAGGACATGTCCGATTTTTTCAAAGATGCCGTTATTCATGTAACCTTTTGTTATTATCATCAGACTCCACAATATTCCAAGTGAACGCCAGTCAATATAACCTGCATATCCTTTATCCGGTCTTACTAAAAATGCTGAAGCAGCTGCAAGCACCCAGCTTACTGTCAGCACTATATCCTTTTTAAAATAATATATAATTCTTTTCATATCTGTCTGCTCTCTTATGTAATTATTATCTCATATTTTACAATATATTTTTTATTCTTTACAGTATTAGTTGTCAAATAAATTCTGTAAGTTTATAATAGAAAAAGTTTTGCATAGGAGAATCTGTTAGATATGAAAAAATTATTAGACAAATGGATTAGTATTAGTCTCATTAAAAGAATTATTGGAGGACTGGCTCTTGGTATTATTCTTGGCCTGCTCGTTCCAAAGGCTTCCGGCATTGCTCTTTTCGGAAGCGTTTTCGTTGGCGCACTTAAGGCTATCGCACCGCTTCTTGTTTTCGTGCTTGTCATAAGTTCTTTATGCCATTCAGGAAAAAGTCATGGTGGCGTTATTAAAACCGTAATTATTCTGTACATGTTCAGTACCATTCTTGCCTCTGTAATCGCAGTATTTACAAGCAAATTATTTCCGGTTACGCTCACTCTGACAGAAGGCATTGAAGAAATGTCATCACCGGGAAGTATTGGTGATGTATTTAACTCTTTGTTGATGAATATTGTTGAGAATCCTATTACTTCTCTTACTAAAGCTAACTATGTAGGTATTCTTGCATGGGCTGTTGTTATCGGTATTGCATGTAGACATGCCAAGGAATCTACTAAAGATATGCTTGTAGATATCTCTAATGGTCTTTCCAAGGTTGTTACCTGGATTATTAATTTTGCTCCATTTGGTATTATGGGACTTGTATTTGATACTGTGTCAAACAATGGTATGTCAGTATTTAAGGAATATGGAAAGCTTCTTATGCTTCTCGTTGGTACTATGCTGTTTATTTATTTTGTTACCAACCCGATTCTTGTTTTCTGGTGTACACACAAGAATCCCTACCCACTTGTATTCAGATGTTTAAAAAAGAGCGCACTCACTGCATTTTTCACAAGAAGCTCCGCTGCCAATATTCCTATTAATATGAAGGAATGTGAGGATATTGGACTCGACAGGGATACTTACTCTGTAACTATTCCGCTCGGTGCAACTATTAACATGGATGGTGCTGCAATAACTATCACTGTTATGACACTTGCCGCAGCCAATACTTTAGGTATTACTGTTGATATTCCAAGCGCAATTCTTTTAAGTATTCTTGCAGCGCTTTCTGCCTGTGGTGCTTCTGGTGTTGCCGGTGGTTCACTCCTGCTTATACCAATGGCTTGCTCATTATTCGGTATTCCTAATGATGTTGCAATGCAGGTTGTCGGAATCGGCTTCATCATCGGTGTTATTCAGGATTCTGTTGAAACTGCACTTAACTCATCATCTGACCTTTTACTTTCTGCTTCTGCTGAGTTCAGACAGTGGAGAAAAGAAGGCAGGGAAATTACTTATTAATATGACTAATGAAAAAATGTCTGGCATGCTGCACTACTGCGGCACACCAGACATTTTTAATAATTATTGGTTTCTTTATCTATTCTTAATTATGCTTACAACTGCCAGAACAGCATTTATTAGACACCATACTGACCAGATTACTAAGTCACTGTAATTGCCATATCCTGCAAATCCGAATACAGCGGCAAGTCCGAAAAGTACAATCAACGCTATATCGTGTCCCTTGCCAGTCTTATTTCTTGTAGCTATCGAAACAATTCCACCAGCAAGCATAAGTATTCCAACTATTACGCCGACACTTCCTGATATGCCACCATTGTCCTCAAGTGCATTAACTACTCCTGCGGCGCATGACTGAAACATAACTACTGCAAATAATATAATTGATAATATTCCTGATACCAGTTTCCAAACTCTCATCTTCTACTCCTCCTACTGAAGCTTTATTATTACTTTTTCGCTTGACCATATATTGGCTGTATATTCCAGTTCGATAGATTCTGCATCAACTGGAACTGCAAATACTACACTGAAGTTTATTTTACGACCAGTTGATAATGTATCCCCTGAGAACTCATTTACAGATGCGATAAAACTTTGGTCACAGCTCTCATTATCTGCATAACAGCTAAAATCTGCACTACTTACATAAGCATCAGATTTACCGTTATTTTCGAATGAAAAATCTGCTTTGACATATTTTTTTCCATCACCCGGCTTGTAAAATCCATATGGATCATCGTAATCAGTAAAATCTGTATCTGCATCATTAACTGTACCCTTTAATCCATCTTTCTCAAAGCTTCCACCTACCATGACAACATTATCACTTTCTGTGCCTGTCTTATCCGAAGCACCACTCGCATTACTGTTATCTACGCTTGTGTCAGATCCACTTCCCATCGCCATTGCAGCAAATACTATCAGACACAGCAGTACCCCTATGTACTTCCTGATTCTTTTCATATGATTTCCTCCTCATATCATCATGTCTTTTTATAATAAAAACAGCCATCAGTTCTGCAATTATCTCAACAATAATATCCATCACATCAAATGTTCCCTTTACACATCCGATAACCTGAAGGACTTCCATAATTGTCGAAAACATGCCTGCTATCACAAACATTTTCCATACATCAGCTGTTTTATTACCTGTAACCAGCATTAATGAAAATACCAATGCATACGCCCACAGCATATCTGGCATATAACTACGCAAATTTACTACAAATGTGTTCTCCGTTCCAACATGCAGACTGACTCCAAGCAGCCTGTCAATATTCTGTACAAACATGACTTGTGGGGAAGTCACATAGTACAGCAGACTGCCTGCCAGTATTGGAAGGGAAATATTTGCATATATAAACATCTTTTTCATATAATTGATGTTATCACAATGGTGGCTGCAAACCGTGTGCTGACAGCACAAAAAAACAGGATATAATATTGAATAGTCTCAACATATATCCTGTCTTTTTTATATTTACAAATATCCTATAATTGCCATAAATATTGCAAAAAAAGCTAAAAACATAAAACTAATCGTAAATGCATAACCAAATGTCAGAATAGTGCTTAATACATTTATCTTCTTCATTCCCGGAAGCTTTCTCCTTATATTAAGATAGTTGCCAAACCACATTGTCATTCCCATAAAGAGTACAAATACAGCTATCTTATACATTGTAAGTTCTCCACCAGTTACCGGTATTCCCGTTTTACTGTCCGTAACTGCAAAGCTTATTGTTAGCCATACAATAATCGCATACCATACTAGCGCAATCAGACAATACACGACATTCAGCCGTCTGAATCCCGGCAGCAGATATCTGCGCCATGAAGTATCAATATCGTAATTTCTTTTCTGGTATTTTCTGTACATTTTAACAATTGTATCTCTTATATTACGATAGGTTCTTACAACTGAAACAGTATTATCCTTACCAAATGCCGTTTCGGCTTTTTTCCTATTATCTTGTACTATACTATAATTTAACATATCAAGCACGCCACGAAGCTCTGCCGCTGACTGATATCTGTCCTTGGCGTCTACCATAAGGCACTTCTTAAGAATATCTGAAAATCTGCACTCTGCAATTCCTGCTCCCGGCTTGTCACCTGTCATAATATAATTAATTGTTGCTCCCAGACCATATATATCCGTACGCTCATCAGACTGCCCGAATCCAAACTGCTCTGGTGCAGCAAAATACACTGTTCCCAGCATTCTGGTATCTTCATTCTTATCTGCATTAACATGTCTTGCCGCATTAAAATCTATAAGATTCACATGTCCGTTTTTTTCAATAATTATATTAGATGGTTTAATGTCTCTGTGGACAATTGCCGGCTCTAACTGATGCAGTCGCACAAGAATATCCGCAAGCTGTACTGCAATATCATATGCCTGTTCCTCGTTTAATAGTCCCTGCTCATCTAATACCTGCTTAAGGCTCCTGCCCTGCACATACTCCTCAACTACTATAAGCTTTCCATCATCAGCAACACATTCCTTTACCGCAGGAACTCCCTCAATTCTTACAGAGGCAAGCTGCTCATATACATCATGCGAATATATATCAAGTGTCTTTTTAACGCAAAGCTCACTGTTCCTTATATCCTACACCAGCACTATATTCTTTTTTTCATCAAGTACTGTCAGTTCCCTGTAAAATGACAGCCTGCTCTCTTCTTCTAAAGTCATATTTTTATCCTTATTGTAATTTAGTGTTTATTATTATACACTATATCAATAGAAAATGTGTACTCTATTGTGAAAGGCGGAATTAATAATGAACGAAAAACCGACTTATGAACTTGATAAAATCTTAAGTTCAGTTGAGCCTGAACATTTTAACAGATACCGTAATGAAGAGGATACTGACTCACAGATGTCTGTCAGCGAATTCTTTAACAGGTATATAGGAAACTACGGACTTCAATTAAGTGATGTTATACGACAAAGTGATATTCCAGCTAATTATGCATACGGAATACTTAATGGCAATCGTACCAATCCAAGCCGTGACAGAGTAATTGCACTCTGCATCGCATGCCATATGAACCTTACTGATACCAACCGTGCGTTAAAAACTGCAGGCTTAAGCCCTTTGTATTCCAAGGTCAGCCGCGATGCTGCAATTATAATTATGATTAACAAATGTGAATATGACATTGGAATTATTAATGAATTTCTGTATGGACATAATCTCAATATTCTTTCTACATCCAGCAACAAGGAGGCTTAACTATGAACATAATTGACTCACACATTCATATATGCCGCTGCATCAATGGATTTGGAAACAGCGGAGAAATGCAGGCTATAGGCGGAGGTTACGCAAGCTACGCTGATGGAACTATATTCCAGATGATACCAGAGTGTCTCGGTGAATATGATGTAACTCCGGAAGCGGTTCTTAAGGTTATGGACGAGGCTGGTGTTTCCAAGGCTGTTATGCTTCAGGGCAATTTCTTAGGACCGCAGAATCTCTACACTTATGAGGCTGCAAAGAAATATCCTGACCGTCTTGCTGCAGCAGCTACTTACGACCCATTCTGCAGAAATGTTGATTCTATAAGAAAGCATTTGTTTGAAGACCTCGGAATTAAGATTGTAAAATTCGAGGTAAGTACCGGAAGCGGTCTTATGAGTTATCATCCTACTATTCCCCTTGATGGTGATGTTATTGAGGAAATGCTGTCATATGCTGAAATGCATAATAATACTGTTGTGTTCGATATTGGACGCTACCCTGCCGAGTGCTGGCAGCCTGAAGCCCTCGCCCGTGCAATTAAGAGACACCCTGACACGCAGTTTGTTGTGTGCCATCTGCTTGCCCCAAGAGGTCTTGTTCAGAAAAATGTCTGGCTTAAAGGAATGGAGGCTCTCACGCTTGACAATGTTGTATTCGACCTTGCAAGCCTTCCTTCTAATCAGGGTAAAGACGCCAGATACCCTTATCCTGATGCAATCCATTATATTAAACGCGCCATCGAACTTGTCGGAAGCGACCGACTTATGTGGGGAAGCGACCTGCCTATGAATCTGTGCAAGGACAGCTACAGACACCTTATTGATTACATTGTCTTAAGCAATGAAATATCAACACCTGACAAGGAAAATATCATGGCTGCTACTGCAGCTAAAGTATATTTCAAATAATCCACATATTTAATATATCCCTCAAAAGCACTGTTTACCTGCTTTTGAGGGATTTTTATATTCTCCTGTTGACATATTATGCATATCATGTTATATATACTACGACAGATGTACTACGGCTGTCGTAGTATCGCCTGTCGTAGTAATTATCATTTATTTAATATTTATTATCAGGTGAATCATCACCTTCAATTAATTCGAAGGGAGGAGTATGCATGGCTGGCATCAGCAGCGACATTATACGAGGCTACAACGATACAATTATCCTGTATCTTCTGCTTGATAAGCCATCTTATGGTTATGAGATTTCTAAGCAGATTAAGGCCATGACCAATGAGAAATATATTGTTAAAGAAACTACTCTTTACTCAGCATTTACACGTATGGAAAAGAACGGATATATCACTTCTTTCCCCGGTGTAGGCGAGAATGGTGGAAAAAAGCGCACCTATTATCAGATTACTAACGAAGGACGGCTGTATTATCAGTCAAAATGTGAAGAGTGGGCTCTTACTAAAGAAGTTATCGAAAAATTTATTGTGAAGGAGAATTAATGTATGGATACTATTAAAAGTTATCTTGAAACTATGTTTGCCAATCTCCCCGCAACTGCTGAAGTTTTAAAGGCTAAAGATGAACTGTGGGGCATGATGGAGGACAAATATAATGAACTTATCAATGAAGGTAAAAGCGAGAATGAGGCTGTAGGCACTGTTATCTCAGAATTCGGCAATCTTGACGAACTCGCAGAAACTCTCGGACTTAACAGACAGTCTTCTGCTCCTGTTGATAACAGACGCACTTTAACACAGGATGAAGCCAGAAGCTTTGTAAGTGCCGGCAGCCGACATGCATTTCTGACTGCATTAGGAGTTTTCTTATGTATTTTCTCAGTAGTTCCAGTGGCAGCCTGCAGTGCAATCCATAATAATTTTATCGAGACAATGGGCACTGTTGCTCTGTTTATTATAGCTGCATTCGGTGTCGGCATATTTATAATAACCAATTCTTTAATGGGTAAATATGACTATATTAAGAAACACGAATGTATCATCGATTATGCCACTGTCGGATATGTGCAGGATAAGAAGGAACAGCTTCGCAACATTTCTATTGTGTGCCGCACTCTGGGAATTATTATGTGTATCATAAGCTTTGTCCCTGCTGCCGTTTTTGACGCAATCCCAATACAGGGACTTGACGATATTGGCGGTGCAGCAATGATTTGTATAGTAAGTGTCGGCGTATTCCTTATTGTTTTCGGTTCAATGGTTGAGACTTCATGTAGGACTTTACTTGCTCTTAATGGTGACAATGTAGCCGGCAGCTATGTTAAGAAGGAGAATAAAGAAGTCAGATATATTAACAATACTGCAACAACTATTATGTCTGTTTTCTGGCCTACCGTTACATGTATATATCTGTCAGCCAGTTTCATCACATTTGCATGGGCTTTAACATGGGTTATATGGCCTGTTGCGGCTGTAATACACGCTATATTCAAGAGTATACTTAAAGACGATTCCAGGGAGGTGTAATTATGAAGAAACGAATTTATCTGTCAATTATATATTTTATTACACTTATATGCATAATTATCGGCGTTCTTGGTAATGTATTTAACATTTCTCCTTTTACACGCATAACTATGGCATCCAGTGGCAAATATATTGAAAATTCTTCTATTTATGATAATGTGTCAGACATATCTATTGATATGAATCTTGGCAGTGTTGAGGTTAAGAAAGGCAGCAAGCTTGAAGTTATCTATACAGGTGCTGAAAAGTTTAAGCCTGCTGTATCTGTTTCTGGAACTTCATTAAATATTGAACAACATGTAAAAGTACATCTTATGACTAATATCAAAAACTCAGACTGCACACTTACAATTACTATTCCTGACAATATCAGTCTTAATTCTATTCAGGCTGACCTTAATATGGGTGATATGGATGTTAACAATATACATGCTTCTTCTGCTGATTTCTCTGTTGATATGGGTTCTCTTAAGATCGTTGATTCTGCCGTTAAGAATTTAACTGCTGATAACAATATGGGCGATATTAAGCTTACAAACTGTGACAGTGATGTCCTTAACCTTTCTGTCGATATGGGTTCTCTGAAAATAAGCGGTATGGATATTGATAAATACAGTGCTAATCTCTCTGTAGACTTAGGTGACATCAAGGTTAATGATTCTACTTATTCTCACAGCTATACTAATAATGCTGGCAGCGGTAAAAGTATAAATGCTGATGTTAATATGGGGGATATTAAGATTAACAGATAAAAAAGAACCGGGCCGCAAGAAAATCCCACAAAGGATTCTCTCCGACCCGGTTCTTTGGCTTGTTTATAGTTTTATTAGATTTTAGCGTATCAGTTATCTTACATTCTTAATCTTACGTCTGCATGTTACTGCTGCACCTGCTGTTAAAGCAAGTACTGCTGCTACGATGTAAGTCATTATGTTGTTAGAATCACCAGTCTTAACATTTGATACAGATGTATCTGATGTACCTGCATCAGTTGTGTTTCCAGACTCTTCTGAATCAGAAGGTGTACCTGCATCAACCTTTACTAATGCATTGATTGCTGCTGTAAGATGCTCTGTTGCCTCATCAACATCTGCCTGATATTCTGCAACTGCAAGTGCATCGACTGCTTCCTCATACTCGAGTTTCATAGCTGCCCAGGATTCTGCTGTGTAATCAGCTTCATTAAGTGCATCTGCTGCTGCAATAGCTGCTGAAAGCTTAGATGTATCACTTACAGGTGCTTTAACTTTAACAATATTAGCATCAGTTGCTTCAAAATCAATTGTAGTATCAGTATATCCTAATGCATATACAGTAAGTGACCAGTAACCTGTTCCATCATAACCTGCTGGTAACTGGCAGCGTGCTGAATCTGTAAGTCCAAGCTGGATTCCCATTGATTTGTGCATCCAGTTGTCTGCTGCGAATTTAGTACCATATGTAGCAACTACATTTGTTCTTGTTGCATCATTTCCATAGTATGTCCACTTAACAGTCTGCATCATAGCACCTAATGCGCCATAACCATCGCCATTAATATCAACTCTTAAGAATTCACCGTATGAACCTGTAGCATCTTTTACTGTAGATGTAATGTTAGCAGCTACGCTGATATCCTGCTCTGCAAATGATTTGCCATTGCCAGTCTGTCTTGCAGAGAATGAATATGTTCCGTCTGCATTTTTAACTGCTGTCTTAAGTCCGTTAGTATCTGCATTAACTGCAGCTGTATACTCATATGAACTAAGCTTGACCTCACCGAATCCTCCGTATAACTTCTCACCATTCTTGACAACTTTGTAATGCTGCTCAAAATCAGCAAGATCAGATGTCTTAACCTTAACCGGAACATACTTAATACCAGTTACTTCATAAGAAGAAAGCTTAGATGTTGTACCATCTGTATTAGTAATTACTCCCTTACTATATGAAAGCTGTGTACCATCTGTAAGAATCATTATCTGATTCTTTGCATCACCAGTCCAGCCGGCAAGCTCATACTTCTTACCATCTTCTGTATCAATTGTTGCCATGCACTGGTAGCTTCCTCTGTGAAGACCATGATTGGTTGTAGCTCTTGTTACTGTATCAAAAGCGCCCTTATCATACTCACCATGTGTATCCTTCTCATTAGATGTTGTTACATCTCCTGCGTTATATACGCCCTCGTTAGCCCAGTATTCCTGCCATGTAAGTCCAGCATATACATATGAATACTCATCATCTGCTGCATGTGTATCAGACACAAGAGCTGGAAGTGCTGTAACTGCAAGAACAGTAGCGGCTGCAACAGCAGCAATCTTAGTAAAAATGTTCTTCCTCATAAATCCTCCTTGTTTTGTGAAGCAAAATCCTAACCCATTGGTGAGGAGAGGAATTTTGCCTCCTTATAATTTTTTCTATTACAAATCTGCTCTACTTCTTAGCAGATTTATAAGCATAGTAAAATGCCTTCTTTATGGCATTGCTTGATTTAGTAGCCCCAGTAACACTGTCAACACCTGATGTACTCTGATTTGCAAGAAGCTGTGCAGGAACCTTTGCATTTGCCATATTAAAATACTGTACGTCCTGTGCTCCTGCTTCTGAAGTTGCTGTAACTGATGTAATCACATCTCCCGATACAACTATTGTGACCGTCACATCGTAACCATAAGGATCACATACTGCAGAACGTGCATAAGTTCCGTCTGCTTTAAATGTTGTATTAGCCGGTGTATCACTGGCAGTATTACCTCCTTGTGAATCACTACTGCCATCTGATAAATTTCCTGGCTGTGCTGCCTGATTACCGCTCCCTGAATCATTGCCAGATGTATTACCAGAAGCATTATCCGAACCTGAATTACCTGCAGCTGAATTATCCAAACCCGAATTGTCGGCCTGTGTATCTGACTGATTATCAGTCTGTCCAGCCTCTGTCGTTCCTTCGGCTGTTAAAGCTGCGTCATCTGCCAGGCTGCTCTCTGCCTCTTTAACCAACGCTGCAACTGTCTCATCATTAAAGAATTCTTCCCATTCCTCGTCCCCGCCAGAAGCCATAGCAGTTGTCTTTCTTCCTGCAAAGCATAAAAATGTCATAACTACACATAAAACCAATGCAAGACCATACAGAACAGTCTCTGGTTTCTTACCGTATGTCTTTCCGGCTCTTGTTGCCTTTGCTGATACAGCCTTTGCTATTCTCATAGCTGCATATCCTAAGAAGACTATGCTGTAGATAACAACATTTGCAATATAAGTACCAAGTCCAAGTCTTGCATAAGGAATATTGATAAGCATTATATGTACATACATAAGACCGTAGAATACGTATGCTGTGCGCTGTAACTGTTTCCACTTCTTAGCCTTCATCTTCTTTCTTACAGCCTGAAATGAAGTTACTGTAAGCACAATCATTATTATGATAAGCACAAGGCTTATTATTGCTGCTGTAAGCTGTGTTGCTGATAATGCCTCCGGCTTAATAAAAAGCATTTTAAAATATGTTATTCCGTATGTGAAATTATGACACAGGACAAGTATTGCCGCTGTAATTGACAATTCACCTCTTATCTTCATAAGCGGTGCAATCAGCTTGCTGCCCTTAGGAAGTGCACCTGCGTACATTACTGCAATGAACATTGCCGTTCCAAGAGAACCCTTTGCAAATATCCCCAATATATTATTCTTTAAGAATAAAGGCATTGGCAGAAATCCAATCAGAAATACTGCAATAGAGATTACCGCTGCCCCTATATAGTAGATACCTGCGTGTTTTTTAAGTGAATCTTTAAGAAAATATATGAATAAAGATACGATTATAAGTGATATTATTAATAACATGTCTGCTCCTTCTAGTCTTTATATCCAAGGTTAGTTTTCATAAACAAAAGTAATTTCTTCTATCTTTAATTAGTTTTTCCTAACTGTTCTATAGAATATATTTTAGCCCCTGCATTTGTCAATACAGACTGTTAATAATAATTCTCATTAAGGCTGTATGGTAATTATTTCCGTGTTCATATTTGTTGAAAAACTGTCAGCTATTCCCTCTGACACATATACTCTGCTTCCATCATAAAGTATCATCTCAAAATCAAGCGAGCCGCTTCTATACAGCTCTTTCGCACCATCAAGCCCCATTACAAAAAGCGCAGTTGATAATGCATCTGCTGTTGTTCCGTCAGAGCATACAATTGTAACCGAAGTCAGGTCGCTCTCTGATGGATAACCTGTCTGTGGGTCTATAATATGATGGTATACCTGTCCGTCCTGCTCAAAATATCTCTCATATCCACCTGATGTTATGACAGCCTTATCAGCAGTGCTTAATACGCCAAGATAACTGCTTTCACTGTCAGGATTCTGTATGGCGACCCTCCAGTCCGAGCCATCGCTCTTTCTTCCAAGCACCTGCACATTGCCTCCAAGATTTACGATTGCGTGCTCTATGCCGCAGTCCTTCATAATCTGAATCACCCTTGAGGAAGTATAACCTTTGGCAATTCCGCCAAGATCAATGCTTGCACCATCTGATAATGTCACCTGGTGCCCGTTAATCCCCACATTTGTATAAGAAACATGCTTAAGTACCTCTGCAATCTCGCTGCTTTCAGGCACTCTATAATTCTTGGTGGTAAATCCCCACAGTTCCATAACTGGGTATATCGTAATATCGAAAGCACCTTTAGTTTCTTTAGATACCTGCATTGCCCTGTTCATTATAAATGCGGTTTCTTCCGATACTTCACCGCTTCCATTTTCATTTATCTTAGTAACATCACTGTCCTCATTTCCTACCGAAAACATTGCATCAAGCCGGTTAATCTCCTGAACTGCTTTACTTACTGCTTCCTCTGAATTGCTGCCATATGCAGTAAGCGACATATATGTATCCATTGCAAATATTTCCTGTGTACTCTGGACTGTATCGTCCTTCTCTGGCTTGCTGCCTCCACATGCTGTCAGAACAGCCGCCGCAAGAATTGCTGTAATTCCTGCCAATATATACTTTCTGATATTATATTTCATGCTTTTAAGTTTTATCCTCCATCTTATACTGGTTAGTTCTATAAAACTTTATAGCATAATAATTAAAATGTCAATCACATACGGTCACACATTCACCACGCAAAAACACCCGCAATATAATTGCGGGTGCTCCTGTAAAGAAAATTTTTATGAAATTAGATATCTTTTCTTCTTCTCATGTATACTGCTGCCATTCCAAGCAATGCACAAAGGCTTGCTGTAGTTAATGCGGCATACATTCCTGCATGGCTCATATCGCCTGTCTTAACTGTTGTATCTGCTCCTGTTGAAGTTCCTGTTGAATCATCTGGTTTCTCTGCCGGATTCTCGTTATCTGATGGATTTCCTTCAACATATTCAGGGTTCTGGTTGTTCTCACCTTCCCATGTAATATCTAAATTATGAAGCATTGTTGTATTCTGCCATCCACCAGTTCCTGTTGTTCCTGTATGCTGTATTGCAACACCGCCAAAGCTGTTAGCTGCGATATCTGCTGTAAGGTCAACTACATGAGGATATCCCTTAGCTGCCTGATCTGCGAGCTGTTCTGTTGGTGTCTCAACATGAGCAGTGAGCTTATTACCTTCAGTCTTTAAACTAATTGTACATCCTGTTACATAGCAGCTTGCAATTACTTCATCAGAGATTTCTGTTACTGCTCCATTGTCATATTTTACAAGTACAAATGTTACAGCATTAGATGACGCTTTAGTTCTTATTATTCTTAATCCGTATCCTGTAAGTGTAGATGTATCGAACTTAAGAAGTACATCCATATACTGTCCTGCACTACCAAATCCCTGACCTGCTGTCTTAGCCGGGTCAACTACAAGCTTAAGTGACATATCACCATATGTTCCTTCTACTGGTGTATACATAAGTCTTGAACCCTGTGTTCCCTGATATAATCCTGCTCCTACACAGCCATTACCTGTTACTCCGTATACCCATGGCTCTTCTGTATCTGCTCCCTGCCATTTTCCAAAGCTTTCTGTATCTGCCGGACGGTTATAATCTACTGTCCAGAAGCCAGCTTTGATTTCTGACTGCTTTGTATTAGGGAAGTTAGAGAAATCTGTAGAAAGGTTCTTGCTTCTTACATCTTTCACTCCGATTGCCTTGTCATATACTGTATTTACTGGTGTTCCATAATCACTTCTGATGTTCTTAGATTCTACCTTAGCCATGATGTAATATCCAACATCACCTGCTGTTAACTTATATGTATATTCTGGTGAATCGTTTCTTGTTACTGCTACAAGTACCTTATTGCTTCCCTCTGCGTCTGTACATCTGTACCATGAGATTGCAGACATGTCTTCTCTGCTTCCTAAATCAAGTGAGTAATCTACTTTAAGACTACCCTGTCCGTCATTAGTAATAACTGGTGTCTTGATATACTCTGGTGCATCAAGTTTGCTTGGCTTTACAGTAATTCCAACTGCTGCTTCAAGACCTGACTCTGTAGATGCATTTATAATGACCTTCTTAGCTGCATCATCATTATTAGTACCTTCTACTTTGCATGTTCCGTCACCATTATCTGTTAACTTCACATATGCCTTATCTTCGTCTGATACGCTGTATGTTATCTTCTGTGTTGTATCATTAGTTCCATAGAAGTAGTTAACTGTTCCTCCAACTGAAGCTGTTTCTTTTCCAGATTCAATCTCTGAAACATCTGATTTTATTGTAAGCTGTGTTGCAACTGCTTCCTGCCCTGCTGCAGCTATTACATCTTTAACTCCTAATGGATCCCAGTCGTCAGTGCCCTTTAAAAGATTATATGTATTGTAATATGTTTTGCCACCTGATACTACCTTGTAGGCATTAAGCACTGATTTTCCTGTCATATCAACGGTTTCTTTAGCACCTTCTCCGCCGATTGTGATATTCTTTCCATTATGTATGATGTTACTCTGGTAACATTTTAATGAATCAGATGGGAATTTTGTCCATCCCATTGTTATAGGCACACTTAAATTACTGTTATATACACAGTCTACTGCAGTTATTGTACCGCCTTCCTTAGTAAAGAACTGTGTTGGTTCTGCCTCTACATTTAATATCTTACAATTAAATGTGCAGCCTAAGAATGTTGAACCAGTATTATAAGATGAATATAATGGTCTGTTTCCATAGAAATCAAAATCACATCCTACATATACAGCATTTCCATTAAGAGCATCATCAGTACTTTCAAAATGACAATTATTGTAAAGATTTCTTGAAGCACCACTGATTGGGACAAGGTTAAGTCTGCTTATGAAGTTGCAATTATCTGCAAACATTTTGTCACCAGACATATCAGCAAGCTGTGCCTGAGTGATTGTATCTGTTCTCTTTGCCTGATTAAGTTCACTCATAAGTGGATAATCAAGGTCAACACTACAATAATTACCTATTGTTATATTCTTAACTGTGAGTGCGCCACTGCAGTTGAATCTGAACATTGTATAGTTACCGTTAGAAGCATGTGACTGTCCTCTGTTTCCAGCTAATACAACATTATCAGGATTTCCTGTAAGACCTTTGATAGTAAGATAATCTGAATTAACAACCATTCCATAAGGTACTGAATATCCTTCTGTCTTCTGTACTGTATCTGTTGCTGCCGGATCATCTATCCAGTATACATATGGTGCAACATATACTGTCATTGGATTATCTGCTGTTCCATTCTTTAATGCGTCTGCTGACAATGCCTTAGTAATGTCGTTATATACATATGGGTACTGGGCAGCAAGCTCGTCTGATAACGAACCATCAACATATATGGCTGTCTCCGACAACTGGATTGTCTCGCCCTGATACTTAATGTAAGTTCCACCGAATTCAACCGGATCAGAACTGTCGATTGGTGTGTAACCTTCTAATGTTTTGTTGATGTCTTTTACTGCTGAATATCTCATAGCTGTTACTCCTGTTTCCTGTGCAAATGCATAGTATCCCTGTAATGGAACTAAGTTACCTGTAACAAGTACGCCGGTCATAACACTGACGGCAACAGAAGCAATAATTTTGTTTCTTCGTATCATATTATTCCTCCTTATATTAAATTGTTTCTGCTTCTTAAGATGCTTTCATTATATTCACATTGTATTTTTATATATACAAAAAAACAGCACGAAATCTTTCAAAATCAAAAAAATATGTAAAAAATCAGTAACATTTTCTCTATAAACGACCTATAATCAACATGTGATTTTGCTTCGTAAGATATTATTTATATACCTAGGAGACGGCAATGTACCATTTTATTGATGACAATTTCAACACGGATATTGCTACTGTGCCACCATCTTATAAGATGAAACATTTTCATGAACATAACAGATGGGAGCTGATGTTTATATATTCTGGTTCCTGCACACTTTATGTAGGTGATGAAATATATATGTTAAATCCGGGCGGACTTGCTCTTATTTCACCAGATACAGCCCATATGACTACTTACCTTGCAGGAAGTGACCATACAAGATATGTGCTATATTTTAATAATGATGAATTAAAGTGGATTGCTGATGATTCTTCTCTGGATATAGAAAGCATTTTTCATAAACATCCTGTTATCCATATACCAGAAAGACGACTTGATTATATATCATCAATTATCCAGAAGATTTCTTATGAACACAATGGTGTAGATAGTCTGTCTTTATCTTTCATACATTCTTATTTTCATGAACTTATACTTTTTATTCTGCGTTGTCAGATGTACGAAGATAATGTTATTACGAAAATGGATACAGGTAATGAACTTATCCAGAAGGTTATTGAATATATTATCGAGAATTATCACAATGACATAACTATGGCTGCTACTGCCGAACTTTTTAATATGAGTGAATCGAGCCTTTCCAAGAAATTTAAGGCTTTTACAGGCTTCAGGTTCAGAGAGTATCTTATTAATGTAAGAACGCACGCAGCAGCAGACCTTTTAGTCAACACCAGCCTCTCTATTACTGAGATTGCTGACAAATGCGGTTTCGCCGACAGTAATACTATGGGCGGCACATTTAAAAAAATCATGGGCGAAGCGCCCGGAAGCTACAGAAAGAGCCACTAATTATTTTTTTATTTTAAAATGGAGGTTATTATGGCAGATTTTATTTTACTTGATGAAGATTTCTCTGATTTTCCTATTGGTGAATTCCCTTATGATAAGAATCATTCGGCAATGGGTGAGTATCATTTTATCCATTATCCTGGATATTATGGTAAATGGTATGACCCGGTATGCAACCACGTTTATAACGGTCAGGGGGCTTCCTGGATTATTTCTGAATATAATGGAAAACATTTTATGGAGCAGATGCGTATCCGCAATGACAAGCCACACCGCACATTTCCTATGCTCACAAGCGGTGACAGATTCTGGCGCGATTATACTATAACTGCAAGTGTGCGTATGTTTACTACCAAATGGGGCAATGCCGGCATTGGTTTTTGTTGTCAGAACTCTGCTAATCTTCTTGTCCTTGTTTTTGAAGAGCATGAGTTAAGACTTGAGTATCGTCATAAGGAGGAGGTTACTGTACTCGATTCTGTACCTTTTGATTACAACTGTGATGATACTTATGTACTTAAGGCTGAGATTAAAGGCAGCCATGTTATATGCAGTGTTGATGATAAGGTTTATTTTGACCTTGACACTGAATATGCAAGGCAGGGTGGCAAGGTTGCCATTACTGCAACTATCCCAACACAGTTTGGTTTTGTAAATGTTACTACTTCTGAAAGTACTGCTGCTTCTATTGATGCTGCAAGAAATGCTTATAAAGCTGAATGCGAAGATGCACAGGCACATTATCCTAAGATGAAGCTTCTTAAGAAAATTGACCTCAAAGGCTGCGGCACCGGAAGACAGCTTCGTTTCGGTCATCTTCTTGGCAATGGCGAGTATCAGATGGTTATGGCTCAGTGCCAGAAAAGAGTAAGCCGTGATGCTTATGGAACAATCAGCTGTCTCACCGCATTTGACCTTGATGGCAATATATTATGGCAGCATGGTGAACCTACTGATAATCACGACATTGGAACTATATCAGCAGATATGCCTATGCAGATATATGATATTGACGGTGATGGCTTTGATGAGGTTATTACAGCCAAGAATTTTGAAGTGCTGATTCTTGATGGCAGAACAGGTGAAGTGAAGAAACGTGCCAAAACACCTTTCTCTACACCAGAAGAGGACGGAACTATTATCGGTGTTCCTGATAAAATCTACGCATTTGACAGAATTAATCCTGATGGTATGCGTATATGTAATTTCCGTGGTCTTGACAAGCCACGCGATATTCTCATTAAGGACCGTTATTGCAGAGTATATGCACTTAACGATGACCTTGAGGTTATGTGGCATTTCCAGAGTGATAAGAATACCGGACATTTTCCTTTTGCAATTGATATTAACGGAGATGGACATGATGAACTTTTAGTTGGTTATAACATGCTTGACTGCCACGGTAATAAAATGTGGACTATGCCTGTTAATGAAGACCATATTGATGAGATTGTTCCAGGCAGATTCGAATCAGGACCACACAAAGGTACTAAATTCTTTGCCTGTGTTGCAGGAAAGGAAGGCTTCCTGATATCTGATTTTAACGGAAAGCTTCTTAAGAAGGATGGCATAGGCCATGCCCAGCGTGTCAGTCTTGCTAATTATCTTCCTAACCGCCCGGGCTATGAAATGGTTGTTGTTAATTTCTGGGGACACCAGGGAATTATATATTTCTATGACAGCGAGGGTAATCAGTTATGGGAAATGGAGAATGAGCTTAATGGTAATCTCTTAACTCCTGTAAACTGGACTGGTGACGGTCAGGACTTCATCCTTCTTAATGCTGATATAGAGCGCGGCGGAATGATTGATGGCAATGGTATCCAGGTTGTTAAATTCCCTGATGATGGACATCCTACCATGTGTGCTGAAGCTGTAAACCTCTACGGCGATGCCCGTGATGAGATTGTCACATGGGATTATGACTCAATGTACATATATACACAGGATGATGCACCTAAGGATGATGTATATGCACCTTTCAAGTATCCTGATTATAATGCTTCTAATTACCGCGGTGAATACTCTTACCGTGAGAAGTGGTGGTAAAATTAAGACTATAAATGACTAACAGGGTTGCAGAGTATATAACGCTCTGCAACCCTGCTGTATAATAAGTCCATCAGCATTTAATGAGTTTTTTCTCCAGACAGTAATGATACACTCCGTCTTCTTCAACAGATTTACATATGACATCTGCTCTTGCTTTGACTTCATCAATGGCATTCCCCATGGCCACTCCTGTACCAACAGCTTCTAGCATTTCAATATCATTTCTACCATCACCAAAAGCAATCGCCTCATCTTTCGATAATCCATAATAATTAAGCACTGCATTTACAGCATTTCCCTTACCACAATTCAATGGAATTATATCTGCTGCTTTATCCCACCATGCAGTTATCTGAGTATTTTCAGTTCCTTGCAGTATCTGGGCATATTCTTCTTTTCTGCACGCACACATAATCTGATAAATATCTTCTTTACATAACTCATCAAAATTATCTGCAATTGTCAATGTTACATTTCCAAATTTAAAATACTCTTCCAGATGCTCATCTGTGCCATTAGTAACAATAAAATGCTCATTGCTGATTGCAGCTGCTCTGTTCATTTTATTAAGATTTTGAATTATTTGATGTTTATCATTATTATTCAGGGGATTTCTGAAAATAATCTTTTCTCCAGCCATTACATATGAACCATTAAATGTAAGCAGCACATCAAATGTAATATCTTTGAATTTAGGGATTGAAAGATAGCCTCTGCCAGTTGCCATACAAAGCAATATCCCATTCTGGTGAAGAGAATTTAACGCTTTAACTGTTTTATCTGTCGGTTCTTTACATCCCATTTTCAACAATGTTCCATCTATATCGAAAAATGCTATTTTAATCATATATGGCTCTCCAATCATATCTGCCAACTTTATCAAAAAAAGTTGTTATTGTACTTTTCTATTCTTCTCTGGATACAACCTTTATAATTCTATCACTCTTTGTGATTACAGTTGTCATATAAACATCTATCCAAAATAATATTTTTCATTAGATTATAATAATACCACAGTTCACAAACTAAAAAACACCCCGGAACCGAAATTCCGAGGTGTAATATACTTTTCTTAAACGCCATAAGACGCTTTGGATTGTAAAGATTATCTCTTAGAGAACTAAAACTAACGTTTTGAGAGCGTGAAAAGCCCATAAATTGGGGATTTGTATCTGGTAGTGTTACAAATCTGTTGTATGCGTAGCACTATCCACAGATTTCCAGAACTGCTCATTACTTTATTGATGAAAGAATATTATTCCATCTTAATGCCAATGTTATTAAATGTGTCGACTTCTAAATCCGCAAGTATCATATTAACTCTAATATATCAACCATCCGCAACA
>PPYE01643571.1_pt1 | contig 60803 bp, 45 predicted proteins | sample 1559881 | NCBI WGS metagenome assembly PPYE01 (sample SAMN08240022, study PRJNA423297) | Human gut metagenome, whole genome shotgun sequencing project. | reverse complement strand
CTCGCAAAGTGTTAAACTATGAAACCCCATATGAAGTATTTTTTGACAAACCGTTGCACTTAGTTTGACAATTCGCCACCTGCAAAAAGATCCGTCCTAGCTCTATCTGGCTGTCCATTGACGCGACACCCATCTGCAAGGTGGCGCATTTTTTGAGTCACACAACCAATCAAATTATTAACTTCGCCCAAAAAGTGGTCCCTGCTCACAACAATGTTTCATTATGTCCATGATTCAGTAAAAGTTTCAATATGTCAAAAGTTCTTAGGTTTATGAATAGTAAAATTCTTCGCTTCTTGATGGTAACTTCGATGGCCGAGCGTGGCAACATTTATGGTAAAGGTGGCAACCCTTCACTCCGGAATCCAGGTTACAGCATAAGGGATATCGAAGCCGTTTTAAATGTACCTTACAATCGTACGCTTACGGAAAAACTCCCTTCGAGGAGAACAGACCTTTAATTATTTGGCCTATCCACCCAAAAGAGAGTTTACCCAACCTCAAGAAGAGCTAGCTTTTTTATATACAAAATTATTATTTTGTTTTCTTGTCTATTCCTCGTTGAAGAATCACAACTAAAAAGCTTCTAAGCAAAATTGACACATCAAGTGTAAAGCAACAGTGATCCGCATATTCTGCATCTAACTCAGCCTTCATTTCATCTGAGATTAAGTTCCTACCATTCACCTGTGCCAAACCTGTTATCCCCGGCCTCACCGTGTCAGCACCACTTAAACGACGACTGTGCACAACAAATGAGTCCGTTTCAGCAAGTGGGCGTGGACCAATAAAACTCATTTCGCCTTTTAAAATATTAATCAATTGTGGTAGTTCATCCAATGACGTTTTTCTAAGAAAATGTCCGAGAGAAGTTATGTACGAGTTCCTTTCCTCAGTTTTAAAATCTTTATTTGCTTTTTCTGGCGCGTCAACTGTCATTGAACGAAACTTAACAAGAATAAATGGCCTCGTATTAAGTCCAAACCTTGTTTGTCGAAACAATGCCGGCCCGTCTGAACTAATCTTAACCAGCAAAGCAATAACTAACATCGGAACTGATAGAAGGATAAGCAGAACAAATGCCCCCATAACATCAAAAAGCCTCTTCCCAAACTTTCGATAGATGACCTCAAATACTGTAGCATTGGAGGTCAATCTCAGATCTTGTTCTCCTTCTTGTTCCTGTTCTCTCTGTCGTGATTGCAAGTCTACTGCCATGTACCGTACCCCTCCCCAAAAAGAGCATTTATAAGACCAAGCGTAACAATGATGTTTTTTAAACAACACCAGTCATATACTCAATGTTCAACAACATATTATACCCGTAATTTGGCTAAAGACAATAGATTACCGCCAAAACAAAAACTTGAAAGCAGCTTTTAGCGTCAAAGTCTCATTGCTCTAAACTTTTTTAGCCACCTTCTGATTTTCTTGCCTTCTGCCATTTTTCTGACCTGTCGCGGAGGGTCAACTATCACTGTCACACTAAGGTTCCGCTCAAAGAGATCGTTGACTGGCTGATTAAGGTTAAGCTTTTAGGTCGTTCACTTTATTGAGCACCAGAAACAGCATCCTTTACTAGCCAAACAGAACGCAATATGCCCAATGACGCGCGTATCAACCGGCAACGCCAAAACGAGGATAATCATAAAGTGGAAGATCTCTTTTTTGTGATGAATGCAGACTTACCAGATATTGCCGTCGCGCTGTTTAATCGAGGACCTGACAACGCTAGGACGCGAACTAATCGACATCCCTGAAAAAAATATAAATAACATCATCGGGCACTTTTCTCCGCTTTACCAAGCGGCGCTTGTAGATTTTCTAGAGAATCCGACATTAGGATGAAAAATTGTCACGCAACCGTGATGGGTCAGGCAACTAAGGTGGGATGCAACTTTCAAGTTCCAGGCAAACATTTTAAACAATAACCAACGTAAATGCTAGGCGAAATATTCTGAATATATTTGTCTCATGATTTTATTGACATTTTCACGAGAATAAATCTGCACTTTTTTTCGATTATAATTTCCCATTTTAAATCTAGTCTCAGGATTTTCCTTGAGATAAATAATCTGTTTTGCTAGTTTCAGATCATCATCTGGGCCGAAAACAAAACCGGTCTTGCCATCAATGGAGTAGTCTGAAATTCCGCCAGAATTAGTCGTTAACAGCGGTAATCCTGCCGCCATTGCCTCAATCCCCGCGAGACCAAGTCCTTCTCTCCTCGACGGAAATACCGAGACATCTGCCATCTGATAATACGGCTCTGGATCTGAAGTAAATCCGGGAAAAAACACCTTAGTGTTCAATCCTTTTTCCTCTACCAATTTTTTCAGCGAAACCAAGTGTTTGCCTTTTCCGACTGCAACATAGTATATGTTATCATTTTTTAAATCTGCTAAAGCTCTAATAACAACATCGGGATTTTTTCTTGTCGACAATTCCCCCACACTAAGAATGACAAACGCTCCCTTGGGAATACCTAATTTGTTGCGTAAGGTTAAATCTCTAGTCAAATTATTCAACCTTTTTGTATCCACGCCAACACCAGGAATGTAGGTATGCGATTTACACGGGAAATTGCTTGCAATTTTATCATCCTCATGATTTATTGTTATTAGATCATCAGTAAATCGGGCCAGAAACCTTTCAACAGGATAATAAAGAATCCAATCCTTCAAAGGGCCACCCTTGAAAAATTGAAACCCATGACAGGTATAAATGACAGGGATCTTGAACTTCCGCCCAATCAGTCTACCAAAGACTCCACCTAAGGGTGACTGACAATGAATTAGATCAAAGTCATCGCTTTTACATAAATCATACAACTGACGCCAACATTTGATGTTGCCAGAAAATGTACCAAGTCTTCGCCCAAAATCAATCTGGTGGATATGAACCCCCTGAGAGGACATTTCCCTTTTGAAGCTAGAAATTTCTGATAAGGGCATTGTGTTCTGTGGACTTGTAAAATTCGCGGCGAGATGAACTTCAACCCCAAGTGACTGCAATTCTTTAATATTGCCGATATTAAATTGCGCAAGCATTTGTGCCATGTGAGTAATCATCAAAATTTTTTTAGACAAAATCATAATCTCCCCAAGTATTAAGTTTAAAGAGGTCCACTTCACAAATTGGATACAAAGAATACTCCCCCCGAACTTCTGCTAAAAAAGCCAAAAATTAATTTAACATCTCTCCGATCTTTTTAAAATATTTACTAAATGATGGCGGTGTATGCATCTTTTTGCCATTCTGATATTTATCAATTGTTTTCATAATCTCATCCTCACTCATCTGATCCGCAAAGTAAATGTAATCTACTTTCTGAAGCCAGTCTAGATAACTGAACTTAACTTTATGATTATTGTTATCGAAAACTATGGCAGGCGTTCCAGTAATAAGGGCAAATATCATCCCATGCAATCTGTCAGTCAAGATAATATTAGATCTTCTAAACTCGTCAAGTTTTGTTTCTAACAATTTTAGCCTAGTTTTCGGAGTAATGATTTTCCATGTTGCATCAACTGTATCACTGTCATTAACTGTGTATCTCTCATGCACGGCTTTTAAAATAGCGCCTTTCTTTTTTTGCTCGATAATCTCCTGGTCCGCACGCATAAAAGTCGATACTGCAACTTCTGCTCTATGGACACAATCTACGGATAACGACATAACTATGTCAGGCACTAAAGTTAAAGAAACGTTCTGAGGAAATAACTCCTTTGCTTTATGGAAAGAAAGGGATTCACGAATCAAAATATTAAGGTTTTTTGTCTTTTTTAGTACATTCAATGTCTTATCCAGATTTTCAGAACCGTCCGGACTATAACTCAGAGACTGCGGAAATGAAATAATTTTAAAGTCTTCAAACTCCCTGAAGACTAATCTCCTCATTGCCTCCTGCGCAGGCCAGATATCCCCCATATTTCCACCTCCGTGAAAAGCAATAATATCACTAGGATTCACGTAACGTCTAACACATGGGATCATCTTTGAGATTAAGCGCTCTGGTATCTCTACAACTTCGGCCTCTGGAAGATATTTGTGGATAAACTCAACTTCAGCTTGATTGATCGCCACGTCTCCATAATTCATATGCTCCACGGTTCCAAATAAAAATACCTTTTGTCTACCTCGACCTTTATAAAACTTCACCCTTCTGTGATACAAACAAAAAAAGCGATAATTCAATCTGCTGATTATATATTTAAAATTCATGACTCCCCAACTCCCCATAAAAAAAACGAATGACCTTATCTATTACCGCGTGCTTTACGCGCAAAAATCTCAATCGTTCTCTTGCCCCCACAGATATCATTCGGTTGTCTCGCAAAATTTCTTTTCTGAGAATTTTTAACTTTGAATTTGAACGTCCTAAATCTGCACTATATTTGTTGTAAAGGTGAATTTTCTTCTTATAAAACCACCTTTTAGCAACATCTGGTATCAACGGGTAACAAACACGAAACGCATCGGAGAAGACAAATATTTCGTCATCAAGTTCTTTTTCTGTTCTTTTTCTGTTGGCCACATCCGTGATCGAACCCTTCCTCTGGCGTAAATAATATGGTGGATTATTAAAGTTTACAACACCAATTCGATCTGAAATTGCAAACAACTTTGCTGCAAAATTGTTGTCTTCAAAAAGTACCCCTTTCGTAAACTGTAGATTGTTTTCCTTAACAAGGGCTGTTCTTGTCACATATGACCACGCCATTTGATAAATGTTACCAGAAAGTAAATTTTCCAACCCTGTTCTAGAGTCAATCATGTCGACATTAAATTCTGAGTCGTTCCTTAAAGGGGCAAAAGGGTGGAAGTCCTCTTCAACTTCCTGAAAATTAAACGAAAGAGTGTCAATTTTATCTGTTTTAAAAATTTTATTCACTGTAGTAAGAAAGTTTTCTGCAACTATATCGTCAGAATCTAAGTAATATATCAGCTCACCTGTTGCATTTCTAATTCCGGTATTACGTGCCTCTGAAAGGCCACTGTTGGGGATTGAAATGATTTTAAACCGTACATCATTTGTTGTTACTTCCTCAGCCCGTTCGAGAGAGTTGTCAGTTGAACCGTCATTAACAACTATGCATTCAAAATCGGAGAATGTTTGCCCCTTCAAACTATTTAGAGCGTCTTCAATAAAATTCTCGACATTATAAACAGGTACAATTACGGAAAATCTTGGCATGGCCTTCTCCTTGATTATTGATCTTTTTGAATTTGTGAGATATACGGTAAATACTGCAGTCTCCCTGTACTGCTGGAGTCCCAGTACCGCCAAGCAGTTGTTGTTAAGCCTATTATAACTAGCAACGGTGGCAACATTTTGACTCGGCTGATAAGCTTTACATTTTTTTCAAAGCTAAACATTGCAAGTAAGATTAAGCTTGCAGTAATTGCGTTTCTGAAAAAACGTTCAAAGTCGGAAGACCCTGCCATTGCCGGAATTGCAAAAATACCAATCATCACAATTGCAAATAAGGCGTTCTTCCTAAGATCATCATCATCCCCTATGGAAGCCTTGTCCCAACCGTAAAGAACAAATATATATACAGCAGCAAAAGCCAAGATATACAGCAGTACTCGTGTAAATGAAGCTCCCTGTGAATATAGCGTAACAATATCTTCCCCATCAGACCGTCCAGATAGTTGCACTACAAACTCTAACAAAGAAGCTAAAAGTCTATTTGTCAAAAAATAGTGACTGATAATGGCAAATAAGGAAAATAGTGGAAATAAGAAAGCACTTATTTTCACCATAGTCTTTAGCGGTATTAAACACAAAAGAGGTACTAGCAAATAAATAATGCCTGAAGTTTGAAAGAGTACCCCACAAGCGATAAATAACCAGGCTAGTAACAAAGGTCTTATACCTTTGTTTTTTAAAAAAGAAGTACCAAATAAAACCAATGAAAACATGAAAAAATTACGTACTTGCGTTGCTTCAACAAAAAAAGGGAAAATCAGAAATAATGTAAAAAACATTATTGTGTTGGGTGTAAAGCGCCTTACAGCAAAATACAGTATGGCAAGAAAAATAGAGTATGATACCAACCGAAACGTTTCAAACGGGAGGCCTTGCGAATAGAACCAATAACTAAGATGAATATATCCCCACTCAAATCTGCGGGTTTCCGGTGACAAATTGTACATCCATTCATACGCTCCGGTGTCAAAAGAGTGTGCGGACGTCACCCCCCCCATCAGTAAAGCCACAACAACAATTAAAAAGAATGTCCCGATAAATTGAACGGAACGTCTTCTTGGCTGAATAAAACTAAGCAAAGCACCAAATAATAGACTCGTAATATATAACATATTTCTCTCACATTTTATAAAGATTTCTATAGACTAACCTTAACAACGCCTTAGCATTCACTTTCAAAAGTATAAGCTGTATAGTCCTTCTTTTCAACGCTTCTTTTGAGAAACTTGCCTTTTTGAAACTTTCGAAAAATGCAAGACGCGCTTTTTTATAATTTTTTTCGTCTTTTAAAACTAGACTAGCGGCGACAACACTCATTAAAGATGATGTTTTTAAAGCCTCCAATTTAGATGTAAGATTGCCCGGAAATTTTTCTTCAACCATTTTTAGAATCCGATCATCCACATTCACAAATTGCCAGTAATCATCTGCTTTCATCGTGTGCAGAGCACTCTCAGCGTGCTGTACATATTGATAATGTGATTCACTGTTCACGTATATGGAAATTTGAGGAAACTCCGTCCAAATCTGAAATAAAACAAGCACATCCTCCTGATATCTAATCTTAGGATCAAAACGTACCTTTTTCCAAAGTGCTGCTTTACTGATGTAGCAAAAAGGGAACCCCCACGCTTTTAAATCTCCAAAATAAGCAATCATTTGTTCCACAGACACCGGCGTATCGCCAGCAATACTAGAATAGTCTATACTCCCGACTTTACTATGTTGGTAACTATCGTCCACTCTATCTGCAGGAAAGAATTCCATATCAGAATTGTGCGATCTAATGCTATCCACATAAGTCTCCACAAATTCAGAATCAAATTCGTCATCTGAATCTACAAAAATAATATATTCTCCTCTTGCCTTCTCAAGACCTGTATTTCTCGCAGAAGAGACACCCGAGTTTTCTTGTTGTATGAAGCGAAACCTGCTATCCAATTTTTTAGAGATGTATTGTGTAATAATTCTTGATGACTGGTCAGTCGATCCATCATCAATCAACAAAAATTCAGCCTTTTGATATTGTTGATTATGCAGATTTGTTAATAAGCCTGGTAGAAATTTTTCAGAATTGTAAACTGGAATAACGACAGTAACAACTGGATTCATATTATTATCCTTTCATTTTATGAATAACTTTTTGAAATCCCCGCTTTGCTTCTATCACATATATGCGTTCTAGAAGAAGTAACACTAAAAACAGAACCGAAGTTAAGCCAATAGTTGCTATGACATCCTTAATTAGTAACTCTGCTAGGATCATAAGAGAGACAAAAAGTGCAACGTTTGATAAAAGAAATTTATCGACGATAATTGAAACAAACTTCTTACTTTTATAGAATCTCATAACGGTGACAACAAGAAAACCAATACTACTACCAATACCAGCTCCGTTAACACCAAGAAACGGAATCAACATTAAATTTAGCACAAGGTTGATCAGCATTCCAAGAATAGTAGTTGAAAAAATTTGTCCAGTTTTTTTTGCAGCTATAAAAATAGTGCCTAAAAAAGTCGACAAGTTTGCAAAAACCGCCGCTATAAGTAGGAATGGGGCAAAATGCCAAGAAGAGTAAAAACTAGGGGATGTGTATACTTGCATAAATGGCTTGAGTATAATTAGTAGAATGCTAACGCCAACGGCAGATATAAAAATCATATAATTGAATATTTTCGAATAAAATGCTTCGCTATCTTTGCTTTCAAACTCTTCTACCGCCGAAAGTTGCCAAGCCTGAGAAAAAATGCCAAAAAAAACCGTCAATATCGATGGAATTTTATTTGCTACTGCATATAGACCATTACCCGCCGCTCCCACGAAGAAAAGTATAAAGTATCGATTCGCATCGTTCGTAAACCACCATGAAAACGAATTGGGAATTAATGGTATACTGTAGTGCAGTAATTTTTTGCAATATTTTAGTCTCAGTTTATTTATCTTGATGTACTTCCATGCGTTAATGCTAATAATTAGATAAATAGCAGTCCCCGCCGAGGCAATGAATATTCCCAAAACATATCCTACAATACCCAATCTAAAAACAACCAAGAGTAACAGATTTAACATGACTACCAGAACTGCATTTAAAAAACCCGAAAAAGCAAATTGCTTGACGTATCCCACTGATTTCGCAAAATTTTGCAATAATGAATTCACGGCAGACAAAAATAAAATTCCCAAAAAGTACGAATAATAAGGTATGCGTACTATGAGATTTATTGGCGAAATGATCAACACTAGAACAAAACCTGCTAAGGTTATTAACACTCCGTTTGAAAAAATGGCTGACAAATCAGGATCTTTATCCATTGAAAACCTAAATACTGCATCAAAGACACTTAGGGAAACAATCGGTGTCAACATTGTGACAGTTGTTAATAATAAATCGACAACTCCATACTGCCTAACAGTCAATGCATAAGTATAGAGAGGAACCATTAAAAACTGAATTAGTTTTGTGCCCAAGTTTGCAATGGCAAAAAGAGCCGAATTTCCAAGTAACCTTGAATACCGATTATTCTTCACTCTTCACACTCCCATTATCTATAACCATCGTAGCCTTGCCATTGTCGGATATAAGAACTTGTAAAATCCAAATTTAATGCAAAGCCATTTCAACTTGACGATCCTCGAACTAGTTCTAGGTAAATTTTTCACAATCCTAATTCTCACTTCTCTTAGTTGCTCACTTTCCTTAAAAGGCTTATATGAAAGAATTTGATAGATTGCAATATCAATAAAAAAAATCCAAGTATTTAAGCTTTCTTTGTCAAGAGAATTACCTAAGTCGGTTAAAATACGATTCTTAATTGTCTGCAGGTCTTCTGCCTGCTTCTCGGAAGGTGTTTTTGTTATCGAGGCAGCCCGTTGCATATAGTGATATAAAACAGGCTTGATAAAAGAAATATATTTTGCCTGTTTAATTATCTTGTAGGTTGATCCAATGTCTTCAAAATAAACTTTTTCTGGAAAAACGGGAGTTTTTATAGCATCGAACAAAGACCTTTTTGACATAAACGACCATGAATAATTATTTAATTTGTTCGTAGCCAAAAGCTTCAACACATTTTGACCAGATAATATTTGATGCTGATAAACCTTAGAAATTCCTCTCGAAAGTTTTTTATTTCTTGCATTTAATGAATCATATCCAAAAAAAACCATCTCAGTGTGATCTGAGGAGAAACACCTACAACATGTTTCTGCAAGATCGCCTTCGATGTAATCATCACCATCCATGAACATTACGTATTTTCCAGTACTATGTTGCAAGCCTACATTTCTAGCAGATGACAGTCCTTCATTTTCCTTTTTAATAATTCGTAGACGTTTGTTCCCTGAATACTCAGATAATTTGGCAAGAGTCCCGTCAACGGATCCGTCATCAACTACAATTACCTCTGTATTTAAATAAGATTGGTGTAATGCACTAGCAACTGCCGTTTGTATAAATTCCGCAACATTAAAGGCTGCAATAATTATGGAAACTTTCCCAACATCAGCCACTTAATTACCCCTTTCCCAGTCCAAGCACATCTTCATATACGTTCTATATTCTTGAATTAAAGGTATTCCACTTTTCCCCAAAAAGTATGCACCTCGCTTTCAATGCTATTTATCTATCACTGCCATATCCATATCCATATCCGTATCCCTTATCACCATGTTTCTCCTTTACTCGTTCAACTGAACCAAGTATCTTAGCCTCGGCAAGTTTCAAAACTTCTACCGTTCGTTTCAAGTCGCCCTTCAGAGTCTTTCCCATATTTACAACTACAACCACACCATCGGTTTTAGGAACCAGCACCTGAACATCAGAAACTGCCAAAACGGGGGGAGCATCTAAAACAACGATGTCAAAATTCTCACGTGCCCAATCAAGCAATTCCCCCATACGTTTTGAATTTAATAATTCTGACGGATTTGGTGGAACCGGTCCAGAAGTAATGACACTTAGATTATCAACAAATGTTTCCTCGACAACATCAGAAACTGAATTTTTACCTGTCAAAACGGTTGTTACTCCGTCCAGATTTAATTTTCTAAATGTCGCATTTACGGTCGGTCTTCTAAGATCAGCATCAATGAGTAACACTCGCTTCCCCGCTTGCGCCCATGTCACTGCCACATTTGCAGAAACTGTTGATTTTCCTTCTGACATTGCAGAAGAGGTAAACATCACAATCTGACACTTATCTTGAGCCGCACCTGCAAATTCAATATTGGTTCGCACCGTCCGAAACTGTTCCGAGACCACATGTTTTGGCTCAGCAAACGTAACCAACATGACACCATTTTTCTGAGACTCTTGATTTTCTTTATGATTCCGAAAAATGCGATCAAACGACCACTTCATCTTTCCAACTCCTCCTTAAACCCGCCGACGACTCCGCTGCGGATATTCTAACGTTTCGAGACCGTCATTATTGTCCACAATATCTTTCTTCTTTTGAATGGCTTCTTCCATATCATTCATTCTTTGAACGTAGTTAACAAATCCCAAGTTAACCAAGCCTAAGTCAGTTGTAATAAAGTCTATATCCTTGATAGTTTGATCTGTTAATTCACGAATTAGCCCCCAAGTGAAAGCAATTAATACTCCCAAAATTAATCCGACTATTGCTATAAGATTAAGCCGTGGCGAAACAGGTGTTGGGTCTGCAGTAGCCTTAGATACAATCGAGACGTTTGAAACGCTCATAATTGAGGCTATCTTTTCCTTAAACACTTTCGAGATTTCATTGGCAACATCGCGGGCCCGTTCGGGATTCGTATCCCTCACATTAACTGTAAACACTTGAGAATTTTGCGCACTAGATACAGAGACCATTTTACTGAGTTCGTCTTCTGTTATGTTCGCATATTTGGCAGGCTTCAACTTGTACTTTGCTGGCTGCGCCTCTTTGACTACATATCTTTCACGAAGACCAGTTGTAGCATTATACCTTGTACCATAAACTGCCTTAGATCCTTTTTTTGTAAGTTCACGTTGTGGGCTTGTCAAATTATCTGCTACAGCACGAAGAATAACCGGACGAGTAAGTATATCTTTATATGTATTAATAATTTGTATGTCTGCCTGCTGTGCGTTCAATTGCATGTTCGGATTGTCGTCTTGTTTACGATTTACTAACATTGAAGTAGAGGCTTCATACTTTGGTGCAATAAATGCCTTAGCACCAAAATATGCGATAAGCATTCCAGCTACGCCTAACAATATCATTACAATAAAACTACGTTTAAAAATGTTCCACAATTGCGATAAGTTAATTTGTTCGTTCATTAATTCTTTCCCCACCTAATCCCTTAGTTGTTTAAGCTTAACCAAAATGCGGCCTGAAAGTGCAGCAGCCCGCCTTCCCATTTTCAAAAGGGGAGTTTTAAAATATCATTCTAAAGCATAATACCCTAGCTTGTGTAATCAAGTCTACCCATGCAAGGTAAATAAGTTCGATTCTTTGCCTACCTTATAGTGCATACGCTAAGTAAGCATGGGCTACTAACCCTATTGTGTATACCCAAAATTTCCCTTTGTTACAGTTTCTTTACAAATTATCCTAGGTATAAGCTTATTTGTATCTAGCCACTTTTCCTAGCAGCAACAATTAATCACATTTTCTTAACATTATACTCGTCTTTCAAAATTCTGCGAATTGATTCGGGGAAATTGATTCAGAGCTTTAGTTTTTAATTTTTATTCAGGTATTTTGGAATTTTAGGTTAAAATAAACTTATGTAATCTTTGGAGGTTTGTCAGAAATGAAGAAAAAAAGCGGCTTACGCTTGCGTGACATCATACTATGCATCGCCTTGGGCCTCGTCATTGCCGGTGTTGAAGGTTATTTCTACTTCCGCCATTTCCAATCCGAGCAGGCGATCGCAGTTAATCAGCAAACGCGTCAGAAGATTAAGAAGGATTCCAAGGCTAAGGTTAAGAAGGAAAAGGTTTTGAATCAGTATCGCCTTTATGGCCTGACCGACAGCGAAATCAGTGCCGCCAAGACGTTACCGGTGACTGCCATTGGTGATTCGGTGATGTTGGGGAGTTCGGCTTATTTGAAGGTGCTTTTCCCGCAGATGTCGATTGATGCTGAGGTTGGCCGGCAAGTACAGGCGGCTCCGGCGATTATTGATCAGTTGAAGTCAAGCGGTAAATTGAAGGATACCGTGGTCATTAGTCTGGGAACGAATGGACCGATGACGGAAGCAGACATTAATGGCATTTTGGAGCAGCTGGGGAGTAATCGTCAGGTTTTCTGGGTGACAGCTTATGCTCCTGGGAAGGCTTGGATTGATCCGGTTAACAAGTTGATTCACGCTGCTGCTAAGACGCATGCGAATCTGCATGTGGTGGATTGGTATTATCTGGCGGGCGGTAACGATGACTGGTTTACCGATGATGGTGTGCACCCTAATGACGCAGGACGCGTGCATTATTACACGCTGATTGCCAAGGATGTTATGAAGACACTTGATAAGAAGTAGGTTTTTGGGTGTTAGGATCACTTGAAAGCTACAGTGGTATCAAAAGCTCCAGCCAAGTTAAAAAAACACCGATTTGATGGCTTCTTTTACATAGGTCACTGACTCGGTGTTTATTTGCATGCTTCGAAGATTCGAGAACCCGCTTGTCCAATACGAAAGTCTAAAAAATAGACTTTCGCGGTTAATCGATCATCCCTTTTTTCGATCTCCTCCAATCGCTATTGTCAACATTGCGTTTCAATAGATTAGCTGCAACCAAGCGTATCAAAAAAGCGCCCCCAAACCATCGAGGAGACGCTCCAAACTCCCGAAAGTCTAAAAACTAGACCTTCGCAATTTAACTCACAAGTCACTTATCCAAATCCACAAACCGTGTCAGCACCATCATCACAGCGCCGCCGACTGCCATCGAAAGCGCTTCGCCTAGCGCAATGGTGCCGTATGTTGGCCAAAATGGTACCTTGCTGAGCACGACCAGCTCGCCGGCAACGGTAAACATTGAGAGGGCAAATAAGACGCCCATGATGGCAAATTTGGCCCATTTTTGGTGGACGAATTTAGCGAGCCAGCGACTGAGCAAAATGAAGGCCAAGGTGCCGATTGTGCCGATGGGAACGTCGAGAATGGCGGTTGGTGAGGCTAAATTGGCCAAAAAAACACCCAACGTAACCGCCCAGACGTACCGGCGATTGAAGAGCGCCGTGTAGTTGAGCATCTCGGAGAACCGGACTTGAACGATCCCAAAGCTTAATGGACTAAGCATAAGGGTCATCACCACATAGATGGCAGCGACAATGGCGGTTTTGGCGAGACTGACGATTGAACGATGGGTCATAGATGTTGTTTGCATATTGTTTCTCCTTTGTGGCTTTGCCAGTAATAACGACGATCAAAGGAAATAAGTATCGTCGTGGAAGCGCGCGGGGCGGTTCCGATTCAGTTAATAGCTCTTACAATGTTTCCAGTTTACTTTTCCAACCAACCGCCGTCAATAGGAATCACGGTGCCGTGGATGTAGTCGGCGGCGTCACTGGCTAGGAAAAGCGTGAGTTGGGCGACTTCTTCCGGCTTGGCCCAACGTTTGGCCGGGGTTTCTTTTGCGACCCAGGCGGCCATTTTCCCATCACCGGCGAAATCTGCTGCGTTCATGGGCGTGTTGATGGCGCCGGGTGCAAGAGCGTTGGCGCGGATACCTTGGGCAGCGTAGTCTAGATCCAGTTGCTTGGTTAGGCCGATGACCGCGTGCTTGGCGGCAGTATACGCCACGCCTCCGCCACCGCCAACGATACCGGCAATGGAACTCATGTTGACGAAAACGCCGTGACCACGCGCCAGCATTCCCGGCAGCAGTGCCTTAATCATCAGGAATTGGCTGGTGAGGTCGACATTGAGAATATGCTGCCACGTGGCCAAATCGGTTTCGGCAACGGTTTTATAGCCATCCAAAATGCCTGCTGTGTTGCATACAATGTCCGGCGTATAATCAGCGGCAAGCTTCTTTCCTGTCTCTGGATCGCTCACATCGGCCTGAATTGCGACGGTCACGCCAGTCATTGGTTGCAAGTCGACACCAATCACCTGGGCGCCGGCCGCTTTAAAAGCCGCCGCCTGCGCAGCCCCGATCCCTGACGCCGCCCCGGTTACGACCACGGTCTGGCCGCTAAAATCAAACTGCTTCATGCCTTTACAAGCTGCCAATCTTCGGCCAGAATATCACAGTCGGTCGGGGACCACAAGCTGAAGGCCTCATCAGCGGTTTTGATCAGAAAATAAGGATTCAAGGTGTCGCCTTCAAACTTACCTTCCGGAACCAGTTGAATATACAACTCCGTACCTTCCCAGCCAGTACGAACGGCCTTTTTTCCTTCTTTTAATGCTGGCAAAACGGCTTCAAATGTCATTGTCACTTTTCCTCCTTTATAAGATGACCCAGCCTGTTCACAGTGTTACTCGCGAAGGCCCGTGTCATCGTTGCGGTTAATTCAGTGCACTTAGTATACGCGATTTTTCTGCCTGCGAACAGTCTTAACCACATGCAGCTTTTCAAAACGCGCACCGGATTCCGCTAATTGGCCGCAAGCATGACTTTTCCGAAAACATTAAAACGGCTCTAAAGACAAAGCGTCTCTAGAACCGTTTTTGCACTCATTGGCAACCGCCGCAAGTTCGCCTACGACACGCTCAGAGATTGATCACCTGCATGAGTACTTCGGAGACGTGTGCGCGTTCGTTTTCCGGCAACCGCGTTAAATACTTAACCAACGCCAACGTATTGATATCGCTCATTTCCGGGGCGATAAAGAAATCACCCACCTGCATGTCGAGTGCCCGCGCAATGTCAGTCAGCTTCTTGACGCTGATATTGTTGACATCACCACGTTCCATGCGGGATATGAGACTGACTGAAACCCCAGAGCGTTCGGCCAGTTTTTCAATGGTTAAGTTCATACTGCGGCGTTGTTGGTGCACTAATTTGCCGATATTATCTAACATCATGTTCCCCACCTCTAATGTGCGGCGTTATGCTTTAACATTAAATGAAACGTCCGACCATCAAAAGATTTTATAATATTATTTAATAATCCAAAGACGGCCTATTGTCACACAACGCCGGTGCAAGACCCCACATTAACTAACCATTTCACTTCTCAGTATCATTGTAAGCGCTCGCCTTGCGAAAGTGCCAAATATTGGCTTGATAATTTTTTTAATAAAAAACAATGCCGGGTGGGTGGCATTGTTACTTGGTTTGATGTTCACTTGGTACAAAAGCCCACAGCGTGCCGCGGGTAAATTGTTCCCCGTCATCTGTATCCAATTCACTGATGCTGTTGTTAGGCGGCATGGTCATCTCATCACGCGCATCGTCCAACTCGGCGCCTAGATAGGTACTCATTAGCAGCATGCCCAACAACCCATGGGCCACCACGAGCACCTTGCCATCCGGATGTTGCTGATAAATGCCGGCAATAGCGCGGCGCCCACGATTTAAGGCCTCAGCGAAGGATTCAGCGCCAATCCGCTTATAATCAAACTCAGCGAGATGGTGATAGTAATTATCAATTTGCGGATCGTCTTGCACGGAAGCAAGTGGCTGCCCGTCCCAATCGCCTAAATCGACTTCCCGCAAGTCCCGTACCGTCACGATCGCCGGCTGGGCTACCTTGCTTTGCGCCACGATCAATTCGGCAGTGGTTTGCGCCCGTGGCATCGGACTGGCGTAAATACCGGCAAAACCGGTCGTAGCAAAATACCGCCCAACTGCCTCCGCGCCAGCCCGGCCAGCCGGGGTCAGCGGCGTATCCGTCCGCCCGCCATTGAACCGCCGCGCCAAATTGGTCTCCGTCTGCCCATGGCGCACAAAATAAAACTTGGTCATCCTTCCACACACTCCTTTAAAACCAGTGTAGCAGAAGATTCGCTGAAAACGTTACCTCACCATAAAAACGCGGCCTAGTTTAAACAAGCTTAAAGATCAGAATTAGCTATTCGAACCGTTTTCTTGCGCCAATACTGCGGATATGACAAAAAGCCGAGGACACATTTTCAGTGTTTTCGGCTTTTTGTTGTAAGAATCATTTTTAAAGATTCGTCCTAGCAGAATGTTATCATGTTTGACCGCGTTATTCTGCTGCCGTGCCTGCTGGGGCCTTATGATCCTCTTGTGCTTCAGCTTTATACGCTGCTACTTCATCGTCAGCTGCAAAGATAAAGTGGTCTGGATAGACTTCGACCATTTTACGTTGCTTATTATCGCCTTCGACCTTGCTGGCATCATAAGGTATCGGTACACGCTGGCGTTCGATGTCTGGATCGGGAACTGGGATCGCAGATAAGAGACTCTTGGTGTATGGATGGAGGGGATGCGTGTATACTTCTTCCGCACTGGCCAATTCGACAAGCCGCCCGTAATGCATAACGGCAATCCGATCAGAAATATACTTGACCATAGATAAGTCGTGGGCGATGAACAGATACGTCAGACCTTGCCGATCCTGAATGTCTTTTAGCAAGTTGACGACCTGTGCCTGAATCGAAACATCCAGCGCACTGATCGGTTCATCGGCAATAATGAACTTCGGCTGAACTGCCAGTGCCCGGGCAATCCCGATTCTTTGACGCTGGCCACCGGAGAATTCATGCGGGTAACGCGTGGCATGATCCGCATTTAAACCAACCTCGTCCAATAAAGCTTCGACTTGATGATCACGGTCGGCGCGATCTTTAGCCAAATGATGAATATCAATACCTTCTGCAATAATGTCTTTGACTTTCATCCGTGGATTTAATGAAGCATACGGATCCTGAAAAATCATCTGCGTATTACGCCGAAAATCCAACATTTGTTTGGAGCCATTTTTCAATTTGGCAATGTCCTGACCGTTATAGAGAATTTCGCCACTGGTTGGATCATACAAGCGAATGATAGCCCGGCCGGTGGTGGTTTTCCCGGAACCGGATTCACCAACCAGACCTAGTGTTTCGCCTTCATAGATATCAAACGAAATATCCTGAATGGCCTTTACTTCGTCTTTCTTTCCGGCATTAAAGGTTTGAACCAGATGTTTGACCGAAACCAACACTTTTTTCTTTTGACTGTCCGCCATGTTAGTTCACCGCCTTTTCGTCTGGATGTTTACTTGCCCATAATGCATGCCGCCGCGCGATTTCTGGCGGTAACTCGACTTTGGGTGCGCCTGGTGCTAACAACCAAGTAGCCGCAGCGTGGGTTGGTGAAATCTTGAAGAATGGTGGTTCTTCTTCAAGATCAATTGCCATAGCATACGGATTGCGCGGGGCAAATGCGTCACCCTTTGGCGGATCCAGCAAATCCGGCGGTGTCCCCGGAATGGCATACAGGCGATCCGTTTTGGTCTCTAATGTCGGCATTGCCTCCAGCAGTCCCCAAGTATATGGATGCTGCGCGTTGTAAAAGATTTCGTCAACGGTGCCGTATTCGACAATCTTACCCGCGTACATGACTGCCACCCGATCGGCAATCCCGGCAACAACGCCGAGATCGTGGGTGATGAAGATAATGGAGGTATCAATCTTAGACTGGATTTCCTTCAGCATGTGAATAATTTGCGCTTGAATAGTCACATCCAGCGCCGTGGTCGGTTCATCTGCGAGCAGAATCTGCGGATGGTTAATAATCGCAATCGCAATGACAATCCGTTGACGTTGGCCGCCAGAGAACTGATGCGGATAATCTTTCAATCGTGAACCGGCGCCTTTGATACCCACTAGTTCAAGCACCCGTTCAGCTTCCTTCAATGCATCGGCCTTGCTCATTTTGTTATGCAGCAGCAGCGGTTCTGCAACTTGCTTACCAATCGTCATCGTCGGATCCAGTGACGTCATCGGATCCTGAAAAATCATGGCAACATCATTACCGCGCATGGCATTCAATTGCTTTTCCGACTTTTTGAGAATGTCACCGCCATCAAACAAAACTTCACCATTGGTAATCTTGGCGTTGGGTGCCAATAAGCCCATGACTGTGCGCACGGTTACCGATTTACCAGAGCCAGATTCGCCAACAATCGCCAACGTCTCGCCTTTGTTCAAGTCAAAGCTGACATTGCGAATCGCGTGGACCGGTCCGGCATAGGTGGCAAAGTCGATTTGTAAATCTTTCACTTCGAGAATCTTACTCATTTTGCCACCTCCTAATGTTCACTGCGCGGATCAAAGGCATCGCGCAAACCATCAGCCAGCAAGTTAAAGGCCAGCATCAGAATAACGATGACAATCGCTGGGTATAACAACTGATACGGCAGCACTTGCAGGTTCTTTTGGCCATCTGACAACAGCGTCCCTAAACTAGCAGTCGGTGCTGGCAAACCAATCCCGATATAACTCAGGAAAGCTTCAAAGAAGATCGCCGTTGGAATCGTGAACATGGTTTGAATGATGATGATCGAGCTCAGATTCGGGATCAGGTGCTTAAACGCAATTTTAATGCTCGACTCGCCAAGCGTTCTGGCGGCCAGCACAAATTCCTGATCTTTTAACTGCAGGGTCTGCGCACGAATGAGTCGTGCCATCGTGACCCAGCCAGTCAAAGCAATCGCTAAGATAATGGAAGTCATCCCTGGTTTGAATACCAGCAGCATCAGAATAACAACAACCAAGTTTGGCACACTAGAGATGATTTCAATGACACGTTGCATTAACGTATCGGTCAAACCACCGCGCCAACCGGAGATGATGCCATAGAAAACGCCAATGGTTAAATCAAAGAATGTTGCAACAATCCCGATAAAAAGGGAAACGCGCGTGCCGACCATAATCCGAGACAGCAAATCACGCCCAAGGTAGTCCGTCCCAAGCAGGAAATAGACGTTTTTACCCATACCGGCATATTTGTTTTGGCCATTCATATAGCCGTTTAGTCCCGGCAAATCAATGCCTGGCCACTTTGGCGGTAAATTAGAATAATTAAGACTCTGTTTATTCGGATTGGCTGGTGATAGCCAAATTGACACGATAGAGATCACACCAATGATGATCAGTACCCAAAGTGAAATGACCGCGGCCTTATTTTTCTTTAAGCGGCGAATCGCATCTTGCGTGAATGTCAACGCAGGCGTGGCAATACGCTCTTGTTCAGCCGCATTCACTTTGACATGCTTGAATGCCTCTGGACTTAATTTTGTTGTTGCCATTAGTTTGCCTCCCCGCTCAGTCGAATTCGTGGATCAATGAAGCCGTATAGAATATCGACGACAAGGATCACAACCGTTAACATCGCACTGTAAAGAATCGTTAAGCCCATGATGACCGGATAATCGTTCGTTGTGATGGACTTGACAAATTGTTCCCCGATTCCGGGAATGGCAAAAATGTTTTCGACAACCAGTGATCCAACCATCAAGTCAACTGCCATTGGCCCAATAATCGTTACAATCGGAATCATGGAATTACGCAAAGCATGTTTTGCCACAACCTGCCAGCGCGATTCACCTTTAGACCGGGCTAGCTCGATATAATCCGAGCTCAGCACGTCCACCATCTCGGTTCGCATAAACCGCGCTGTCTGTGCCAACGGGGCGATCGCCAAGGCAATGGTCGGCAAAATACTATATGAAAACCCACCCCATAACGCTACCGGGAATGCCCCTGTCTTGTAAGCAAACAACTGCAATAGCGCAGCAAACACAAAGTTAGGAATTGAACGTCCCAGAATAGCGAAAATTGTAGCTTCGGCATCAACGGCCGTATTCTTTCGAATTGCCGCAATGGCACCAAGCACAATCCCGATAAGTGTTCCAAGCACCATCGCCTGCGCACCGATCTGTAGCGAAGGACCGAGCCGGGAAACAATCAGATTGGAAACCGTTTGGCCCGGAAATTGATAAGACATCCCGAAGTCACCGTGCGTGATACCAACCATATACGTGAGATATTGGATCCAAACCGGCTTATCCAGTCCATACTGTCTCTTCAGAATTTCCAGCTGATCAGCCGGAATCTTGGGGTTATTAAATGGCGTCCCTGGCAATGCCTTCATTAAAAAGAAGGTGATTGACGCAACAAGAAACAGTGTCAGGAGCAGGAAGCCGATCCGTTTTAAAATATATTTGACCATGATTCACTCCTGTTTTTTGGGCATTGGCCCTAATAAGCAAACGGCGTTGTCCGCCGCAAAACACGTGACAACGCCGCTTGTGAGAACTACTTATTGGAAACAAGTTCCGATTTAGGAAACCCTGTAAGATTCCTAAACGCGTTGATCTGTCTAACAGTTGCTAAGACAGGTCACGCTTTTATTACTTAACCTTGGCATTTACAAAATCGTAAGAGTTAGTCGGGTTATATTTCAAACCGGTAATGGTCTTACGTTGCAAGGTTGTTTGAACCCGTTGATACAAAGGTACAACGCCTTGTTCTTTAGTGAGCAGTTCTTGTGCTTTCAACAAGGTGTTCCAACGAGCGGTGGCATTGGTTGCATCGGTCGTCTTGGACTGTTTGATCAAAGCATCGTATTCGCTGTTTGCCCATTTACCATCGTTATAACTATTATCGGACGTAAACAGATCAAGGAAGGTAATGGCATCCGGGAAGTCAGCACTCCAAGCGGAGATAACCATGTCAAACTGACCATTTTGAGAACGGGAAAGACGGGTCTTGAATGGCACTGTTGCAATTGTTACCTTCAAGCCTGGCAGATTCTGTTGTAAGGTGCTTTGAATGTATTCAGCCGAGCGCTTGGCATTCGTGGTATCATCGGTCAACAGTTCCAAGGTTGGGTTCGTCTGACCGGTCTCTTTCAAGCCTTCTGTCCAGAGTTGTTTAGCCTTAGCAGGATCATACTTAACTGTAGAAGATTCTGCTTTAGTCGCTGCCTTTGAGAAGTCCTGTCCATTCTTAGCAAATAAACCTTGAGGCGTCACATTGTTCGCAGCAATTGATGAATCATTCAAAACTTTCTTGATGTATTCTTGACGATTGATTGCCATCGAGACTGCCTGACGAATCTTGGTATTCTTGAAGATAGGATCTTTCTTCTCATTCAACTCAAGATAAAATGTTGCACTTTGCTTAAGCGGTGTGTATCCAGACATTGTCTTAGCTTGTGCTGCCTGTTCACCTGACAACTGAGCAATATCCAACTTATTCGATTGATACAGGTTCAAAGCAGTTTGCGGATCCTTAACCACTTGCCCATTGATCGTATCGATGTGGACATTCTTAGCATTCCAGTAGGTTTTGTTCTTCTTTTCCTTCCATGAATTACCAGTCCCATTCCAATCTTTTAATTCATAAGGGCCATTCGAGAGAAGGTACTTAGAAGTCGTGCCATACTTCTTACCAACCTTTTCAACAAACTTCTCATTCTGCGGGAAGAATGCCGGATTGACTAACATGGTCTTAAAGTAAGGAATGGCGTGATCCAAGGTCACTTTCAGCGTGGTCTTGTTAACCGCTGTAACGCCTAAGGTACTAGCTGCCTTCTTACCGGCTGTGATATCGTCCGCGTTCTTCACGCCGGAATACAGATAAGCATACTGAGACTTGGTCTTAGGATCAACCGTTCGCCGCCAAGCAAAAACAAAATCCTGTGCAGTAACGGCATCGCCATTGCTCCATTTAGCGTTCCGTAGCTTAAAGGTATAAGTCTTGCCGCCGTCCGTCACTTTTGGCTCGCTTTTTGCGATCGCTGGCTTCAAGTCACTGCCGGAATACCGATACAAACCATCCATGGTATCAATCAATGCTTGCCCCGCAATCGCGTCCGTATTTGTTGACGGATCCATTGTGGAGATAACATCACTTTCCATCCGAGTGATTGATGTACCTTTGCTGCTGGAAGCATTAGAACCACAGGCTGCCAGCACCCCAGCGAGCGCAATTGCTGTGCCCGCAACCATTGTTTTTCTAAATTTCATCCTGTTCCCTCCTAAAATGATTGAACTTACCTTACATTAGAATCTCATTAATGTAAATAAGCGAATCCTCAATTTTGAATAAAAAAACTTGTATGTCATAAAACATCACAGGAAAAGAAGCGGAACTTATTGGGACAACATCTTGTGCATCAACTATGCACATTTTTAAATCTCCCGTTAAAACGGGGATTTACAAGGTACTAGACTGTTTACTTTAGATGATCCTTTGGGGAAACCGCTAAACTTTTACAGAAATCCGCGAATATTAAATAACATCAATTTATGTCCCTAAAATTGGCTTGTTTTTCCCTGACTGCCATTCTTTCAGACATAATTTTCACTTCTGTCAAACCAGAAATGAAAAACATTGTCGCCGCTCAGTTAATGCTAATCGTTTTCAAAGTACATGCTTATTTTTTGTCAGTACCGCGTTTGCTTGTCGTTTTCGCAGACTGCGGATAATGACAATGATTAAGCCCACCACCGATACTAAAGTGGCTAACCAGAAAACTGTTGCCAGTGCGTGTAGAAAAGGGGCGCCTGATTGAGCTGAGATGCGGGTCACACCGGGCAATTGGGCAAATAGTAACGTGGCGCCGAAGCTGATACCGATAGTTAAGCCAACGGTGCGTGCCAGTGAATTCAACGAACCGGCTACTCCTGAGAGTTTGTCATCGACGGCTCCCATCGTTAGCGCATTGTTCGGCGAAAGGAACAGTGCCATCCCTGCTCCGTTAGCCACAATCGGCCAGATAATCGGTGCCATAGTGATTCTGACTGGATAATTGGCATACCCGATTTGCGAGATGATTAACACTAATAAGCCTAAAATCGTTAAATAGTACCGATTCCAATGATCGGCCAACCAGCCGGCAAATGGCGTGATCACCAACATCGTGACACTTTGTAGCATCATCAGTAACCCGCTTGAAAATGCTGAGATTCCCCCATAGCTTTGAAGATAAAATGGCAAAAGAATGTTTGATACTGAATTAACCAGCATCACGATAAGCAAGACGCTAACGGAAATCAGATAGTCGGCGTTATGCATAATCACCGGTGCAATCCAAGGAGACCGGGCCTGCTGATCTTGCACAAACGCCAGGACCGTCAATAAAATGCCGCCTGCTAACACCCCTGCACCAAGCCAAAATTGCGTTGGTTGCTGCAACCAGTAGCCACTGGCAAACATCAAGATCATGCCCCCGGTAAACAGATTCTGACCAGTCCAGTTTGCCTGCCGCCACACGCGTCTAATTTCACCGGGTTCAGGGCGACGCAAAGGCAACACCCGCATGCCTGCCAGGACAATGAAGATCCCAACTGGCACATTGAATAAATAAATCCATCGCCAACTCGCCCAGGTAATCAGGATGCCGCCAAATGCCGGACCGGAAATCGAGCCGACTGATATAAACATCGAAATGACCGCCAATGCCTCAGCACGGGTCGCATCGGGAAAATATTCACTGATAATCCCCATCGAATTAGCCATAATCATCGCCGAGCCAACTGCCTGGACCACGCGCCCGGCCATGATGGTGAAATAAGTTGGCGCAATGCCGGTCAGTAACGAGCCCACGATGAAAATGACCTCGCCCAGCAGAAACACGAGATTTTTAGAGACTAAATCACCGATATGGCCAAACATCACGAGCAAGACTGCCGTTGTAATGAGGCCAATTGACACAATCCACGTTGCCGCACTGCTTGAGATCATCAAGTCTTCGGAGATCTTCGGCATTGCCAGGTTCGTGCTAGAACCAGACAAAGCGGTTAATAATGACATCAGCCCTAAAACGATCAAGATTTTTATGCGTTGCACCCGCGCCATCGCCAATGCTCCCACACCCTTTCGCATGTATTCTATGCTCGTTAGCCATGCGCTACAATTATTCCGCCCTGTCGTGAATGAAGTGTGGGGATAATTTTAATTATGGGCGTTGATACGCGAAGGATCTCCTCATCTGGCCATAACGCGCTCCCCGGGCTCGCGCTTAACAAAAAAGGCAACGCATCATTGCGTCACCTTTCGCTAATTCGCTTATCTTCTATTTCTGCGCTCGCCCTTTATAAGCGCCTGTGTCCGTGGTAACCAAAATGTTTTCGCCTGCTTTGACAAAATCAGGCACAGTCACCACCAGCCCGGTTTCAAGTGTGGCTGGTTTGCCGCCGCCCGCAACCGTTCCGCCTTTAACAGACGGCTGGGTATCGGTCACCTTGAGTTCAACCGTTCCGGGAAGCTCAAGCCCGATCACTTCATCACCGTAAAACTCAATTTCGACCGGAATATTTGGCAGCATAAACTTCAACTCGTGCTCAATACTTGAAGTCGGTAATTCATACTGTTCATAGCTATCACTGTCCATGAAATAAGCAGTATCATCTTGCGTATACAGATACGTTGCTTTTTTCCGATCCATGATGGCGATTTCGATTTTTTCACTCGGCCGCATGGTAGTCGTGACATTGGCGCCGGAACGAACGTCATACAGTTTCATCTGCATCACGGTGTTTCCTTTGCCTGGCTTATGATGATTTGATTCCAAAACCTTGATCAGTTTGCCATCCTTAACAAAAACCATTCCGGCCTTCAAATCGATTGCTTCCGTCATGTCGTTATCCCCTTTATTTCCATTGTGCTGTTATTGCACGTCTCAGGATTTAGTATACCATAATACCTTGTGCGGGAGCCGGCGCTAACTAGGGATGGATGAGGTGTAAAAGCGGAGAAGCCCACTCCGCTTAAGACCAATTTCACCACTGAGCCCGCCACCGCTCCGCCAGCTCTTGCTTTCTATCCCTGCACTCAAACAACGAGACTCAACTTATCCTTCGTTAGAGAGTACGTTCCAATTAATCCGATAAGTATAATTTATCCAACCCAAAAAGCCGACCCTAGCGCAGATACGCTCGCTAGGCCCGACTTTTCCCGCAAGTCATCAGCTAAAACAGTCGCTACATATCCTCAACGACCAAATACGTCATGTCTAGCGGTCCATGGACACCGACGACCAAGGTCATTTCGATGTCGCCGGAATTGGAAGGTCCGGTGATGAAGTTGATGTTGCTGGTTTCCAGCTGCCCGGCCTTCATTGCCGCATCATAGTGATCCATGGCTTGGCGTGAACGTGGCAGGATGTTGCTTTTCTTGACGATTGCCAAATAATGCGTCGGCAGAAAATGGAAGCCGCGACCTTGTCCGGGCGTGGTTGCAACGGTGATGGTCCCAGATTCTGCTAATAGATAATCCGCGAAGCCAATGGCCACATCCGCAGCCGCAGCTTGCTTCAAGTTGAAGTCACGGCCTTTTCCGGGGGTCCAGTACATTGGCTTGGGCGTGACGGTTTGCTTCCACTCATCCAAGCCATAATCATGATACTGTTCCGTCGTCGGCAAGATGAGCGTCTTGGGTGCATCGTGTTCGATGTAAGCGTTGAGCGCGGTTGCCAACTCTGCTTTGGTGGTGGTTTCAAACGTGACATGCACCGCTTCACTGTTTTGCTTGGCGATGGCTTCCAACTCATCTTGGGAATGGCCGGACAGAGTTGTTTCCGGCAAGTCGTTTAAAGGCACAAACGGATGATCCTTGAGCTGGTGCCGCGGGCGGCCGGCTTTTTCGGCAATAGCATTTAAAAAGTCCTCGCGATTACTGTGATCAATCATGCTTTTGCGCCTCCAATGCTGCTTTGTGTTGTTTGAACCAATGGCGGAAATTCTCGTTTTTCTTCGGTGGTCGCGGCAAGTCACGCACATCGGTCCAACCGCGGGCCAGCCTTGGCATCATGCCGGTTTGTTTAATTAGGCCGCTGTTGTATTCATTTTCAACACTGCCTTGATCTTTGGTTGCCAAAACACCCATCATTGCGTGGTCCATATCAAGCGCCATGTTGAACAAAACCGGCGCACTGGTGCCGACGCCGACCATTTTCATGATTTTATCGCTAAAACTGTGATCGGTTTTCAGCTTGTCCATCATTACTTCCCGGTGCTTGATTAACAGATGGTGCAGCGGGATGCGGACAGGGCAGGTTTCGGTACAGGCCGCGCATAGACTGGAAGCAAATGGCAGGTCGCCGAATTTCTCATAGCCATCCAGCACCGGTGAAAGCACCGCGCCAATCGGTCCGGGATAAATCGAACCATACCCATGGCCGCCAATGTGCCGGTAAACCGGGCAAACATTCAGGCAGGCCCCGCAACGAATACACTGCAAGACAGGCTCAAATGGCGTTCCTAAGGCATTGCTGCGGCCGTTGTCGACAATGACCACGTGGAAGTCTTCCGGGCCGTCTGCTTCACCGGCAACTTGCTTACCGGAGAAGGAACAGTAACTGGTCAGCTTCTGTCCCACCGCCGAGCGCGAAAGCATGTTGTCTAGCGTCTCGGCTTCCTTGAGACTCGGCACAATCCGTTCCATCCCCATCACAACTACCTGCGTCTTAGGAATGGCCATGGTCAGATCCGCATTACCTTCATTGGTGACCAAATTAATCAAGCCGGAATCGGCAATGGCAAAATTACACCCGGTGATCCCGAAATCTGCCTGTAAGAAATAGCGCCGCAAATATTCCCGCGCAAACCGCGCCAAATGTTCCGGATCGTTATCCCCTTTGTAGCCGAGCTTATCAAAAATCGTCTTAACTTGATCCCGATTCTTGGCCAACGCCGGGAACACAATATGCGTCGGTTCAGCCCAGTCGTCTTCTTGCAAAATAAATTCCGCCAAATCGGTTTCCATCAGCTGGGTGCCCGGAAGTTTCAGTAGCTCCTTGTCCAGGTTGATTTCTGTTGTCACCATGGATTTGGATTTAACGATTTTATGCGCCTGCTTTTGCTTGGCAAGGTTGGTAATGTAGGCTGCGGCTTCTTTGTCGGTCTTGGCAAAATAAACATGACCGCCGCGTTTTTCGATATTATCGCTGAATTCTTCTAAATAATCCGGTAAGTATTTAATGACATGTTGACGAATCTGCTCGCCTAAGTCCCGCCATTGCGGCCAATTACCCAGCTCTTTACGCGAGGCCTCGCGCTTGTCCCACTGCGCATCCTGCGACTTGGCGACGCTGGCTTGCATGAACTTGTCCTGTTCCGATTCTTTAACCCGCTCCAAGAACGGCTTGTCACTGGTTGAAATGCTCATGGGCGCACCTCCTGTTCAACCCCGAGCGGCTCATGAAATTTGATCCGCTCCGGATTCACATTGTGGTTCAATACTTCGGCAATGTGCATAATCTTAATCTTTTCGTTACGGCGGGAAAAACGGCCGGCGATGTTCATCAGGCACGCGGGATCGGCTGAAATCAGCACATGTGCGCCGGTACTGAGCACATCGTTGACTTTTTCATCAACCATTTGCTTGGAAATTTCCGGCTCTTTGGCAGAAAACATGCCGCCAAAACCGCAACAATTTTCAATATGTGGTAAAGGTTCCATCTGTAAGTCCTTCACGTGATCCAGCAAGACAAACGGTGCCGTGCGTTCGCCTAGCAACCGGGTCATGTGGCAGGAGCGATGGTAAGTGGCTTTGGCATCTAATTCAGCCCCGGCGTCAATGACATTCAAGATGCGATACAGAAATTGGGAAAATTCATACGTCTTGTCTGCCACTTCTTTAGCCTTTTGGGCGTATTCCGGATCGTCTTTCAACAACACCCGATATTCCCGCAACATGTTCACGCAAGAACCGGCTGGCCCGACAATATAATCGGCGTCAACCGAAAGCAGCGCGTCAATTTCGTTGCGAAACACCTTTTGACTTTCCTTCACATACCCGGAGTTATAAGTCGGTTGACCGCAACAAATCTGTTTGACCGGCATGAAGGTTTCACACCCAAACCGTTCCAACACCTCGACCATCGCCGCTCCGACATTGGGGAAGAAAAGATCCACGATGCAGGTGGAGAAAATAACTACTTTCATAATGCACCTCCCATATTACAATCATTCCAATTTAACTATACACCTGTGACAACGGATTAGACACCGAAAACGGTTTCAAAATGTTAAATGCTATTTTTATTGGCGCCTCCTTATCCATCATGCTAACCGTGCCATTTTCTTCGCGCTTTTGTTGGCAGACGTGTAAACCTGTTTTAGGCGCATAACCCGTCTGAATAGCTCCAATGTATACCACTTATAGAACCATAATCAATATCAATTTCTTTATATCGGCCACTACCCGAGACGCCGAGAGCTCGTTCTTTTCACCAGCGTAAAGCAGTGTCTTTTCATTGATATACCGCTGTTCCTCACGGTTTCACAACCTTGATTTTTTTCTTAAAAGGACTATCGTTGAAGGTGAGTTAGGGTTACCTAAATAACTCAAATCAAACAGGAGGCGGGTTTATGCGGAAGCAATATAGGGCAACATTGCGGGCACTTAACTCAGATTGCATTGGTCGGCAAGCACATGGCTTTGCAAATTTTGAAGTTACCGATGATGATGCTCTGCAGATTCGCATTGAAATGTTCAATACGCCAGCGGACATGAATCACATGGCAGTCTTGGAAAGCTCCGGTTCCGATGCGCCGGTCACGCCAGCTACAAGTGCTCAGGATCAGAATCATGATGGGGTCATCGATGAGGAAGAAGCCGAGCAAGTTTCCGGCAAAGTCTTTGTCCCTCTCAATAATGCACCCGATAAGTTGAAGTTGGTGGGTGGCAAATACCCTGAAGCCGATGACAACGGGTTCTATATTTACCAGCAGCGGGTGGTCGTATCCCAACTTCGCCAACAACTGGCGAAACATTATGGCCATGACGTGTTCAACCTGGACAATACCGTGGTTTACGTCAACGGGGTTCAAAGTGACGTCTTGTTACCAAAGACCGTGGCGAGTGATTTAGATGAAAAAAAGCCTTATCTCACTTTGCCAATTGCAGTGGGTAAGTTGTACAAAGTCATGGGCTGATAGTTGCGACACTGCTAATCTAATAAAAAGACTGGAACGAAGCATCTCATCTTTCCAGAGATGCTTCGTCCCAGCCTTTTGGTTATCTTCGCAATAACCGCGTGTTTTACATATAAAATTCATTCACGGCGCAACTGGCTATCACGCAATGGCTTAAAGCGTTTCATTTGCAACGGTCGTATTTGCAGCCAAGCGTTGATAAATTGCGACCACTTCGCCAGCCAAGTCGCGAAAAGTAATGGCGTTCATCAGATGATCCTGGGCGTGGACTAGTAGTAATGAAACATCTGCGTGCGCTCCGTTGGCCTCGGCGGTTAATAAGTCGGTTTGGACATTGTGCGCCGTGATTAGGGCCTCATCCGCTGCTTTTAAATGGCTGGTTGCAGCATCAAAGTCACTGTTCTTGGCTGCTTGAATGGCTTCAAAGGCTTCACTTTTAGCGTTGCCCCCTGCCATAATCAAGCCCATAATCGTTTGTTCGTTGACGTTGCTCATGGGGTCACTCCTATCTGTCATTATTAGTGGGACACCTGTTTTAACATAAATGTTCGCCATGGCTTAAGCAGTGGCAACAAGGTCAGATCTTCATCTGTCAGGCGGCCGATTTTGTTGCGGCGGCCGTCATTAGGCAATTCCCGCAAGACAATTTGTAGTTCACCGGCGTACCGCGTATACGTTTCGTTCACGACGACTACATCCCCGCGCTGCAAGTGACCGCTCGCATCATGCACTGGCAAAGGCTGCCCGGCATAACGCACGCGTGGTTGGGTATCGCGAATCAGATAATCAGACGCATCACCGCGATAAAGATGGGCTTCGCTAAAGGCAATTTTAGCTTCTAACGCTGATGGTGCCTGGTCCTTGATTACCCGCAATGCCGGATATGGGCAAAAGAATGCCAAGGCCGCGGCTTTTAAATCTGCTTCGTTTGCGAGTGCATTGCCGATGAGAACATCATCAATCACCTCAGTTAGGCGCAAATGGTGAACCTGACTGGCAATGCTGCGATGGCGATCACTTTCCAAAGTTGGCAAACCTTCACTCACTGGCCACGGCCCATGATCCGCACTTGGCGCCGTCACAAAAGCCGCCGTCCGAACGCCATGCCGCCGAAACTTTTGCGAATAGGCCAAAAAGCGGTCATCGCCTAAGCCAGTATATTGCTGCGGATAAAAATTATGGCAACCCAACAAGTTATCCAGTCGCGGTCCAAACGCCATGATCGCATCAATGGCATTCGTACCGGCACTCATATTCAACTCAATTTTCAAGCCATATTGATTATGGGTCATCAAGGCTTCTTCTTGACCGGTGAAGCCCTCGTCAAGCCGCAGTCCCCATACGCCCAATTCATGGAAGAAACTAAGGTCTTGATAATCAATGCCTAGTTCCTTGAACAACGGCGGCGCAATGTCGACAATCGTTTGAAAACCCAACTGATTCGCCTTGGCAACCACCGCCTTGAAAATAGCCAGTTGATCGCGGCCTTGATGACCGGATAGCTGCAGTAATGAGGTAAAAAGGCGCCGATAACCAAACTGACGGGCCATGGTTAAATAATCAGTTGCCTGATCAACCGTTATTTGTTCGGGATAAAGACTGATTCCGATTTTTCCCATGTCGTTCTCCTATATTTTTTACTGATGGTGTGGCTGTGTCGCTCATGCCACGTTCATCCAAGCTGTTTTACAACCGGTTCTTTAAATCGCACACATTTGCCGCGCCATTTTCTTGAAGCGCCGTTTACGCAACCAACCTAGAAGAAATCCGCTAGTCCGGTTGTTTGCTGCACCACGAGCGGTACGGGCGACGAGTGCTTCTTCATAAACCAGTCGACTTTTTCCGGCAGACAACGGCGACAAGTGGTAGCGCACAGTGAAGTCATCACTCGGGGTCGCCAGTTCATATGCGTAGACTGAATTTGGTGCAAACTCGGTAATCGTCAGCCGCGCTTTTCGCCCATTCGGCCAATTTTTCTCGTAGCTAAAGCCCTGCAAACTCTTAGGTAGCGGCTCACGACCGGTGTGCTGGCGAATGTCGGCCATGGCGGATTGTTGCAATTGGTTGAAAAAGACACTGGCTTCAACGGGTAGATTCATGACAATTTTCATTTTTACCTCCTTTTGGACAAGCTGCGGACTGAACGCATGGTTGCAGCAATATGCTTCAGCCAACGTTGCGCTGCGATCTACTCTTCTCTTGCCAGACCGAGATACCAGCGTGTGCAAATAGCAGTTGCGATCACCCCGAATAGACAACTAATGATTCGCCAAGGTGCCGGTAAAATGGCACTGAAGACAATCACGGTCATGCTGAGGTTAAGCAAGATCAATGGTGTCGTGCTAGGCTTCAAATCGCATCACCTTCTAAATTGCGATCACCATTGCGATCATCGGCAACGGTTTTGGCTTTTTTCATTGGTGGTTCCGGGACAGTTAATTCAGGATCGAGTTTGTTGGCCGCTTTGACAAACGGTACGTAAATCAGGAAGCCAATGACCATGTTGACAGCTTGCAGAATCGGGGCACGCCAATCCATGGTCGCAATGATCGAGTTCAGAAATGGTGGCATGGACCAGACAATTTGGTTCTTAACCGGTGACACCCAGCCGAGCATGTGGGCGCCGTACGCGATGGATACCATGACAACCGGCGCGACAATAAATGGAATGAAGTAGATTGGGTCAAGGACGATCGGCAGTCCGAACATCACCGGCTCGTTCACGTTAAAACAGCCCGGTGCGATCGACAATTTGGCCACGGTACGTTGATCGTCACGTTTGGAGAACATCAGGATCGCAATCAAAAGTAATAAGGTACTACCGGCGCCACCGATCCACGCATACAAGTCAAAGGCGTTTCGGGTCCAGACAAACGGCAGTGCTTCACCTTTCATGAACGCATTCATATTGGCAATCTGGGCGGTGAGCCAGATGGAATCCAGAACCGGTCCCAAAACGTTGGTGCCGTGAAGCCCGAAGAACCAGAAAATTTGTACCAGCAACGTCATGAGTAACACGGCCCAGAAGCCTTGCGACATATTTAGCAGTGGTTCCTGCACGATGGTCGCGATGAATTCGATGACCGTGGTCTTGTTTAAACTGAACAGATAATTCACAACGCCAGCCAGATATAAGGCCGCAGTTGCTGGAATGATACCGGTAAATGCTTTAGCAATCGCTGGCGGCACTGCTTCTGGCATCCGGATCGTCACGTTCTTTTTCATTAACCAGATGTAAAGCGTCATCGCCAAGGCGCCCATGATCATGACGGTGAAGAAGCCATAGGAACCGAAGAACTTACCAAAGTTGAAAAAGCCCCACATGCTCACGTTCTTGCCATCGACTACCCCACCGGCATCGGTGATTAACTTGGCAGCACCTTTACTCAGCGTGCCTTTTAGCGGCAGCATGAAGTTTTGCGGCAGGCTCATAATAAACGTGCCTAACACCACAATGCCCCCAGTTACTGGTTCAACTTGGTATTGAACCGCCAACTGATAGCCAAAAGTAAAGGCGAATAGCAAGCCTAGAATTGCCAGTGTGCCGGTCCAAACCATGGCGTTAATGCCGATCAGCCACTGCATGGAGTCGACTATCCCCATCCACTTAAATTGGGTCGGAATATCGCGAATCAAAACGTTCAAGACAGTGGAAACCGCCCCGGCCATCATCGCCGGCATGATCGCAATAAACGCGTCACGCAACGCCACTAACCAACGAATGGAGCCGATCTTGGCTGCAACCGGCACAACATGTCGATTCAACCATCCTATAAATGCATTCATATCACTGTACTCCCTTCAGAATTTTAAATAATGTCGCATTAATACTTAACTACAATTAAAATTCTACGGGAGTGCAGATCGGCGGGTCAAAGATTATAGTAGTTATTATTTATAATTTTTATAAGCAAAAAGTTTGACTTTATCGGCTTGGTTAAGCGCTTTCGTAGTGACGCTCAGTGGTATCGTGTTTGAACGCATGCATCTTGTACTTCACTGAGTTTAAAACTTGCTTATCTGCAGGGCGTTGATACCTGAATAAATCTCGCTTACGAGCAAATGTATCCTCTTTTGCTTATAATGGATTAAAGTTGGATGTTTTTAGCGCAACCACACGCCATAACGCGCTCCCCGGCGCAGAGGCCTGCACATAAGGACCTTGGGCGCAATGGCCAAAGCCCGGCCATCACGCCGGAGGCCACTTACACTCCGATCCCTAACCGCGCTGGCTCACGCTCAATCATAACGCGCTCCCCGGCGCAGAGGCCTGCGCATAAGGACCTTGGGCGCAATGGTCAAAGCCCGGCCATCACGCCCAAGGCCACTTATACTCCGGCTTCTAACCGCGCCGACTCGCGCTCAGCTCACAGGAGGATTATCATGGCAAACATAGAATACGACCCGCAAAAACAGCTTTTTCACCTGCATAATGATACGTTTAGCTATATCATTCAGGTGATTCGCGGCTATTTGGTCAAGCGGTATTGCGGACCGGCGCTTGAACGTTTTTCCGGTACTGCCAAGCTGGAAGATTTCAGTCATGCGTTTAACATTCAAAATGATGCGGCGCCGTTTTCGCTCACGACCCTGCCGCTTGAATATAGTACGCTGATGGGCGGGGATTATCGGACGCCTGCCTATGCTGTGCGCAATGGGCATGGACAATTGATCGGGAATCTGAAGTTTCATGATTTTCAGATTCTGGCGGGAAATAAAAACTTCAATGGTACTTTGCCGACTGCGCGCACTCCGCATGGGCAGACACTGGTGATCACGATGCATGACGAAACCGACACGCTGGCGGTGAATCTCAAGTACACCATCGTTGGTGATCTACCTGTTCTGCTTAAACAAGTGGCTTACCATAATTTGAGTGACGACACTCTCACGATTACCCATGCAGCCAGCTTGCAACTGGACTTTGATGATCACGCTTACGATCTCATTACGTTGACCGGCGCCCATCTCAGCGAAGCCAGCGTCACCCGGCAACCGCTCACACCGGGGAAAAAGTCAATCGCCAGCAATTATGGTGCCAGTGGTCCACAAGGGGTTCCGGCAACGATTCTGGCGGCACCGGCAACGGATGACTTTGCAGGCGAGGCGCTTGGCATGGCGTTGTTGTGGAGTGGTAACTTTAGCTACACCGCGCAAGTCGATCAGTTTGGCAACAGTCGGCTGGTGATGGGTCTGAATCCGGAGCTCTTTTCCTGGCAGCTGAAGCCTGGTGAACCGTTTGTGACCCCGGAAGCGGCGGTGGCGTATACGACCAATGGCTTGAATGATCTCAGTCATATTTTCCACCGCTTTTTTGCCGATCACGTCATGCCACTGCCGCGGAAGAATCTGATCGAATATAACACCTGGGAGTCCACGTACTTTGATGTCAGTGAAGCCAAGGTGCGCGCGGAAATCCCTAAGGCCGAGGCGCTCGGAGTCGAATTGATTGTGATTGATGATGGCTGGTTCAAGAATCGGCCGAATGATGCCGGTCAGCTCGGCGATTGGGTGCCTGATCCGGTCAAGTTTCCGCGCGGGTTGCGGCCGATTGCCGATGCCTTGCACAAGCGCGGACTAGCATTCGGTTTATGGGTCGAACCGGAAATGATCACTGAAAATAGTGAGTTATATGCCAAACATCCGGATTGGGCCATGCAATACGTCGGTCAAAAGCCGTTGCGTTCGCGGAATCAGTTAATTCTAGATCTTAGCCAGCGAATTGTTCAGGATCATCTGATTAAGGTGCTAACTGATTTAGTCCGGACCAATCATATTGATTATTTAAAATGGGATTACAACCGCCATTTCAGCCAGCCCGGAAGTCCGGTACTGCCACCCGATCAGCAAGGCGAAGTCGGCTATCGTTACACTCGCGGCTTGTATCGGGTTTTGAAAACGTTGCGCGACACTTTTCCCGATCTGCTTATCGAAAATTGTTCGTCAGGCGGTGGCCGGTTGGATGGCGGGATGCTGGCGTATACGGATCAAACCTGGACCAGCGATTTCACCGATCCCGTTTACCGGATGAAAATTATGAACGGCTTCTCCTTGTTCTTCCCGCTTAAAACCTTCGTCTCACATTTCACGATGTCACCAAATTTGCAGGACTCGCGGGTCACGCCTTTGCAAACGCGGGCGCTGCTCAGTCTGGTGGGTGTTACCGGGATTGAGTGTCCGCCAAGTCAGCTGAGTGACGCTGAAGCAGCGGCGGTTAAAGCCAGCTTTGCCTTTTACAAAGCTAATCGCACAGAATTGCAAAATGGCAGTCTTTATCGGCTGCATCCCAGTCATCCGAATCAGGATCAGGTGTGCTGGCTGATCACCAACGAAGCCAAAACCAAGGCGCTCGTCTTAACGTCAGCTGGCGTGGTTTCGCCGATTCCGCACTACCAACATGTGCTGTTGCATTACCTCAACCCGGAAGTATCCTACCAGATTAATGACAAGGCCACGGCCACCGGTGCTGAGCTCAATTATGCCGGGATCACTTTACCGCTGGCGCATGGTGATTTTTCCGCCACCTTAATGACGTTGCGCGTGGTAAGTCACCTGCCACAAACCACGGCACTGCCTGGTGGCGACATCGGTGAGTTGCGATTTTAGCGAAGTCAGCAAAAGTTTCTTAGGTAGTTTATCTTATATAGAAAGTTTGGTTTCCACATGAAGTTTATCATCGCACCGGCTAAGAAAATGGTGGTCGCTCAGGACGATTTTCCCGTTCAAAGTCAGCCGCAGTTTCGTGATCAGGCGGCGTGGCTGTTGCGTCACATGCAGCAACTGACCCGCGCAGAAGCCCAGACACTGTGGCATACCAGCGAAAAGCTCACCGGCGCGGCCTACGAACAGCTGCAAACCAGTGACGTGACGGCGCGCCAATCCCCGGCGATTTTCAGCTATGTCGGGATTCAGTATCAGTACATGGCGCCTGACCTGTTGGATGATGCCGGCTTAGCCTATATTCAGCAACATTTGCGGATTCTGTCAGGCCTATACGGTATTTTGCGACCGTTTGACGGCATTGTTCCATATCGGTTGGAAATGCAAACCCACCTGGCTGCGGCGCCGAATCATAACTTATATGATTTTTGGGGCGATCGGCTGTATCAGGCACTGGCGACCATCCCCGGCCCGATCATCAACCTCGCCTCTGATGAATATGCCAAAGCCATTCGTCCATACCTGCAGCCGGCTGATCAGTTTATTAACGTCCGCTTTGCCCATGACGTCAACGGCAAACTCAAAACGCGTGCGACTTATGCTAAAATGGCACGCGGAGAAATGGTGCGGTTTGCCGCCACACATGGCGTTACAACAGTGGAGGAACTGACGCACTTTGACTCGCCGACTTATCGCTTTGATGCGCCACTTTCGACCGCGGATGAATTTGTTTTTATTGCAAAATAGGATAAGTTGATTTCTAAGAATGGCCTACAACCAAGTCCACCTTTACTTCTGGCTTGGTTGTAGGCCACTTTTTTAGTTGTTAAGGCGTTTTTTAAGTGACAATATGACTGTTTGTGAGTTAATATATAAACATAAATAAGAAAGGTTTGTTTATAAGATGGCAAATAACATATATGTTTATAAAATATCCGAATTACAGCAAGGTTACTACCAAGAAGCCGGCTACCTTCACTGCCACTATTGCGACATCAGTTTTGCCGAAGATGAAGTTTACCCGCAAGACGGCCATTACTTCACTGCTGAAGCGATGATCAAACGCCACATTCAACAGGTCCACAACGGTGCATTGGCCGCCTTACTGCAACAGCCAGCTAGTCAACTTGGTGTATCTGCCAGTCAGCAACAAGTTCTGCGCCTGTTTGCCCAAGGATTAAGCGACACGGTGATTGCCCAGCGCTTAAAAGTTTCGGGTTCCACCATCCGCAACTATCGCTTCAAGTTTCGGGAAAAGCAGCAGCAAGCACAGCATTTTCTCGCCGCCATGGCCTTGCTCGCCTTGCCGGATGCCCTGATCATACCGCATGACGGCGCCACCATGATTGATGACCGGTATGCGATTACCCCACAAGAACGGGAAAAGACTTTAAAAGCCTTCCTCACTCCTGATGGCCGGGTGACAAATTGGCCCGCCAAGGAAAAACGTAAACTGATCATTTTGTCCGAGATTTTCAAAGACTTCGACCCACAGAGAAACTATTCCGAAACCGCGGTCAACGAAATTCTGCAACGACACGTATCGGATTACGTCACCGTTCGCCGCAATCTGATCGAATACGGCTTCCTCGATCGCACCGCAGATGGACGCACTTACTGGGTGAATGCTAACGGACCGGCACGTTAAGCATGTAGAAAGTTTTAACTGGCATTATCGGATGCAAAAAAGTCACGCCAACAATGAGCGTGACTTTTTACATATATCAATGTTCCTCAGACGATTTACGAAGCGGTATCTTAGCCACTGTCTCAACAACTTGATTCAAAATATCCAGCTGCTCAGCATAACGCACCGAAAATGGCTGGCTGGTGGCATCGGACTTTTCCGCTTCCAGTGCCGCGCGCGGTTGGTTACCTTGGCGTTGCTGATGATCTAACCACGCCAGCATCTGTTCGAACGAGAAGCGGCTGAAGTTATCCACCGTCAATTGTCCCGATAGCAGGCTGCCGAGTAAGTCGTGGCGAGTGTCCATCGGATAAATCTGCGTCCGCGCCAGCAACACCCGAAAGTCGCCAAAAAAGATAAAGCGTGCTTGCGTTCGCGTCAACGCGGTATAAAAGCTCTGGGCATTTAACATATGATCGGCCCCGTTAACAATCGCAATCACCGTGTCCGCCTGACCGCCTTGCGCTTTGTGGACGGTGATGGCATACGCTAACGTCAACGCCCGCGGCACACTGCCAAAACTGTAATAACAATATTGCTGGCCAACTTGGACAACCAGAAACCGCTGCTTGGTATCAATATGGGCAATCACGCCGGTATCACCATTGGCCATAATCGTCTCCCGCCAACGCTTTGTCCCGAATTCGTCGGTTTGTTGCAACCCATTTTCGCCTAAAACTGCACGCCGCTCCCAGGTCTTAGGATCAACCAACGCCACATGCTTGTCATTTTTTAAAATCATGACCCGATCACGCATTCGCAAATGGTGCTTTTGCTTGGTCACCGGATCGACATAACTGCTGACGTATTCTTCCTCACCAGACCTAGCCGGATTGACCAAGGCCTGCAGTTCGGCATTAAACCGCAGTCGGCCAGTGGCGCCCACATTTTTATTCACAATTAAAAGTTGCGAGTCCAGCTCGTGGCCGCTTTTGGCTAGCGCGTCTTGATACGCCTTTATTCCGGCATCGAAAACGCGGCCGGCATCGCGCTGGTTGTAAAGTGCTACATTGCCGCTGACATAGCGATCATCATCCGGCCCAAATGGCAATGGCAACCGATCCCGAATCCGATTGGCCAGTGCCAGCACTCCTGATTGCGCATCCTGACGATAAACCCGCGTCAAAGTCGTGGCCGCCACCTGCGAATCCGCTAAACAGTCCTTCAAAAAGTTCCCCGGACCAATTGGCGGCAGCTGAAAGACATCGCCGACAAACAACACGTGTGCCTTTTTGAAATTCACGTGTTTCAACACAGTATAGGCCAAGGGTGTGGTTAACATCGAGCTTTCATCGACAATGATCAACCGCGCATCCCCAAATGTCTCCCAATCCGACTCCGCATTGAACCGTTCAAGCTCCTCGCCTGGCAGCAAGTGCAAGTACGCGTGAATCGTGGCGGCAGGTTCGTGCGTATACTTCGCCAACACCTTCGCGGCCCGCCCGGTTGGTGCCAGCAACACACTTTTCCCCTTCGCCTGGGCATTGAAAAAGTGAACCAGCAAATTGGTCAACCAGGTTTTACCGGTGCCCGCACTGCCGTTTAGCACACTTAGCCCATGCTGATTCACATTCTGAAAAGCGGCGCGCTGTTGGTCGTTGATGACGAGCTGATGGCGATCCAAAAATTGATCCAGTTTGTCATCCAGTTCTTCCGGCTTGATCAGTGGCTCTGCGGTTTTTTGCGCCACCGTCATGATTTTGGCCACTGAACCTTCCGTGGCAAACATATCGCAGCTGGTCACCAAGTCATACTGTTCATTTAACAAAAAGCCATACGCCAACGCCTGTTTAGGATCGGCAAACATCGTCAGGTCTTCGGCGCGCACGCCTAATAACGTGGCTGCTTGTTGCTTAAACCACGTGATCGTAATGTAGGTCAACCCTTGCGTCAAAACCGCCGTCCGGAAAATATACTGCAACCCCGCAGCAAGGCGATGCGGATCATTGGCCGCAACCCCACGACTTTTAGCAAACGCATCTGCCTTTTTGAAATCGAACTGCGCCACTTGCATCAGCAAATAAGGATTGGCATCAATATGGTGCATGGCCAATTCGGCATCTTTATACGCCAGCCAGATTTTCTCATACGTCATCGAACTGAGTGCTTTACCCCAGTGGTTGGCCAACACCGCGACCTCAAGCTTGCCGCGAATGGCCGTGGCAATTTTTTGGATCGTCGCCGGCCCGATCCCCGGAATCCGCGCATCCTTAATCGTGGCCTTTGAAAAAGTCGCCAAAATCGGTTCGTCGTCGGCAAAGGCTTCATGCAAGCGGCGTAAAACCGTGGGCTGGTGCACGAGCAAGGTTTCAAGCAATTGCCACTGACGGCGGGGTTCTTTCGGTAAGCCAAAATGCAGCCGCGCCACTTTATAAGACGGTTTCCGATAGCGCAGTGAATCGGCATCATCATAGACCAAATCAGCAGTGATAATGGCGCGCCGATTGTAATAGCCCATATCGCCGGTCACCGTGGCTTCTTGCGTGAGCGTCATTTTGAGCGCAGGATTCGAGTTCAAAATCCGCACCGCGTAAACTTTATAATCGCTGCTATCACTGTTGAACAATAACTTAATAATCTGCAGGTCAACATTTTCATAAACCTGAGTCTGCGGCACCGTGCACCAACCTCCTCTCTAATATATTTCGCGTTTTCGGTCACAACTGCATCCGTAATTTAGTTGTCTCATGGGTGGCATCCCGGTCAAGCTTGGTGGCAATGCGAAACCGAAAATCCGCTGGCAAGCTCCGGAGTTGCTGCTGCGCCCATTGTTGGATGAACGTTGGCTGATGCCGCGGCTGATAAAACGTCAAGTCGCGACGGTGCGTACTGTACACGACCACATCTCCCCGCTTGTGACGTGCGGTCCATTGCAAACCTGCCACCAGCGCGATGAGGCCCGCAGATGGTACATAGAATTTTTGCGCTGGTTTGTAATCATCAGGCGTGAGTTCTGCATTTGCCGGGGCATCTGCATACGCCAGTTCCTTAATGGCATCATCCAAAAATTCAGTCTGCCGCAACAACAACTGATCATTTGCATCCGTAATCTTAAGGCCGAACCGGTTGCCATTTAAATCATTCATCCACGCCAAATAGACCTTTGTTTGCGGCTCAAAATCAGCATGGTCAGCATCGTGCTGTAAGTTAGCCATGCCGCGGTGGAGCAAGACGCCTTTCGTGGTAGTGCCATTTGGTAAACGAATGTCCGGTTGGTGCTCAGCAGCAGCCGGCTGTGAATTTGTATGATTGGTTTCCATTATATGCCTCACTTCTAATCGTAAGCTTACCCGGTGCAGGCAGTGACTGCAAACCGCCCTCAAAGCGGTTGTGCCTATTGCCAAGAAGGTTGCAGCTCACGGTTTGTGAAAAATTTATCACTTTTCAATTTGAATCGCTATCTAAAACCAATTAATCGCAGTAAATCTGCTGTATACCAGTTTTCAAGGGCTTGAGACAACGCGTCAAAGGCAAGCCGCTCGTCTTATCATCAGGCAGCCTAAAAATTTGAGCATGTCAACCAGAATTGATTAGTATTTTCATATAATCGCGCCATTGCCTAGTCTAACAATGAAAGTCTCAAAATTTGACAGTTTTTTTCCTAAAACTGAGACAAAAAGCTCTTTTTGGATGAGCTCGCAAATTGCTCGTAAAGATTAATTTACCAAAAAGGTTAACAAATCAACCTTTTCTGATCGTTTGTGAATTAGCAAAATCAATTTTCTTTGTTTCCCGAATTATCTGGCTACAATTAAATGTGTTCCAAAATTGTTTCGTACTTGGCATAAAGCGCTTGTCGACATAAAGGCTTATAACTGCAAGTTTTGCCGACTCACGCTTACCATAACGCGCTTGCCAGCCCAGAAGCCTGCGTGTAAGGACCTTGGTCGCAATGGCCAAAGCCCGGCCATCACGCCCAAGGCCACTTACACTCCGGTTTCTGATCGGGCTGGCTCACGCTCACTTTAAGTCTGGGGGGACTTTTTATGTCAAAGAAATACTGGATCGGCAGTGTGGCTTTTGCCGGACTGCTTGTTGGGAGTTTTTCAGCTGGTTCACTGGTTTTGGCAGCTGATGAGGATAGTGGGTCAACCAATACATCTGTGACCGTCACGCCGGGTTCCATTGGACTTTCGGCGCCGAATAGTTTGACGTTTCCAAGTCTCAGTGTTGAATCCATTGTGAAAGGCGATCTGAACGAAAACGTCAATACTTCGGATAGTTCCATTTTGACCGTCAGCGATTTTCGTGGCACTGGCAGCGGTTATAGCGTCACTGCCAAAGCTTCACCGATTGCGACCAGTAGTGGTGCGGAGTTGAAGGGTGCGGTCATCAAACTCGTCCCTGATGCAACAACCACCACGAATAGCGTGTCACCGGATTGGACGAAACCAGTCGCATTAACCACCACCGACCAACAACTTTTTGCCACCACGACCACTTTGGATGGCGCTGGTATTAGCAGCTATGATCTCAACAAGACCACATTAGCAGTACCGCAAGATAATACCGTTAAAGCCGGAAGTTACAGCGGCGTCATTACCTTCACGCTCACACCGGGTCAGCCGGCTCAAGCTGCGACCGCCAACCCAAATCCGTCTTAGCACGGGAAAATAATTAACCTTAGATTGCGACACCACATCACCCCCGATGATCAAACCGGGACAGAAAGGAGGTGATCGCCGGCAATCGCAGTGAACACAACAAACTGTCTCAAGCGTTGGCGGATTCTGATCACATCCGACCAGCTGCTTGCAAGACCAAAACCAGCCGATCTGATAGTACAAGTATCGGGTAAATTTCCACCACGTTCCTAGTCAACCATATCAGCTTTGGGGAGCTGCATGTTGGCTAAGAATAAAGTTAATGATGTAGCTTAAAGGCGACCTATCGCCATCATCCGTGGCAGCCAAGTTGCGACATGTCTGATCGTACTGTCGTCAACAGAGCTTGGCCTGTGCACGCCTGAGACGCACATAGTCGATTAACGATCAAATCGGAAACGATCATAGGCTAGTCGCGTCAAGTATCAAAGAAACCGCCGATAACAAGTCGGCGGTTTTTTTCTAACCTTTTTGACGCTCACGCAATTAACGTTGCACCATGGCCAAACGACCCCGGCAGTTGAACTTGTGCCGAGGCAAATTTGGCGGCGTGGCTCAACGACTCAGAAACTTTCGCGTCTAGCGTTGGCTTTTGCGACGAATAAAGTGTGGCGGCAAAGCACGTGATATACGCATCCCCTGCGCCCAACGCATCCACCGCCTTAACGCCTAGCGCCTGCTGCCAAGACATCATGTCCGCCACCAACGCTGCCGACCCGCGAAGCCCGCGCGAGCAAACCACCCGCTGACAACCAGCCGCGGCCACGCGCCGACACAACGCCTCCACATCATCATCCGACTTGGCCTTCCCCGACAAATACGCCAAATCAATCTGTGGGGCGATCTTTTTGAAAATACGATCATCGTCAATCGTTGAAAAATCGTAAATCGTCGGTGCCGTGATTGCGGATAAAAAGGCATCCGCGCCACTTTCATTATTAAGGTAAACGAGATCAAACGTATTAATGTAAGCAATATCGTCGCGACTCAGTTGAAGTTCCTGAACCGGCTCGCCAACGGTTTGATGCCGCTTGCCTGTGGTGATCTTCATCGTGGTAAAAGCGTTGGGACCGTCATACTGTAACGAATGGCTAAGGTCAACGCCAAGCTCAATCAATGTCCGCCGCGCAAAATCACTGCGCGCGTCATTGCCAAACGTCCCAAGATAAGCTGAATCCAAGCCCATCATGGTCGCAAAAGCCGCGGTATTCGCAGCATGGCCGCCAAGAAACATTTTCTTGTCAGCCGGATAAAGGTCAACAACATTGTCTCCGATCGCGATGATTTTCAAGTGCCGTTCCTTCTTTCCATCATGAAGCTTCGCCAAAGTGTTAGTGGTAACCAAACAGACTACAATCACCAAGTCAAGTTTACCACAGGTGTGCAAGCGAGAACCTGGTACACTGTCCGTTTCAAGTCGCGCCCGCATCATGACAGACTTGTATAAAAAAGGAACGATATCCCTTCGTTTGCTTAGAAATACCGTTCCTTTTTAACTTACAACGATCACGATTTGCTTAGCCCTTACACTAGCATCCCTTACCGTGTCCGCCGGTAGCCGCTCAAAAGATAGGTGGCGGCGCTGGCGACAACTAGGAGTAGTCCTAAGATGCCAGTTGCCCAGTTATTTTCACCGGTTGCAGGGAGTTGTTGCGCTTTCTTCTTACTTTCAGATGCCGAAGTACGACTGCTGGTTGTGGCATCTGCAGCTGATTGATTATTGCTATCAACTGAGACGCCGGAACTTGAGGCGACTGAAGATTGACTTGGCTCAATAACTTTACTGGAAGGCTGGCTGCTGGCGGTACTGCTGCTTGAAACGTGACTGCTCGTGCTTGTGCTGCTAGTGGTGGCGTGGCTGCTGCTCGTGGTACTGCTTGAGCTGCCAGCAGATGGTTGACTGCCACTTTCCGAGCCGCCTGAAGTGGTTTTATGCTTGTGCGCAGTAAAAGTAGCTTGATCAACCACACTGCCATCCGGGTGCCGCACTAACAAAGACATCTTATCGCCGGTCACATGCAGTGTCAGGTAAACTTTTTCATCTTTGTCTTTTTGAACGACTTGCCATACAGCGGGCTGGGTTGGTTGAATCTCATAAGTCTTATCGCCGGTGTGGCCGGTGGCGATGTAGACCGTGCCGTTTTTGGCTTGCTTGTGATTGATCAGCGGATAGGTGCGGCCATAGGAGTGATCGTGGCCGTTGAAGACGAGATCAATTCCGAGTTCGTCACAAACTGGTGCCAGCATATCATGGAACATCAATGATTGAGCATCGGCTGGATTCTTGTTGTAGACCGGTTGATGAGTGAGCACGATTTTCCACGTCTTCTTGGTCGCCTGCATGTCTTGTTTCAGCCAGGTCCTTTCGGCTTTCATTGTCTGCTCGTTATCTGTCCAGCCAATCACTGCGATATGCATATTGCCATAATCCACCGAGTACGTCCCTAACTTATTAGCAGCCGGGCCATTGGTATTTGGCACGCCCAGCATCTCCGCTGACTTGGAACCATCATCACCCATGTACTCGTGGTTACCAAGCACATGAATCATGTCCAGCGAATCAAATGCAGGATGCTGATTGAACATTTCCGCAGTTTTATCGGCTTCGGAAAAGACGCTCTGATCATCGTTAAAATCACCGACATGAATCGCAAAGTCACTGGTTGGCTTGGCCTTTTCAATGCTGCTCAACACCGTACTGAAATCGTCTAAGCCAGTATCATCGGAAACTTGAGTGTCGCCGAAAACATTGAATGTGTAATCACTGCCGCCGTGGAGTGTGGTGAACGTGCGCGGCGCTGACCAATTGGTACCGTCCCCGACCCGATAAACGTAAGTCGTGCCCGATTTCAGCCCTGTGGCAGTGGCTGTGTTAAGTCGGACCGCGCTGCTATCGGCAGAATAAGTGGCAACATTAGCACGCCCTGTTGCCGTCTTAAACGCTGCGGCTCCTTGGTCTTTGTACGCGGATTGCGTTGCGACTTGCAACAGTGCCTTGCCCGTTCCTGCCACCGGACTGCTCATCCAAGTGATCGTCTTGGCATGTTCCGGATCCTGGGTGGCACCAGCTAAAAGATTCGTCGGCGCGGCAGTTTTCTGAGCGGTGTAATTCTGCGTAGCGACTGGAAAGCTGTAACCGTCCTTGTGCGCTTGCAAAGTGAACTTGCCAACCTGTTGTGTCAGCGCTTGGGTCGTCAGTTGCCCCGCATGATCGGTGGTACCAAGCCCAGTTGTTTTGCCATCCGCGTTCGTAGCCGTAATCGTGGCTGCGGAAATGGCTTTATGCTGAGCATCCGTAACTTTAAGTGTGGCGGGTTGGCCGATAATCAAATTCGGTGCCGTGAGTTGATAAGCCGCAGTAATGCCGACTTTAGCTTGCGGCGTACTGAAGGTGCCAGTGACGTCACTGGCAGATCGAGACGTCACCTCTCCTTGCGTTAGCGCGTAGGTCAAGGCTTTGTCCGCGGTGGTACTGGCTGGAACCGTCACCGTAATCCGCGCTAGATCGGTTTGCTCGATTTTGGTCAGTTTCAACGTCAACATGCCAGTATTTGCGTCATACTGGTAGCTCCCTATGTTCTCACCAAAATCAACTGTCTTCACGGGAAAACCGACTGGCAACGCAATGGTGCTTGTCAATGACTGTGCCTGCGTTGACTTATCCGCTTTAAACACCAACTGATACGTCCCGCCTAATGTCGCCGTTTTCGTCAAACCGGTCAACGAAAAGCCATTCTGAGCACCGGTCGCTACCTTGAAGTCCGTTTCTCGATCGGTTTCATTGCCGAACTTGTCTTGCACACTGACTTTGACGTGATGCGTGCCATCGCGCCACTTGTAACCAGCCAGCGTGAATGTTCCATCTTTGTCGATCGAGTAGTGGCCTTTAGCGTTCGTGTACTCGGTACCATCCACCCAAATACGGGCTTTGGTCCAATCAACTCCGGTAGCATGCGGATCGCTGGTATCATCATGAACCGCAGTGGTAATGGAGACTTGCGCATTTTTATAAGTCTGGTTGGCAACGTTGATGCTGCTGATAATCGGCGCCTTCAAATCGTCTACATTCGTGCCATATACCGCCCGGACATTATCGATGTATAAGCTGCCTTTAGTCATCGGCCCTCCATCCGTCTGACCGGACTTCAGTGACATCATCCGAATCATTTGCTTTGGAAAAGTTGTGAACGGTCCTTGATACCCGGCAGGAATCAGCGCTTCGACATACTTCCAGCCAGTCCAATCAATCCCCGTATCCTGTGGGGTCAAATCAATTGGCTTGGCCGTCCCGGTGGCATCCGTCACAAACATCCGCAACCAGTATCCTTTTGCTTCCGGTGTCGCATAAATCCACATCCCAATTCCTGTGGGCATCCCCGGAATCGGTTTACTTGTCGTTGGGCCGGCATAAACGCCAAGGGTCGCACTCTTGGTCCCATTTGTGAAATCGTAATCCAGTTTTAGCGCGTGCTGCCCAAAGCGAACCTCACCATCCGTGGCTGAACTCAAGCCAATGTTAGAGACCTCGCCACGTCCGGCAGTTGATGGCGCCCAATCATCTAAGCCGGATTCGAAGTCGTAGAGAACTTGGGGTAATTGACCCACTTTTATGTTAATGCTGGCCTTTAAAGCCGTACCTTTTAATTTTGCGACAATACTGCCACTAGCGATTTGTTGACTCGCTTGTAACTGATCATCCTTCGTCAAAATACCAAGGCTGCTTGGTACTTGCCAGTCAAGATCAGCGTTTTTCAACGTGACAGCACGACCTTGATAAGTTGCATTTAACCCTAACGCTTGCGTTGCGCCTTGCTTAACGCTTAGTTCTGATTGTGAAAAGCTGAGTTTATCAGGTACAGCGATGGTCACTGTTGCCGATCCCAATACTTTTCCATCGGCTACCAGTCGAGCTGTGACATCACCGGTTTTGCCATTGGATTGAAAAACACCCGTGTTTGCGTCAATGGTGCCCAATTTAGAATCTGTTAATTGCCAGGTTAAGCCGCTGGCAGGTAAAGAAGCCGAACTTCCCGAGGCATCAACCCCTTTTGCCTTGAAGTTAACGGTACTGTTAGGAGTGTAAACCGCATCGTCAGGTGTCACTTGGGCTGAAGCAAGTTTGTGATCAGATGCAGTCTTTGAAACAACCAGCCAAGTATTCGCGACTGCCCGCTCATTGCCATCGGATGGTTGGTTTTGCACCGCCAATTGCGTGTCGCCAGGTTGCCGAGTCACAAAGGTAGATGAACCGCCGCCATCAAGATTTAACGCGGTAACCGCACCCCGCTCGATCATTAACTTGGCTAGATCGGTCATGGAAAGCCCACTGGATATAGGTGCCTGCCGTCCATCAATCACCACGAAGAAGACTGTTCCGTCAGCTTTAATGCCAACTGCCGTCCGTGGCTCATTCTCGCTGCCGATCGCCGTTGTATCCTTCACCTTACCGTTAGCAACCAAAATATTTCGGCCGCCAAGCGCTTGCTGAAGCTCCCCTTTAACCTGCTGATACGTCTGGGCGTTACCAATAATCGGAGTGCCATCTTCTTTAACCCCGAAAAAGGTCTCGCTCGCACTTGTAGCTGCGTGCAATTCCGTACCATTCTTCACCACATTACCAACGGGAGTGCCATCAGTCATTTTGAAAAAGTCGGCATTCACAGCTGCGACCACTTGCTGCCCGTGCTTAACAGCAGCATTTGCTTGGTCACGAACCGTCTGCAAACCAGTTGCTGTGCCATCATTCGGCGTCCCGGCAACCAGCTGCGTATTTGGATTCTTGGGATCAAGCGCAACCGAGTAATACTTATTCTGCACGCCATTTTGATTCAGATATGTAAGTTTTTGTTCGGTAATCCCAGGCGCTAAAATTGCTTGCTGCTGCCCAATAATCGACTTGATCACCGGATTTGTTACATCAGCCTGTGTGTTGGTAATCGCGGAAGTCGTCCCGCTGGCAATAGTGGTGCTACTAGCCTTCTTTGCTGTGTCAGCGGCTTCTTGACTAGTGTTCGTTTGCACTTTGGCATCAGTTGAATTCGCCGCACTCGATGCCACCGAATTCGATGCCGCCGATGCCGTGGTAGAACCCGATTTTTGGGAGGTCTTCGCGGCATTGCTCGAAACCACCGGCGTATCAGCCGCCGTCACCGCAACCACCGGCGCCGCAACCTCGCCACCCATCAAAGCCGCCATCAACAGCAGGCTGCCAACCACCGTCCATCTTTTCCTAACCATCCGTCATCCTCCTACATGTAAAATATGATTGTTATCGTTCTATATCAGTTTATTTATACCTAAAGGATGTAAAGAGGTTGTGGTTGTTTTGAAAAGGTTGGGTATTGGTTGTGTAAAGGACGTTTTAGTTTAGGCTAATTAAAAAAGTTCTCCCATCGGTGCAACGATCACGCGCACAATGGGGGAACATCTTTAAGGATAGGTTTTCAATCAGTCGTCATTTAGCCAAGTTACCCACAACCTTAATCTTCACCCGATTAGCATTCTCCGGATGATATGCCAACGGGACCTCATCAACTTCAACGACTTCAATTGTGGTTTTATCAGCACCGGATTCAATCGCCGCTTCAATCGCTTTTTTCTTGGCGTCTGCCATTGCCTGATCACGCGGAATTTGGTTGTAAGGATAGATGCGGCCATATTCACCGGAAACTTGACTAATGGAGGCACCGATCGCATTGGCCACGCCGCCGAGGGGATCACGTACCAGTTTGCCAACGCCTTCCAGATGATGTGGGGCAATGATCGCGCCGCCGCCGACTAGCACAACAGTCGCTAGCTCGGGGCTGGTTTTCATTTTGTCAATGGCAACCGCGATCATCTGGCCGATGGTGGTCATCGCGGCCTGGGCAAATTTTAGCGGAATTTGTTTGACCAGTTCGGGATTGCCGACATCGGACAGACCGAGCCGCACAGCCACATCAGTCGCGGTCACGATATTACCGCCGAAAGTCAGCGCTTTTTCGGTAATCTGATAGCCGACTGAATCCGGACCGACTGTGACGCTACCATCGCGCTGCTGCCGGACAATCGAACCACCACCTAGCCCTATCGACATGATGTCAGGCATCCGGAAATTCGTCGCCACACCGCCCACGGTCACGGCAATCGAAGACTCACGCGGAAAGCCGGCTTGCAACACCCCGAGATCCGTTGTTGTTCCGCCGATATCTACCACGATCGCGTTTTTAAGATGCGAGAGATAGGCAGCACCGCGAATACTGTTGGTTGGACCCGAGCCAATGGTTAGAATTGGAAAATGCCGCGCATAGCTTGCTGTCATCAAGGTTCCGTCATTTTGGGTCAAGTACAGTGATGCATGTTTAATGCCCGATTCAGCCAATGCGCGCTCGAAGCCATCAACGGTATTTTCAATTACGCGAAACAAACCGGCATTTAAAATCGCGGCATTTTCGCGCTCGATTAAGCCCAAGGAGCCGACTTCATGCGACATAGTAACCGGAAAAGTATCGCCATAAGCCGCATGCACCAAATCCGCCGCTTGTTGTTCCTGGTCAACCCGCAACGCCGCAAAGACACCGATAATTGCAATAGCGTCAACCTCACCGCGCCATTTTGCCAATACGGCATTGATTTCGTCAGGGTCAAGTGCGTTTAAGACCTGCCCATCATATTCATAGCCACCCTTGACAATGGCATATTTTCCGGACAACTTGGCGACCAAATCTTCCGGCCATGCAGTGTACGGTGGAATGGCTTCCGTTGCGGGATACGCCAACCGCAACACCCCAACGCGCGCAATGTGTTTGCGTTCCACGATGGCGTTGGTGATTTGAGTCGTCCCCAACATGGCTTTATTAATTTGATCCAAGTCTAGTTGCTGATCCGCCAAAACCGCTTGGATCGCGTTCGTAATGCCGGTTTGAATATCCTTAGTTGTGTGCCGTTTAACTGAATTGATGACATGCTGCTGATCATCCAAAATGATGGCATCGGTATTGGTGCCGCCAACGTCAATTCCTAATCGATACATGGAAATCCCCCTATTTGTGAGTGTTCAAGTCAGTGCGGAAGAAGGTACTAATCCGCCGCTCAATAAAACCTCAGTCCGCCTTTGCCACCAAGTCTTCTACTGGCTGATAGTCATAATCAAAGCCAAAGTACCGCGGCCCTGCTGTTTGAATGCCAGCTTTGGTCCGCCAACGCGCATCGGCAGGGGTAGCTAGGACTTTGACCCGCTTGCCATACTTAATCACTTCAGTCGTCACCGGCAAAAGCGTATCGGCATCCACAATTTCAATCAAATCCGGTGTCATCACAATCGGCTGATCATTACGCAACGCCAGCAGGTTTTCATTTTGAATTAAAACGCTGAGATGTTGATCCTGAAAATCGTTGAAGCCATCAATTTTGATATCACCAACGTTAAAACCGCGTTCAGTCCGGCGAACCACATCAATGACCTTACCTTCAAAAATCAGATGGCCATTCGTCACTTCAAGAATTTCCGCCAAGGCTTTCGCAGGATTCAGGTGGGCATCACGAATTCGCAAGCCTACCTGTTCGCACAAGGTAACAATGCCGCGAATCCCATTTTGCTTAATCTGCTTGCCGTTTGAAGGGTACAACGCTACCGTTGCGCTACCTCCCATTTCCACGGTTTGCACACGGGCCAATCGCTCAGCCCACTTAGCACTGATCGTTTTAATCACGCCGGCATTACCTTTTTCATCCGTAATGACCATCGGCGTTGCTGCCACGCCGCCTAAGTAAAACGTCACCATCTGCAACTCCGGAAACGCACGGCCCATCCCGTCGCAATCCACTAGTGGAATTCCTAGCGATGCGGCCAGCGCAATCGGTACCATCGAATTCACCCCGCCGGCCTCCATGGGAAAAGTTCCTACAAACTCATGACCGGTATACTGACTCAACATTTTAAAAACCCGCTCAAACTCATCACCCTTAGGAATCTTCTCCATCATGACCGCGGGCGCACCCATAATCGCTGCTGGGCAAAAATAATCGTCATCGTTAATTTCTGAAACATCAAGCAACTTCACTGGTCCGTGCTTTTTAATCGCATCAAGGGCCATCAATTTACCCAAGAACGGATTTCCCCCACCGCCAGCACCGAAAAAAGCCGCGCCGGTCGCTATATTTTCAATGGATTCCTGATCTAAAAGTCGCATATTGTTCTCCTTTTAAACTTATCTTCAGTCCTTTAAGTCATACGAGTCGCACACCAACACTGGGCGAAACAGCCGAAAGTGGATTCTTTTGGGATCACCTTGGTCACTGTTTACCCGCTAATTCAACTCTGATGCCTTGTCCCATTCTGGATGAATCTTTGCACCTGCATAATACAGGACAAACGCAAGAATAATCCCGAGTACCGGAATGTTTGGAATCGCCGTCCACAGCACCGGCAGCACGCCAACCACTGCGCCTAACGCCCACGCGGTCAAGCCGAGCCAATTCACTCCGGCGACCGGCTGCCAGCTATGCAACTCGCCACGATGAATCACCCAATAAGACGCTGCCATCGCTCCGGCAACTGGTGGAATCATCGCTGAAAAGATCGTCATGACCGGTTCAAAATAATTTAAAATTCCCAGAATCGACAAAATCGTGCCGCCGACGCCTACCAAGAATAGCGTCAACTTGCGATACTTCTCCGGGATATTGAAAATGTTCGCCACTGCAATCCCGCCAGAATAGGCATTCACAACGTTCACTTTCCAGGTGCCAAGAATAAGCGCCAGACCACCAATAACCGGCGAACCGATTTTCATAAACAAACTACTAATATCCGTCGACTTAAACACAATCGTCAAAATCGCGCCAACCGCAATCATCAGGACACCAGCAGGAATCACGCCAAAAATAGCGGCTTTAACCACATCACTGCGCTTCTTGGAAAACTGCGCATAATCACCGACAATGACGCCGGCCATCGCAAACGACCCCACTGTAGATGAAAAGCCATTCACAAACGACAAGCTACCACTAGGATGATAAGCCGCAATTGTTGCCGCCGCGTCCTGCTTGGCAAATGCGAACCACAAACCATATAAAATGACAATCACCAGATACGGGACCGCAACATACGCCAATAACCGAATCAACTTCACGCCATACATCGCAGTCACCACCATCAGCAACCCCGTCAGCAATGAAGCCAACCACGCCGGAATCGGCAGGCCCACATACTTCAGCAAATTCGCCACGGCCAAACCGCCAACGTTCGCCTGAATCCCAAACCAGCCCAACGCCGCAATCGCGATGATAATCGAAATCACCTTCGATGACCCAACCTTACCAAATACCTGCTGGGCAACCACCACCGCTGGCTTTCCTTGATCCACACTCTGCATCCCTTGAGAAATCATCATCAAGACAATAAAGCCGTATCCCGCCAATCCCGTCAAAATTGCAACTGGAAGCGACATCCCGGAAACCAAACTCCCGCCTAAAATCAAGCTAGGAATAGACACCAAGGCACCACATAAAATCATTGCTAAGCCGAACCATGTTTGATCGCGTTTGTTTTCTTCCATACTGGGCACCTCACATATTTTTTTAATAATTGCAGTCATTTTGGCCGAATTCGATGGTTAAGGATCTAACTCGACCGGAATGTAATGGTTTGATTATAAAATTATGAGATTGAAAGTCAACAGTTTCATTTAATTTTTATGAAATTCCAGTTTGGGAATATTCGCGCATCATTTATGACAAGTAGTTAACTGGCAACGCTACTATTAAGTCTCGTGTTTTCGGCTTATGCTCGCCAAATCGCTATTAACTCGTCCCAAAAAGTTTCAGATTTTATATGGCTCCATCAAAAAAGAACCATCCACTCGGCACACTTGCACCAGCAGACAGTTCTACCCCAACTACAACAATTATTCGCTAATTTCAAAACTTTGAACGGTCCAGTCTCTGAACCCAGACAACTAAACTATTTTACCCATGCAAATGACTGCACACATCTGAGGTCTCACCCCACTATTTGCCGAATCGCCAAAAGCACCAACCCCGCCGCCGTGACGGTCATGACAACATTAAGCACCTTAGACGTTATACGCCGCTCGCGCTCATCCATATCCTCAATCATGCTCAAACTATAGTCATTGTAAGGCCCGGCATCCCAATAACCCACATAATAACTCAACAGCCGCTTCTCATGATTAGTCAGCGGCTCACCATCATCACGAAGCAACAACTGATCGTCAAACAACGCGTACATGTCATCGCTCAACATCGCCGCCTTCCGATCCCGCCGCGCCTGCTCCTTGACCCACGCGTACAACCGTCGAAACCGCGCCAATTCCCGCTCATCCTCATCATTCACCGGCACCCACGCCACCAGTTTCCGGCGAAAAATCGCCATCACATCGTCAAAATGCTTACGCTGATACCGATTGCCAAGGCTTAAATAACGATTCTGTTCGTTCAGATATTTTGTCTGCCACGTCTGGTAAATGAAAAAGGCAAACAACCACAGCGTCATCAACGCATTAATAAAATTGCCAAGATTCCAAGCCGTCAACAACTTCTCAAAACTGCCAATCACCCAAAAAGTAAGAATCATCAAGCTGACAAACAATGATAACAACTGTTTCTGCCGCAGTTGGGGATTCCGCTGCATTTCGGCATAAATTGTCTGCCGATGCTTCAGATACATGACAAAATAGTCCAGAAAGTCTAATGAACGGACTTGGCGATAGACTTTGACAATGTAGATAAGCAGGATGACAAGCGAAACCATGTTGATCACGCGATTGATGGTGTCGATTGCGGACATTGAAAGCTCCTTTCAGGTTATTGGCGTAGCGTTGCATTTTAAGGTGCTTCAATTTTACCTGAAATTGGGTTAGGCAAACATCTTTATTTTAGTCATGATTAACAGTTCTAATTTTCACATTAACATCAGATAAATCGTAATGATTGCCTACCAAAATCCGTTTAATGTGCTGAACCCGACTCCAGGCACTATCCCCGCCTGCATAAACGGCCACATCAGCGTCTCCCAACTGCCGATACTTCTGGTCAGCCTCCACTTCATTCATATGCTTAACTAAGCTATCATCACTATTCGCCAAGACAAAAAAGTTCGATGGGTCCGCGTCCCACAAGAGATCAATTAATTGATTGTAAAGATCCGTCCAACTTTTGACTGCCACAACTTGATAATCACCAAAGCTAAAGGCGACCGGCTTTGTTCCGGTGGGATTGGCTGCAAAGATCGCATCCAACGAATCCCACGTACTCGGATCATCGCTCGTCACTTCCACATCAACTTCCGGCCGCGGCCAAACCTTAAGCGCCCGCGCCAGCAAGTCCGCCTGGCGCTTTTGTAACGTTGCTTCATCCCAATGATCAAACTGTGCGACCCACTGATTAAGCTTAATCCCAGACTTGCGGTAGCCGTCAGCCATATCGCGTTTATCGATAAATGTCCTGTTGCTCATTTGCCCATTGAATCCCGTCAGCGTAAGATTTGCCAACCGATTTAGCCAGATATTGTGCGTCAGTCGCCAATCCGGTCCCAAAGCATTATGCCAACTGGTATTCAGCACCTGTGGCATGATGTGCTCGATCGAATATTGGCCATCTGCCGCAGCCTCAAACAGATGCTGCTTTTCACCGTCAGCATTGTTCAATTCGTCCAAAATGAACCAAAGTGACGCCGAACTCATGTGGTAATAATCCTTTTCCGCCAATGCTTCTCTCAATGCCTGATCAGTTGGGAAACGCTTATTATCTTTAACCCCTTGTGTCAGCATCACCTTCAATGCATCGACATAGCCTATTTGTGATTTGGCCATCATATGTTCAACCTGCCGATTTAAAGCTGCAAAAAGTTGATTCAACCCCGTTGTCGGGATCCCGATGAAAAGCCGCCGCGCCAAATAAGCCAACAACACCTTTAACACCGCAACTAAATCATCTGTAGACAATTCCCCATCGCGCGCTTTAGCAAAAACTTGCAACAAATACGGCGCCAAAATGTCATTATTCAAATGTCCCAAACGAATCAGAAACCCTCTTACCCGAGCATCAGCTATCTCCGCTGTTTCTGGCGATGTAATCTCGGCAAAGAGTCGAGCAGCAGCACGCTCCTGTTTCAACTGCGCAATCCGATCAAAGCCCTGCGTCAAACCAACATAACGGCGGTAGTCACTATAGATTTCGTCTTCTTTAACCGGTTTGGAACTACGCGCTAAAGAAGTTAAATAGTGCCGGTAAAATTTAGACAGCCCATCACTACCTACCAAATGTTCATTTTGTTGCCAAATCTGAAAGGCCGCAGCTTGCTGATCACCTTTTAACCCCATCAATAAAAAATTTCGGATTTTATCGGATTCCGTCAAATTCATACCCGTAGAATTTAGGCTTTCAAATATCAGCTGAGCATCATCATCCTGATCGACAACAATGTCCATCACTTGAAGTCGCCGCTCAAGCAAATCAAGCCATTCATGTGCGCTTAAATCAGCTTGCTGCAAAACATTCCAAAAGTAGGCATAGGTCGTTTTAAAAATCGTGTCGGCAGCATTCATTCCGTTCTGCAAAACGTCAACATATTGCTCCTCGTCTCCTGGCACCGGATGAAGCCGATTTTTGGCAACTGAATCATAGTCATACTTGTTAATCAGAAATTCTTCGTTAATTCGTTCATAGTTAGGATCGTCCTTACCCAGAAAATCTCGCACAGCAATTAAAAACAAAGAAATCGTCGTCAGTCGCTGTTGTCCGTCAATGACCGCCACGGTGCTAATGCCACTCGTTGCATCTAATATCAAGCTACCCAGAAAATATCTTTGTTGCCCATTTGAATAAGCGGTTTTCAAGTCACTAATAAGCCGCTCAAGCTGTTCCCGCCGCCAACTGTAGCGCCGTTGGTAAACCGGTATGTTAATGGTTTTGTTGTTTGCGATTGTTTCGCTGACGATTAGATCTGCATTACCCTTCATGAATTGTCACCCCAAAGTGTTTGATTGCGCCAACTAGAGACATTGACAACCCTTCCGGAATAGTTGACGGTTAATCTCGGCTTAATTCATCCTCAATAAATAAAGTCAAACCATTCTCTGTATCAAAGCTGTTCATTAAAAGACCATCTGCCCCAAATAAATTTCACTAGATTCAGCCAACCCCCAGAGCTTTAAACGCTGCATCCTTCACAGAATTGTAAAAGATTAAATTAAACGAACTCATGAGATCAGTCGGCACACTGCTGATGTCACTAGCTGCAGCAGCTGGCAACAAAACTCGCTTAGCACCACTATCTAAAGCTACTTGCAGGGTGTCTGCCAAGTCATCGATTCGCGAAATTGTTCCACCGATCGTGAAATCCCCTAGAATGACAAGCCTATCAAGTGTTGGTTTTCCTAAAGCGATGGAAACAAGTGCAATCAGTGTTGCTAGTGAAATGTGACTAGAAGGTGCTGAATTGTTTAGATTCGTCGCACTGACGAAGAAATCCCGTGCATCGGCATTAATTCTTTGGTCAATTGATTTGTAATTGGCTTCAAGATAATTAAAGGCGGTATTCATAGCTTCTTTTGCTTTTGTACTAGAGCCAACACCTGAGCGATTTAGCCTTCCAAGTCCCGGTACTGCCTGCGTTTCTAATTTAATTAAGCTTAATCGCTTGCTATCATCGTAGGCCACTGTATAAACATGCCCCGGATTCTCTTGCCCTTCCGGAATAAGTGAACTTGAGCCTGACTCAGGAACGGAAACATACTTCTCCTCAAACGATACTTTATCAATATATGAAAAGTTAACATCGTAGAATTCCATGCCGCCAACTCGTTTCAGCTGCTCTTTAACGCGTCTTCGCATCTCCATCGCAAATTCAAGAATTTTGGCGACATCATCTTTTGTAAAGACGCCATCAGGAAATAAAAGCTTCACTAGTCCCGAAACCGTCTTTCTAACAGCGATAACATCACGCTGGTTCAACTGTTTTCCAAATGAAAAGTATTCATCAATGGCGTCAGCATATGAAATCTTCCGTAACTCACGCATAACCTCTGCAAAGTAATCGGTGATGAAACCAAAGCCCTTTGTAAAGAACTCCGGACGATACTTTGGAATCTCCCAGCCGGGTAGGTAATTATGAATTCGATCAAGAAAGGCAGTATCGTTACCCATCATCTCTGGAAATGGTTCAAACAGATTTGATGTCCGCAACAAAACATCGACACTTTGATTGATATTTCCCACAAAGACCATACCTGCCGAAGCTTGAATTTCGTTTCTTCCTCTGGCAAATGATCCAGAAGCCATATAGTCCTTCATGATCTGGACACCATCTTTATCTTTGAAGTGAATTCCCGCCACTTCATCGAATGCAACAACATCCCACATGCCGACCAAACCAACCTCTCGCCGCGACATATTGTAAAACAGATTTGCAACTGTCGTTTGTCCGCCTGATACAAGAATGGAATCCGGAGAGAGTTCTTTGTAAACGTGTGACTTACCAGTTCCACGAGGTCCCAGTTCAACAAAGTTATAATTATTTTCCACAAACGGGATTAAGCGTGACAATAACAGCCATTTCTCGCGTTCCGTGAACTGAGTCGGCTCCATACCAGTTGTCCGCAGCAAAACGTCCAACCATTCATCAGTGGTAAATGCCTTCCGTCCCGCATAAACTTCCTTCATGTCCACGAAGGGTACTTGAATTGGATTCAATTTCTGAATGGAAAAATGATCGAGACTTTCATGATCATAGCTAACGCGCACAATTGACCATATACCGCCGATTAACAGACGTTCATAATCTTGTACATAGCGTTCATCAACAGGCACACCGGTTAATCCCAGATTACTAAAACTAGCCTCGTAACGATCTTCACCTTCATTCAAATGAACAGTGAGTTTATCAATGACCGTATAGGCGCCATCTTCGCGAATCTTTGACTTAACCTTTTCGGCTTCATCAGGGCGGACATAATTATGCGCTAAGGTCTTCTTAACATTTTCAACGCCGCGCTCGATCGTCTCCTCATCTGAACTATTAGCGAATTGACCAAGCAAAAACTCGAGAACGTAGGTTGGCACATTAGCCCCTTCCTTAATTCTCTGAGTCAAGTCCTTTCGTACGAATCGTCCGGGAAAGTTTTGTTCCAACTTGACCAACACTTCATCATTTTTTACGGAATCAGCTTGCGTGTCATCAGATGTCAAAGTCAAACCCTCCCCCTACAGTGAGATCCATTTGATAGTCGATTGAAGTTGTTGTATTCGCCTCAACGTTTTGAATGATTAGCTGATAGTGACCAGCGCGATCAAAGTCTTGATCAATGAGCGGGATATGTTTACGAATCAGCCGATCATTAACATTGACGGACGTACTATCTGCTTGGACAACTTGTTCACCGGAAATGTGCCGCCCACTCCCATCTACAAAGTACAGAGCATAAGTAGCTGGTCGATGTGTCTCATCAACAGGGTCATTTTGCAGCATGTTAACGATCACCTCATGACTCGTGATACGGCGGGTGGAATCTGTAACCGATAACGTAACATAGGTTGCCTGCGACTTTCTGCTTTCCGTCAAAACATGTAGCACTGGAACGATCATTTCTTGCGGAGAACAGCCACCGTGGACATAATTTTGACCGGCTCCAGGGACCGAAAAGACATTCGCGTTGCTTGGATAGAAAACCATTCGCTCATCGTCATTGTTCAAGATGTCCCCTAACTTGACACGACCAACACCGATTTCGTCAAAATCCTGTGAACCAATAGCATAACGCAGGTTCTTCTGCTCGAAATCCACCTCAGCCGGCAAACTGATCTTATCCGTTGAATCAAGCAAATGCCGCCGATAAATAAACCCGTGATCAGCCGTTACATAAATATTTCGAATGGAAATATTACGTAACCGGTCAATTGCGCGCGTAAGTTCTTCAATCGCATCATCAACTGCACGAAAAACGTTCGTTTCAGATGCGGGCTTATCACCAGTTGCATCAACAGTATCGTGATAAAAATAAATCACTTTTTGGTTAACAATATATTTTTTCTGATCTGCCAAGCTCATTGAGATAAAATCCTTCAAATGCATGGCCCGACTTTGAGGCTCTAAAGATTGGAGAATCTCTAAGCGTTGTTCTAGGTTGACAGCTTTCTTACCGTCCACCAATAATTCCTTGTCGCCTTGATATGTCAGTTTCTGGTTAGGCAACAGTGATGGCATGCCAAAGTAAGTGACAGAAGGCACCCCCGTGATCGCATAATGCATGTCGGTTCCGAAAACATCGCGCGAATCAAGGCGTTCTTGAAGTTCTTTAGCCGCCTCAAATCGAAAAGCGTCTGAGATGATTACTACAACCCGATCTTTATTAGGTGCTACGACAGAAGAATAGAAGTTCCGCTCAAGGGTTCTTGGCTCAACTACATTTGGCACATACTCTTGGCACCAATCATGAATCGTTGGAGCAAGATGGTCATTGTTATACGCAGCTTCGACCTTCTGTGACAATTTCTCAAACACTTCAACTTGCGACGTAGGCAATTGGTCCGAAGCATTCGTATATTTGCGATACGCGGTGTCAATCAAATAACCGTCAGTGATATAAGCATGAATAAGATCATCTAACTTGCCAGTATCGTGAATTTCGCGTTTCGTCAAAATGCTGTGGGCCTGAACGACCATACTATAAGCAAGTTGATTCTCTTCGGCAAAATACATCCTGCACCGTTTTCCAGCAATCTCAGGCAAGCTCATTTGGTCAATCACTTCACCAAGATGGCCTTGCAGAAGCTGTTCAACCAGCCACTGTACAACTTGCTGATCAAACTGAATAAAAGTATCCGTCTTTAAGCGTTCAGAGATCTTCAAGTTCTTGAACAATTGATAGCCATCAAGTTGCTGCCAAACGTCTGTGGCTATTTTTTTGTAAACCGCTCGAGTATCCCTTCGATTACGCCAATTAAGCATAAAGGATACGACATTATTGATATAACTGACCTCATAGCTTTGAAGACTTGTTGGCAAGTCGAGCTCCATCTGATAATAGGCAAAGTTAATCATCATTGTCGCCAATAGATCTTGTAATTCATGTTTGCCGTGGTAACCATACGCCCGATCGACAAAACTCCAGAAAGTTGGCAACAATTGATATTTGTCGAATCCGTCCAACAATGCCGGATTCTTGATAACTTCAATCAAAATGTTTGAAAGCTGCAGATCAGACGTCTTAGCAATTGCGGCTAATTCCACTTGCTCGGGATTTTTGCCATGCTGGTAACGTTGCTTAAATCGCGCAATCCGGGGCTTTGCGCCAAAAAACTTACGCTGATCTTCAACAAAACTAAGCTCAGTCTCCGGCAAGCCAAGCTCATGCAGCAACATAACATTCATGTCTGCTGTAAACTTCTTCGAATATAAAATCATATCAGTCAAGAGATTTTGGTGAATATCGGGTTCGGCAAAATTGGCATAAACAAGCGCCTTTTCACCAGCTTCTTCAATCTTTATAAGTTTGAGTTTCGTCTTTAATTGCGTACGCACCGCCATCACTACGATTGGCTCATTCAGTTCTTGAGCCAAATCATCAATGTTTTCAGCAAACTCACCATTTTTGTCATACCAAAAGACAAAATGTGTCCCGCTTTTAAACAATTTCTCGATGCCAGTGACGACATCCTTCATCTCTACCTCTGCCATACTTTATCTACTCCTAATTAACGCACCGGCTAGTATTCTAGCCTCTAGTATAACTAACAGTTAAAGCCGTGGCTATAATCCTACTTTCTTTTTGTTCACTCCAAGCTATTCGGTTGGGGTCATTCGTGATCTTGTGGATGATATTCGTGAAGATGATTTTGA
>PPYE01432662.1_pt1 | contig 60895 bp, 55 predicted proteins | sample 1559881 | NCBI WGS metagenome assembly PPYE01 (sample SAMN08240022, study PRJNA423297) | Human gut metagenome, whole genome shotgun sequencing project. | reverse complement strand
ACAACAAAAAATGAGATAGGCAAACCCTTTCGGGAATGTCTATCTCATTTTTTTAGGCTATTTTGCAACAGCCCCTTTTGTGTCAGTTGCTCAGAACGGCGGGCCGCCGGGCCTGCCGGCACACCCGAAAGCCCCAGGGCCCCAGGGCCTCATGAGAAGCATTCTGTTCCCACAGCCGTTCTGCCTCCTTCGCCTCTGGCAGCGGGCAGGGCGTGTCGCCGGCATTCAGCCAGACGGTGAGGCAAAGCCCCTCCCGCTCCAGCGCATAACCGAACAGGCAGCTTTGAGGCGCCGCCGCGAGAACGGTGAACCGTTCGGTACCGTTCAGGTATTTTGCTCTCAGACCTGCTACCTGCCGGTAAAAGTCAAACCAACTGCCCTCCGCGTTTTCCCAGTCCATGGGGCGGCGGTATTCCGGCTCGGTGACGCCGGTCAGACCGGCCTCATCGCCGTAAAAGACACAGGGCGCGCCGGGGAAGAGCATCTGAAACACCACCGCCAGCCGCATCCGTCGCTCATCGCCTCCACAAAGGGACAGAAAACGGCAGACATCGTGACTGTCCAGCAGGTTCAGCTGGGCGCGCAAATAGGGTTCCGGGTAGCGCAGCACCATATTGGTCACCCGGGCGGCAAAGCCAGCCGCGTCGATGCGGCCCAGGGCAAAGAAGTCCCGGCAATGGCGGCGGAAATCGTAGTTCATCACCGAGTCCAGCAGATCGTACCGCAGCCAGTCCCGGGCGTTCTCCCACACCTCCCCGATAAGCACACAATCGGGGGCAGCGGCCTTCACCGCCCGGCGAAAGACCCGCCAGAACTCCTTGGATATCTCATTGGCCACATCCAGCCGCCAGCCGTCTACCCTGAATTCTTCCACCCAGTAGCGACCCACCTCTGCAAAATAGGCCTGCACCTGAGGATTGGCGGTGTTCAGCTTGGGCATTTCCGGCACATAGGCGAAGCAGGCGTAATTGGGGTGGCCCTGCTCGTCCAGCCCGGGACCCGTTGGCGGAACGAAGTCATACCAGTGAAAATAGGGCGACGACGTACCACGCTTCAACACGTCCTGGAAGGCAAAAAAGCCGGTACCGCTATGGTTGAACACCCCGTCCAGCACCACCCGCATCCCCATTTTGTGGGCCTTTTGAACGAGAGCGCGCAGGTCATCGTCGGTGCCGAAGCAGGGGTCCACATGGTAATAGTCGATGGTGTCGTATTTGTGGTAGCTCTTTGCGGTGAAGATCGGATTCAGATACAGGCCGTTACACCCCAGCCGGGCAATGTGCTCCAGATTTTCCGTCACGCCCCGCAGTGTGCCGCCCAGCCGCCCGCCACTCTTCGCCGGGCCGGCCAACGCCTCGGAGCCGTCTGCGAAGCTGTCCGGGAAGACGTTGTAAAAACAGGCGGTGTTCATCCACTTGGGTGGCCGGGCGATCTCGGTGCGCAGTATGGCCGGGTACTGAAAGTATTCGCTGCGCCCGTCTACCCAGTTTCCCTCCATCTGCAGGTCGGCAAGTTCCCGGGTGAAGATGTCGCCGTAATAATAGGTCCATTCCTCCTGACCCTGCAGGCGAAAATAGTAACAAAGGCGGGTATGACGGATGGGAAAGACCGCTTGGAAAAAGTCGAATCGCTCATCCCGGGCAATGCGTTCCATGGGCAGGCTCTCAAAGCGGATAGGAGTGGTCTCACAGGCCCGGTCTGCCACATACAGTTCGCAGCTGACCAGATCCCTGCGCCCAGCCCGCAGCCGCACGCAGAAGGTCTCCTCGTCCAGGGGATAGGCATACTCTGAACAGGGGATATGAAGAATCGCTGCCTTATCTATCACAAAACCGTCACCTATCCCTTCACGCCACCGGCGGTGAGGCCGGAGACCATGTATTTCTGTATCTTAAAGAACACCGCCAGAATGGGCAGCGACACCAGAACCGCTGCTGCCGAGAAGAGAGGCCAGCTGCGGCTGTAGTCGTTGGATTGCAGTTGATACAGCCCGCCCGCCAGAGAGTAGCTGGTGCTGTCCAGCAAAAAGGTGGTGGCGAAAAGATACTCGTTCCACACGGTGATGAGCACCATCACACAGGTGACCACGATGGCCGGTTTGGCCAAAGGGAGCACAATGCGCAGGATCATCTGCCGGTCACTGGCGCCGTCGATGCGGGAGGCCTCCTCGATCTCCACCGGGATGGTGTCGAAATATCCCTTCATGTTCCACAAGGCGAACACACACATGGAGCCCGCGTAGATCAGGATGAGTCCTCCGTGGGTGTTCAGCAGGCCGATGGTCTTGAGTACTCGGAAGAGAGCGAACATTGACAGGATCTGCGGGAAGGCGTTGAGCACCAGCAGCAGCTTCAATGTGAACCGTCGACCGGCAAACCTCCAGCGGGAAAAGGCGTAGGCCGCCGGCACCGCGCAGAGCATAGAAAAGAATACGGTTCCCACGCTCAAGATCACCGAGTTGCGGAACCACAAAAGGAATGGCTCGTCAAACAAGATCGCCCGATAGTTTTCCAAAGTGGGCTGGGTGGGCCAGAAGGAAAACCGTGAGGAGAGTGCTGCGCCGCTGCCGCTGAACGAGAGGGTGAGCGCATAGAGTACCGGCACCAGCGCCACCAGACACAGCAGCAGGAACACACCGTTCAGCACCGTCAGCCGCAGGATGCCCAGCACTCGCTTTTTTCTGCTTTTTCCCATAGATCATTCCTCCCGCAGGCTTCGGTTGGTGGCCAGTGAAAACAGGATGATGAGCACAAACAACAGCATACTCACCGCGCTGGACAGGCCGTAGTTGTTGGAAACAAAGGCGTTCTGGTAGGCATAGGTGATGACGGTGTTCAAATTGGCTCCGGTCATGTACCCCTTTTGCTGGGTGAGAAGATACACAATGTCAAACTGCTTGAAGGTGATGAAGGTGGTCATCACCGCAGCGGGGGCAATGATGGCCCGGATGCCGGGCACGGTGATAAAACGCACTTTCTGGAAAAAGCCCGCACCGTCCAGTGTGGCGCTCTCGTACAGGCTGGCGTCCACACTCTGCAATGCGCCGTCAATGGTGGCGATCATGAAGGGCAGCGCCATCCAGAGATTGAGCGCAAGGCAGGCCAGAAAGGCAGTGACCGTGTTGTCCAGGATGCTGTACTTCGGCAGCCCCAGCGCCGTGAGCCACTGGTTGAGCAGGCCAAACTCGGTGTTGAATATCCCCACCCGCCACAGCAGGATGGACACATAGGCCGGCATGGCCCAGGGCAGCATCAGCAGTGTTTTATACAGCCGGCGCAGGCGCAGACCCTTGGCGTTCAGCCCCAGGGCGATCCAAAACCCGCAGAACAGCTGCAGGGCCATGTTCACCACCGTCCAGAGCAATGTGGTAAACAGCGCCCCCAGAAAACCGGAATCGAACTTGAACAGAGCCCGCACATAATTGGACAAACCGATCACGCGGAAATCCGCCCAGTGATACAGGTTCATGTTGGTCAGCGAGATATAGGCGGTGTACCCGATGGGGAACACCACCACGGTCAGGATGAGAAGAAGTGCCGGAGCACTGTACAGCCACGGCTTTTTGCGCATAACGCCACCACCTTTTTACCCCACAAGCGGGGACGGCAAACCTGCCGTCCCCGCGCGGGTTTCGGATTCTGATTTTACTGCATGTCGGCAATGGCCTGCAGCGCGGCCTGCTGGGCCGTCTCAGCGGCAGTGGCCACATCTTCGCCGCTCTTGTTCACCGCCACCAGAAAGCTCTCCGCCGGGCCCCACAGCACGCCCATCTCGGGGATGTTGGGCATAGGCTGAGCGGTCTCTGCCGTCTTCTGGATGGCCACGATCAGCTCGTCCGCCGCCACTTCCGGGTCCTCATAGGCCTTGCTGTTGGCAGGGGCGCAGCCGGAGGACTTGGCCAGCGCCACCCCCACCTCGGGGGAGGCCAGTGCCGCCAGCACCTTGCCGATGGCCTCGGGGTGCGCCTCGGCGCCGGTCTTCAGCACACCGACTCCCTGCACACCGGCGTAGGGCGCCAGCGGGTTGCCGTTGGGCAGCGTCATGTCGGACAGGGAGGCCACGCCAAAATCGATGCCCGCGTCCCGGATGCCGGAGACCAGCCACGGCCCCCCGATGATTGCGGCTGCTTTGCCTTCATTGAACAGGGTGGTCACGGTGTTATAGTCGCCGTCCGCCTGCAGCGCTGCGAACTTTTTGTTGTATTCCACCCCTTCGATGGTCTTGGGATCGTTGAGCCCCGGCTGGCCTTCCTCGTTCAGGATGTAGCCGCCAAACCCGTTGATGAAGGGGGATACGTTGTAGGCGGTGGAGTGCTGGTTGACCACAGCATAGGTGCCTGCCGCCGTGTCGGTGTTGGCCTGCATATAAGCATACAGATCTTCGGTGGTGGTGGGGATATCCCCCTGCCACAACGCCTTGTTGTACAAAAAGACCAGCGTCTCAAAATACACGGGCAGGAAGTATTGCTCGCCGCCGATCTGGCCGGCTTCCACCGTCATCGGCAGGGCGTCTGCCAGAACATCCGCGCCCGCTACCTCCGACAGGGGAGCCAGAATGTCCATGGCCACAAAGGTGCCCAGGGAGTCATGGGCGTAGAAATACATGTCCGGGCCGTTTGCCGCGTCGCTTCCGTACAGCTTCAGCTGGTCGGAAAGGCCGGTCTTTTTCTCAAATGTCACTGTGATGTTGTCGCCGGAAAGCTGCGAGTTCACAGTGTCGGCAATGGTCTGCATGATGGCCTCGTCGCCGTCGTGCCAGATTTTGATGGTGACCGGCTCCGTGGCCGTTTCACTGCCGGGCGCCGCCGCGCTGCCGCTTTGGGGCGCGCTGGAGGGCGTCTGGCCACAACCGGCCAGCATCCCCAGCGCCAGAGCCGCGCTCAACAAAAGGGAAATTGCCTTTTTCATGGTGTCTCCTCCTTTTTCAATGTGAAAACGCTTACCTGATTTTTTCTCCTACGCGGGATAAATTCCGGATTTATGCCCTGATTTCTTCTTAAATCTTAGCAGTATTGTCCAGAAATTTCAAGTTTTAATAGGTAATTCTCTTGCATTTTTTAGGTAACCGTTATACTATGGATTTACCAAACACAGGAAAGGAGAGTACCCCATGCCCATCACCATCAAGGACGTGGCCGCCCGGGCAGGCGTTTCGGTGGCCACCGTCTCCAAAATCCTCAACCATCACCCCGGCATCTCGGAGGAGACCACCCGCCGGGTAGAGCAGGTGATGCGGGAGCTGGAGTATGCCCCCAACAGCCGGGCGGCCAGCCTGGCACGGCGGGCCACCCGGAACATCATCTACCTGACCAGCCTGCCCGCCGACATCGCCTATACAAACCCCCACATGTTCGACATTCTCTGCGGGGTGCAGAGCGCCCTGAGCGAAAAGGGCTATACTCTGACCATCATGGACACCTGTCGCGAAGAGGTGCCCGGCAGCACCGCCGAGCAGATCATCCTGCAAAAGCTGGCAGACGGCATGATCGTCCACGGGGCCGCCATCGACAAAAACATCTCCGCCCTGCTGGTGCGCCGCAAATTCCCCCACATCCTCATCGGTCACCCGGGGGATGGCTCCCGGCTGTGCTGGGTGGATACCAACCAGATTTTGGGCGGGCAGATCGCGGCAGAGCATCTTCTGGAGCGGGGCTATCGGAACATCGGTTTTCTAGCGGAGGGCACCACCGATGAGATCGCTTATCTGCGGTTGCGGGGATTTCGCATCGCCATGCAGGAGGCCGGTGTGCCGGTGCGGGAGGACTGGATCCTCCACACCACCGCAGACCTGGAAGGCAGCTACCACGCCGCCTTCAGGCTGCTCAGCATGCAGCAACGCCCCGACGCGGTGATCTGCGGCAGCAATCTGCTGGCCTTCGGGCTGTACCAGGTAGCCGCGAAGCAGGGGCTGAACATTCCGGAGGAGATGGCGCTCATCACCTTCGACCGTTACCCTTATTCCACCGTGCTGGACCCGCTGCCCACTTTCGTGCAGATCGACGTGCACGACCTGGGCCGCACCGCGGGGGCCATGATGCTGCGGGTGCTCAAGCGCCCGGAGCTGCTGGTGCAGACCTACGCCACCCTGCCCCAGCTGGTATGCAACGCCACTACGCCCTACCGGCCGTGACCCTCCTATTGACACATGCAGCAGTCCCAACTCGTTTGGCTCGCCGAAAGCTGTATCCCCGGGCAATTCACTTATAAAAAAACAACCAAGAAAGGCCGGCCAGGCATGAATTGCCCGGCTGGCCTTTTTGGGTTTCTCCTATTCACCACAAGGTTCAGAACTCTCGCATTCACCCGCCCATCTCCGACCATAGCGGCAGTCCGAATGTGCGATGCAGCTTCGACCGCACCAACTCGGCACACAAATCAGGCGGCGCTCATGGCGAGGCAGGTTCGGCAGTCGGTCAAGGTCCAGGTATTGCTTGGCTTCCTGCAGCGCGGTGGCCCGCTTGCGGAAGCGCTTTCCTCTTGCCGTAATCTGCTTTTGGCGGATTAGCAGGCGCACATCGCAAACGAAGCGTTCCTTCCCTTTTCGCAGCACGGCACAGATCGGGTCCAGAATATATCCATTTTGTATTAAAGCGTCCGATAAAAACGGTATGTACTCTTCCAGGATCGCATTCTGCAACGTGATGCTGGCCGTGGAGATCACCACCGGTTGCTGCATCGGACGCGGTCTTTGCAGCTGCCATAAAACGCAGGCAACCAGATAGGCATAGGTCTTGCCCAGACCCACACCGGCGTCACACAGGGCCACATCCCGGCCAAACAGGTCATCCAGCATCGTGTGGCACAAGCGTATCTGCCCTTCCCGCACGCTCATCCCCCTGGCTGGAAACACTTCCCGGAAGATCTGCTCCGCCTGCCGGTGGGCTTTCTCATATCCGGTTTCTGGATTTGTCAAATAAATCATCTCCTCAGTTGAGTTGATGGCAAAATAGTACGGCGCAGCGGTTGGTGCACTGCGCCGCACGGGTTTGACATCAACACATGGGGTTGTTGATGTTCAGAAGAAAAGAGAATAACATGCAGAAATGCCATATTTGCAGCTCGCCCCCTGGCACTTGGGAACACGGTTCATTTTCGTTAGGCAGCCGCTTGCGCAACTTTCACTGGCGTTCCAGGGGTCTAAGGATTGCAACCCAAGGTCGGCCACCCCGTTTGACGTGCGGGGCAAACAGGGTATCATTATCTCCCATGCAGATCATGGCGATACAGCCCTGTGGCTGTTTTTCAGTGGAATGAATCGCTCGGTGCGGGACAGATCGTCTCGCACGTCCTGGCGCTTCCCTTACATCGCTTCCTGCTCCGGGAACGTACCTCCGTGCTGAGTATTCAATTGTCAAGGTTCAGGCAGTACTACTGCATAAAGGCAAAATCATGAAGGATGCTCTGTACGATTCCCTGATCCGGCTTCGATACCAATTTCATAACACGATAAAGAAAATCTCGCTGAACAGGAGTAAGCCTAGCTTTTCTAGGGCTATACCCTTCTATAAAGCTGATACCACCGTTGTAGCGCCCTCTTGTTGTTTCAATCGGGTATGTAACAGATAGGAAATCAACATCAGTTCTGATAGTGCGAACGGACACATTGAACCGGGAAGCCAGATTGCGCATTTTAACGTGCATTTTTGCATCGCAAAGAATTTCGATAATCTGACATCGACGTTCCATTGCATCCATTGCACCACCTCCCTTCCGTTGCCTTAGCTCTATCGTAATGGTTAAATAGGAAATAATCCTTACTATTTAAAAAATTTTTTCAGATCTTGCTTTTGTCTTATAGTAGTGACCAATTGCGATAGTCAATTATAGTTTTAAATAGAAATGCCAGAAAAAATGAAGTGCTAAAGGCACCGTCCACAGTAGACCTCTCTTTTTGTCGAATAACCTTGAAAATTATCACTTCGTTTGTGTTTTTGTCGAAAAAAAGAGCGCAGACCTTTGTCCGCGCTCTTTTGCTTGATAATTTCCTTTTTATTATTCCTGAGCTTTATATTTTTTACCAACATCATCATTACCGTTATCGAGCGGAATTCTTCAACCTTATAAAAACCACTCAGATGACAGAATTACCTATTGAGAAAACCTGCGAAACGACTCTAGTCCAACCTTGTCGCTCTATGCTTCAATCCTTGCATGGAATCACCGCTTTTACTTTTCCTCGCAATGTTGCTTTTTGACAGAGCCAAAAAATCAAGTTTCGAATACATTCCACCCATACTAAAATTTCACATTTTCGCTATAGATCCTCTGTTCTATACGCACCATCCAACGCTATATTATAGAAGCTTTTGCAAGGGTGCTCAAAACCTAAATTCCTGACTACTAAAAGCCAAACCGATGGAGATGCCATTTCACATTTCCGTCGGTTTGGCTTATGGGGAGAAAACAGCGCTGGCAACTTTTACAGCTTTGAAGCCGCCAAGTCAACAATTTACCTTTTGCAATTGATTTTGCTTTGCGCGAAATTGTTATCCTACAATTATTGGTTAACTTTGTAGAGAATTCTTGCCTCCCAGGGCTGCAAAGTATCGGGGGTGGCGGTACAGTTTTCAATCAGAACCCGGGCGCCGCACCAATTTTCGGGCACAGTCCAGGGGGTGGCTTCGTCGCCGAAGTTGCACACCACCAGCATTTGCTCCGCCCCCAGTGCCCGCTCATAGATAAACAAGCGGGGATGCTCCTCTTCCAGCAAGGTAAAGTCACCATCCACAAAGACCGCGTACTGTTTGCGCAGGGAAATGAGCTTCTGGTAATAGGCAAACACCGAATCTGGGTCGGCCAGTTCCTCCCCGGCGTTGACGGTGGTATAGTTGGGATTCACCGGCAGCCAGGGGGTGCCGGTGGTAAATCCGGCGTTGGGGGTATCATCCCACTGCATAGGCGTGCGTGCATTATCCCGCCCTTTGGCGTAGATGGAGGCCATAACTTCCGCTTCCGGGTACCCTTCGGCCATCCGCTTATGATAGAGGTTATGAATCTCCACATCCCGGTACTGCTCTATGGGCAGCTGGATGTTGGTCATACCCAGTTCCTCGCCCTGGTAGATATAGGGCGTACCCTGCATACCGTGGAGCATGGTGGCCAGCAGTTTGGCGGAACGGCCCCGGTACTGCCCGTCGTTGCCCCAGCGGGAGACGATGCGGGGCAGATCGTGGTTGTCCAGGAAAAGGCTGTTCCAGCCGCAGCCATGAAGTTCCCGCTGCCAGCGGGCAAAGCTCTGCTTCATCTTGACAAAAGGCAGGGGTGCCAGGTCCCATTTTTCCTTGCCGGGCTGCTGGTCCAGACACATCTGCTCAAACTGGAACACCATGGACAGCTCGCTGCCGTCGGGGGCACTGTACAGTTTGGCCCGGGGGATGTCTGCGCCCCAGGCTTCGCCCACCGTGACCAGGCAGCCTTTCTGGAAGGTTTCGGCGCTGAGTTCCCGCAAGAATTCATGCAGGCGCGGGCCGTTGTTGGTGATTTTGCGGTCCGGTTCCTTGGCGATCTGGTCGATCACATCCAGGCGGAAGCCTTCCACCCCCTGGTCCATCCACCACAGGATCATATCATAAATTTCCCGCCGCAGAGCCGGATTTTCCCAGTTCAGGTCGGGCTGCTGGGGGGCAAACTGGTGGAAATAATACTGCTGCACCTCAGGCACCCACTCCCAGGCAGGGCCGCCAAACACCGCCTGCATATCGTTGGGCAGCTGGTCGGGGGTACCATCCCGCCAGACATAATAATCATGGTAGGGATTTTCCCGACTTTGGCGGGCCTGTTGGAACCAACGGTGCTGATCGGAAGTATGGTTGAGCACCAGGTCCATCATGATGCCGATACCCCGGCGCTTGCCCTCCCGTATGAGAGTGCGCATATCCTCCAGCGTGCCGAACAGCGGGTCAATATCCCGATAATCCGAGATATCATATCCGTTGTCCACCTGAGGTGACGCGAATACCGGGGAAAGCCAGATCACATCCACCCCCAGGGTCTGCAGATAATCCAACCGCCGGACAATGCCGGGAATATCCCCCACACCACTGCCGGTGGTATCCTGAAAGCTGCGGGGATAAATCTGGTACACGACGGCAGATTTCCACCAGTCTTTTTTTGTCTTGTCAAGCATACGCTTCCTCCTGTGCCCAAAAGGCACTCATTGTAAGGCGGTCTTTACGCCAGAACCTCCCGCAAAAGGCGGGCATAGTCGGCACCGTCGCAGTATAAATCGCAGGGCGGCGGTGTTACACCGTCGGTATTGAGAAAACAGGTTCGGATTCCCAGTGCCCGGGCAGGGGCCATATCGTCCTCGGGACTGTTGCCAACCATCAGGCAATTCCGGGGCGGCACCCCCGCCGCTTGCAGCGCCAGACGGAAATAGTCCAGGTCCGGCTTTTTGACACCGTGATCCGAAGAGATAAAAATTTTATCGAATCGATCCCACAACCTCAGACGGCGCATTTCCGGCTCGGTGAACAGACGCTGGGCGTTGGACAGCAGAAAGACCCGCTTGCCTGCACCGCGCAGTGCATCCAACAGGCTACCCGCTCCGGGGTACAGTTTCGATACATCGGTGGAACAGGCACGAAACATCCGCCCCACCTCGGCAAGAACGGAGGGCGGAACCGATGCCACCTCTTTTTGGGCGAACAGCGCCCCAAACACCTGCTCCAGACGAATTTCCACCAGCCTTTTGCCGGTAGCGGCCTGGGCAGCTGCCTCCTGCCGGGAGATTTCCCTCCGATAAGCGGCACGCAGTGTTCCGGGCGTGTAGGATGCCCCATAGTACCCGTACAGATAACACAGGGGCCGCCACACCCGGGTCAAATCCTCCTCGTCCGTATGGATTCGGATGAGGGTTCCGTACAGATCAAAAAAGACCACTTCCATGTCTTTCATTGGCTTCTCCTTGTGGGTCCGGCAACATCAGCGCCGGATGCAGATCCCGCCGGGGGCCAGCCGGTTCCCGGTCAGACCACGTTCAAACAGGATCTCTTTTTCCGGGCAAAGTTCCCAGGGTGTATTTCCGGCGTTGAGCAGTACCTCCACCCTGCCCCGGCAGTACCACACCTGCCGGGCCCCGGGGGCTTGCCGGAACACCGGCATGCCGTCCCGCAGTTCGGGCAGGGTGCGGCGCAGGGCGATGAGACGGCGCAGCTGATCGATCCTCTGCTGGTTTTCGGTGGTATTCATCTTGTCCCAGGGCATGCAGCGGCGGCAGTCCGGGTCATGGCCGCCGGGCAGAGCCACCTCGGTACCGTAATAGATGCAGGGGCTGCCGGGCAGCGTGAACAGCAGCGCCAGCTGCTGGAAAAAGGCATCCTCACTGCCCGAACGGGTGAACAGCCGGTCGGTATCATGGGAATCCATCAGGTTAAACAGCACCTCGGTGGTCTGGCAGCGGTAAAGGTGCAGGCAGCGGTAAAGCTGCTCTGCCAGTTCCCCGGCCGTCCGGGCAGAGTCGGCAAAAAAGTCCTTCACCGCCTGCTGCAGGGGGTAGTTCATCACAGCGTCGTACTCGTCCCCTTCCAGCCAGGGGGAAGCATCGTGCCAGATCTCCCCCAGCAGGTAGACATCGGGACGGATGGCCCGCACCCGACGGCGCAGTTCCTTGAGCATCCGGTGGGAGATTTCGTTGCCCACATCAAAGCGGATGCCGTCCACGCCGTAATCCCGCACCCAGCTTTCGCACAGGGTGCCGAAATAGTCGATGACGGCGGGGTTGTTGGTATTCAGCTTGGGCATATCCGCCGCAAAGGCAAAGGAAAAATACCGTCCGTCCCGGGTACCGCCCAGGGCGGCTTCCGGCGGCCAGCGGTTGACCATGAACCAGTCCCAGTAAGGGGAGTCGGGGCCATTTTCCATCACATCCCGCCAGGGAGCAAAGTGGGGGCCGCAGTGGTTGAACACCGCATCCAGCATGACCCGGATGCCCCGGGCATGGGCCTGTTCCACCAGCTGTTTCAAATCGGCGTTGGTGCCAAGTTCGGGGTCCACCCGGGTATAATCCCGGGTGTCGTACCGGTGTACCGAGTCCGCCGCAAAGATAGGGTTGAGATACAGCCCGCTGACACCCAGCGAGGCCAGATAGTCCAGCTTTTCGCAGATGCCGGGCAGGTCGCCCCCAAAACGTTCCCGGTTGGTCACGGGGCCTTCCCGCCAGGGGGTCTGGTTGGCACTGCCCTTGCTGCGGCAGAACCGGTCGGGGAAGATCTGGTACCAGACGGTGTCCCGCACCCAGGCAGGGGGCGCCGGGATATCGGCAGGGTTCATCCAGGGCTGGTAAAAGCCCGCCGGGTGTGTTCCGTCCTGCCGGTCAGGGGTACAGAAACCGTCCTCGCCGTACAGCCAGACCTGCCCGCCGCTGTGCAGTTCAAAATGGTAGCGGCACCGCTTGTAGGGCGGGCGGATCACCGCAGTCCACCACAGGGCATGGTCCAGGGGCTGGGGGTCGGTCAGTTCCCGGCTCTGGCCGTGCCAGCGCTCGGCCCCGCCCAGAATGCCCGCCTCAAAGGGGTCGCCCCAGTGCAGAAAGACCCGTTCCACCTCGGGGCCGGTCTGCAGGCGCAGCACCAGCTCGTCGGCGTTCAAGGCATAGCTCCAGGGTACCTGGGCCCTGTGAAAAACCGCGGCAAAATTCATACCATATTCCTCCGTTGCAGGATCAGCGGCCGGTAAGCGTGCAGGGCGGCCGCGGCCCGGTCCAGGTCAGGCAGCCGCCACTCCCAGTTGGGGGAGCCTACGGTGCCGGGGGTGTTCATCCGGGCGCTGGCGTCCAGTTCCAGTATATCCTGTACCGGCAAAATCGTCCAGCGCGCCGGGGATGCCAACGCGCACCGCACCAGCCGCTGCACCACCGTGCCGGTGCCGAAGCCCTGCCGCCGCAGCCAGCGGCGCAGCTTGCGCCGGGCGGCCACGGTCAGGCTGTTGTACCATTCCAGCAGGGTGGCGTTATCGTGGGTGCCGGTATAGCAGATCAGGTTTTCGCTTTGGGACCCGGTATCCCGGGCCTGTTTACCGGCGGTATCCAGGGTAAATTCCAGCACCTTCATGCCTTTCAGGCGGTAGTGGTCCCGCAGGGCCAGTACCTCCGGGCGCAGGTCTCCCAGGTCCTCGGCCACCAGTTCCAGGCCGGGCAGTTCCCGGTAAAGGGTGTCCAGCACCGCGTAGCCGGGGGCCTCGATCCAGTCCCCTTCCATGGCGGTGGGGCAGGATGCGGGTATCTTCCAGTAGGTATCAAAGGCGCGGAAATGGTCAATGCGGATCACATCAAAGAGCTGTTTGTTGTACCCGATGCGCCGCACCCAGAAATCAAACCCGGTTTGCTGCAAATGGCCCCAGTCATAGATGGGGTTACCCCACCGCTGGCCGGTGGCGCTGAAATAGTCCGGCGGCACCCCGGCCACCCAGGCGGGGCGGCCGTCGGCGTCCAGCAGGAAGTTTTCCTTCCCGGCCCAGACGTCCACCGAGTCCACCCCCACATAGAAGGGTACATCCCCCATGATGCGGATGCCTTTTGCGGCAGCAGCGGCTCGTACCGCCTGCCACTGGCGGGCAAACTGGTATTGCAGGAAGGTCTGGTACTCCATCTCTTCCCGGTAGGGGGTCAGGTCCCCGGCCCGGTTTTCGGGCCAGGTGCGCTGCCATTCCGGCCATTCCAGCCAGCAGCGGTTGTCGTTTTCCTTTTTAAAAGCCCGGAACACCGCGTAGTCCCGTACCCAGTCCCGGGCGGCAAAGGCCCGGTAGTCCTCGTCGGGCACAAAAGCCTGCCAGGCAGCGCGCAGCAGCGGTTCCTTGTACCGGCGCACGGCCTCATAGTCCACATGGCCGGCGGGCAGCGGAAAGGCTTCCGGCAGATTCGGCAAAAGTCCCTGGGCGGCCAGTTCCTCCAGGCTGAGGTACATTTCATCCCCCGCACAGGAGGAATAGGGCTGGTAGGGGGAATTGCCGTAGCCGGTGGGGTTCAGGGGCAGGATCTGCCAGATGGTCACGCCGTTTTGCCCCAGCAGTTCCAGCCAGGCCCGGGCCGCAGGGCCCAGGTCGCCGATGCCATAGGGCGACGGCAGAGAGGATACTGCCAGCAGAATGCCCGTTTCTTTTTGTTGTACGCACATGGGCGTCACCTCACAGATGCCAGATATCACGGTTGTACTCGGCAATGGTGCGGTCGGAGGAGAAGAACCCTGCCTTGGCAATGTTCACCAGGGCCTTGCGGCTCCAGACAGCTTCGTCCTCGTAGTCGGCCAGCATCCGCTCCTTGACAGCGATGTACTCCTTCACATCCAGCAGGGTCATGAACCAGTCCTTGCTGATCAATTCCTTGTACAGGCGGCAGAGGCTTTCCACATCGCCGATGCGCAGCATCTTTTTGTCCACGATAAAGTCCACCAACCGGGCAATATCGGGGTCGCCGTCGTAGAATTCCGCCGGGTGGTAGGCATTTTCGGCATAGAGGCGGATGACTTCTTCGGAGCTTTTGCCGAAGCAGTAGATGTTCTCCTCCCCTACCAGGTCGGCGATCTCCACATTGGCGCCGTCACGGGTACCCAGGGTCACAGCGCCGTTGAGCATGAACTTCATGTTGCCGGTGCCGGAAGCCTCCTTGGAGGCCAGGCTGATCTGCTCCGAGATATCGCAGGCGGGAATGACCTTGGCCGCCTTGGTCACGTTGTAGTTTTCGATCATGACCACTTTCAGCCAGGGGCTGACCTCGGGGTCATGGTCGATAAGGTCGGCCAGGCAAAGAATCAGGTGGATGATATCCTTGGCGATGGTGTAGGCGGGGGCCGCCTTGGCGCCGAAGATCATGGTCACGGGGCGGGCCGGTTTGCGGCCTGCCTTGATCTCCAGGTACTTGTAAATGGCATAGAGGGCGTTCATCTGCTGGCGCTTGTACTCATGCAGGCGCTTGACCTGCACATCGAACACCGAGTCGGTGTCCAGCACGATGCCCTGGGTGGATTCCAGATAACGGGACAGTTCCTCCTTGTTCTGCTTTTTGATGGCACGCAGGGTGCGCAGCACCTGGGGATCGTCCCGGTAGGCCAGCAGTTTTTCCAGCTGATCGGCATCCGCCTTGAAACCGGGGCCGATGAGGCTCTCGATATAGGCAGCCAGCGCCTGGTTGCAGTGGAGCAGCCAACGGCGGAAGGTAATGCCATTGGTCTTGTTGTTGAACTTTTCGGGATAAAGTTCATAGAAGGACCGCAGTTCCGATTCTTCCAGAATTTTGGTGTGAAGGGCTGCCACACCGTTGACACTGTACCCGTAGTGAATATCGATGTGGGCCATGTGTACCCGGTCCTGGTCGTCCAGAATGGCCACACGGGGGTCGCTGCTCACGGCCTTGGCGCGGCGGTCCAGTTCCTCAATAATGGGCACCAGCTGAGGCACCGCCCGGCGCATAAAGTCCATGGGCCATTTTTCCAGGGCTTCGGCCAGAATGGTGTGGTTGGTGTAGGCGCAGGTCAGGCTGACCTCCCGCACGGCATCGTCCATGGACATGCCCTGCTCGGTGAGCAGGCGGATCAGTTCTGGAATGATCATGGTGGGGTGGGTATCGTTGATCTGCACCGCCACATGCTCATGGAGGGTATCGGGGGTGTAGCCCCGTTCAGCCAGTTCTTTCAGGATCAGCTGGGCCGTGCTGCTCACCAGGAAATACTGCTGATAGACACGCAGCAGCCGCCCGACGTCGTCGCTGTCGTCAGGGTAAAGGAAGAGCGTCAGGGTATGGGGAATATCGCTCTTGTCGAAGGAGATGCCCTCCCCGATGCGGGATTCATCCACCGTATCCACGTCAAACAGATGCAGGGCGTTGCACTGGCCGTTGTAGCCGGGCACCGCAATGTCGTACATGATGGAGTTCAGGCTGAACCCGCCGAAAGGCACCGTGAACCGCACACCGGTATCGGTCAGCCAGCTCTGGGGGGTGATCCAGGGGTTCTTTTCTTCTTTCTGCTTGTGGTTTTCCAGCTTCTGGTAGAACAGGCCGTCGTGGTAGTTCAGCCCGGCGCCGTCGCCGCAAAGGCCCAGCGTGGCAATGGAATCCAGGAAGCAGGCCGCCAACCGTCCCAGGCCGCCGTTGCCCAGGGAGGGTTCGTTTTCCGCCTCCTCAATGGCGGTCAGTTCGTGGCCGTGGCGGGCCAGCAGGTCTTTGGCCTCCTCAAACAGGCCCAGGTTGATGAGGTTGTTGCTCAGCAGTTTGCCGATGAGAAATTCCGCCGATACATAGTACAATTTGCGGTCGCCGGTGGTCTTGGGCAGGGCCGCCATCTTTTCTTTGGTAAACAGCATCAGCGCCTGGTAGACCTGGCGGCTGTCGGCGGTGTCCAGGGTTTTGCCAAACTGTTCGTTCAGGATTTCCTGCAGTCTCTGTTCCATCATACTTTCCCTCACTTATGATCGAAAAAATCCGGCACGGAGCGTTCCAGTGCCTCGTACACCCGCAAAAGTTCGCCCACGCTCCAGGCCTGGGCAAAGCACCCGCGGGAGGCGGTGGGGTTTTCGCCGTCGTAGATTTCGGGCAGCTGGCCCACGCAGCCCTCCCGCAGGGCGGGTTCCAGGGCGGTAAGCCAGTGGGCCACCTGCCGCCGGGCGGCGGCGCTGTGGCCATTCACTTTCAGGTAGGCCAGGTAAAAGGCACCCAGGGGGAAGGGCCACACCGTCCCCTGGTGGTAGGCCAGGTCCCGCTCTTTCTGGGGGCCGCCGTACACCGGGTGGAATGCCGGGTCCCCGGGGGCCAGGGTGCGCAGCCCCACCGGGGTGTACAGTTCCCGCTGAACCGTGGCCACCACCCGGGCTTCCTGCCCGGGGTCCAGCAGCGGGAAGGGCTGGGCTACGGCCCAGATCTGGTTGCAGCGGATCTGTTCATCCTGCCCGGTGCCGGAAATAACATCCCGCAGGCAGCCTGCTTCCTCCCGCCAGAAGGCGGCCCGGAAGCTTTCCCGCACACGGTCGGCCAGGGCGGCGTAGTCCCGTCCGTCCAGCTCCAGGGTGGCGGCCAGTTCCGCCAGCATCCGCAGGGCGTTGTACCAGTAGGCGTTGATCTCCACCGGTTTGCCGTGGCGGGGGGTGGGCAGGATCTCCCCGATGCGCACATCCATCCAGGTCACCTGATCCAGCCCCTGCCCTGCGGCGATCAGGCCGTCCGGTTCCATGTGAATGCCGAACCGGGTACCGCTCCGGTAGGCTGCCACGATGCGCTCCATCACCGGCCAGGCCCGGCGCACAAAGTCCAGATCTCCGGTGTAGCGGGCGTAGAGCCACACATCCCGGATAAAAAGCAGCGCCGCGTCCACCGTGTTGTACATGGGAGCGTTTTTGCCTTCCGGGAAAAGATTGGGCATCAGGCCGTCCTGCTCATACTGCAAAAAGGTTTCCAGGATGCTTTTGGCCTCGGCATAGCGGCCGGTGGACAGGGTACAGCCCGGCAGGGCGATCATGGTATCCCGGCCCCAGTCCTCAAAGAAGGGGTAGCCTGCCAGAATGGTCTTGCCGCCGGTGGAGTCCCGCCGGGCGATGAACGCTGCCCCGGCCTGGGCCAGCTGCCGGGCCGCCGTGGCCCGGAACCCGCCCTGCCGTTCCCACAGGCGGCAGCGCCTGTCGGCCTGCCGCAGCACCCGGGCTGCCGGGAGCGCTGTTTTTTCCAGCGTGAACACCAGATCCAGCGTTTGACGGCTGCCGGGGGCCACGGTGCATACCACCTGCAGGCAGGCGGCGGTCAGGCCGGTTTTGCGCCGGCCGTCCGGTGCATCGCAGGGGTAGTACAGCGTCTGCCAGCCCAGGGGGCAGGGGGTCAGCTGCCCGTTGGTGCGCACCGTCAGGTCCAGCCCGGCAGCGGTCACCCGGTTGCCCCGCAGGGTAAAGGTCTGGGTCTTGCGCAGGTTTTTGCCCTTGGGTACAAACTGCAGCCAGGGGGTCACCGTCAGGGTGCAGGGGGTATCGCCGGGATTTTCCAGCTGATAGCGCAGAGCCACGGTGTTCTGTTCCCAGTCCATGGCCAGTTCTTTTTCCACCTGTACCCCCTGCCACTGGTAGACCCACCGGGGCAGGCCGTCCACCTGGGCAAAGCAAAGGTTCTGCCAACCTTCCTCGGGGCTGCCCTTGGCAAAGGTCTGGGTGGAAAGATGGGTAGCGGCCCCGTTCCGGGTCAGTTCCTCCTCCACCCGGTGGACGATGTTCCACCGCACATTGGGGGCCCGGGTGCAGGCCATCAGCAGGGCGTGGTCATTGCGGGCAGCCCCGCCGGTAAGGGTCTGGGAGCAAAAGCCCCCCAGCCCGTTGGTCAGCAGAAAGCAGTGCTCCGCTCTGCGGGCGCTGTCTGCCAGGTCCTGTTTGCCAAACACAAAACGCATGGTATCTCTTTCTTTCTCACAGTTGGGATGGTTTGCCCAGAATCAGGGCCGTGCCGGGCGCCGCCGTAAAGGTGGGGGCGGTTTGCGGCTGCTGCCAGCCAAAGGTGGTTTCTCCATCGGCCAGGCACTGCCAGTCCTCGCCGTCCGGTGTACAGGTATATGCCTGTCCCGAGGCATTGTATACAAGGTACAGCTGCCCCCACCGGCTGCCGGTATTGTCCAGCAGCGCCGTCACACAGCGGGGGGCGGGAGTTTCTACCCGCAGCAGCCGCCGGGCGGCCCCGGCGCTCTTGTCGCACAGGGCGGGCAGCTGCTTGCGCAGCGCCATCAGGCCCCGGTAGTAGTCCACCAGGTCCCGGTGGTCCCAGGCCCGCTGCCAGTCCAGCCGGTTCAGGGTAATGGGCGCATTGTGGGTGTCCCGCTGGCCCTGCTTGGTACGGCCGAATTCCTCGCCCGAAAGCAGGAACAGCCGCCCCTGGCAGGTCATGTAGACCGCTGCCGCCAGCCGGTTGGCCCGCAGCACCCGGGGTGTGCCTTCGTCGTAGCGCCGCCGGGGGTCCAGGGTATCCACCAGTTTGTCCCACAGGGTCACATCGTCATGGCAGGACACATAGGTGATGGTCTGGGTGGGGGCCGCCGTATGGAAGCCCCGCCCGCCGGGGCACCAGGCCGTCAGACTTTGGGCCACGGCCCCCTCTTTGCCGCGGCCGCCGTTGACAAAACCGGCGCTTTGGGTGTGCTGTACACTGCCTTTGACCGCATCCCGCACGGCGTCGCAGAAGGCGCCGATCTCCGGGTCCAGGGTGGGCAGGCTCTTTTTGCCCGCCAGCCGGGTCCCCCGTTTGCAGGCGGTGGGGCCGGCGGCCCAGGGTTCGCCAAAGACCAGTTTTTCTCCCCGGCCGTAGCGGGCATCCAATGCGGCGCGGATGCGCTGCATCAGGTCGGTGTCCAGCAGGCCCATCAGGTCAAAGCGGAAACCGTCCATGTGGTATTCCCCGGCCCAATAGAGCACCGAGTCCAGAATATACTGGCCGCACATGGAGCGCTCACTGGCCAGGTCGTTGCCGCAGCCGGACCCTTCGGACCAGCTGCCGTCGGGCCGGTGGCGGTAGTAGTAGCCGGGCACCGTGCGTTCCAGCCAGGAATCCCGGTGGTAGGTGTGGTTGTACACCACATCCATAATCACCCGGAACCCCTGCCGGTGCAGCGACTGGACCAGCTCTTTCAGTTCCCGGATGCGCAGAGCGCCGTCCCGGGGGTCCAGAGAATAGGAGCCTTCCGGCACATTGTAGTTGACGGGGTCGTACCCCCAGTTGAAGGAGGCATCGGGGGCCGCTTCGTCCACCGAGCCGTAATCAAACACCGGCATCAGCTGGATGTAGTTCACCCCCAGCCGCCGCAGGTAGCCGAGGCCGGTGGGGTGCTGTCCGTCCCCGTACAGGGTGGTATCGGTACAGGTGAATGCCTTGTACTTGCCCCGGTACGCCTGCGGGAACCCGCCGCTTTCGTCCCAGGAAAATTCCCGCACATGCACTTCGTAGATGATATCCTCCGCCTGGCGGGCGGGGGCCTTGTCCTGCTGCCAGCCCTCGGGGTCGGTGGCGGGCAGGTCCACCACCATGCTGCGGCCGCCGTTGCAGCCGCAGGCCCGGGCGTAGGGGTCGGCGGTGGTGCGGGTCACGCCGTCCACCGTCACCGCAAAGTCGTAGTAAACACCCGCCAGCCGCCGGGGTGCTTCGTAGTACCAGACGCCCCGGTCCTGGGGTTCCATCTCCACACATTCCAGCGGGTCCGAAACCACCCCTTCGGGGTAAAGCCGCAGCTGCACCCGCTGGGCCGTGGGAGCCCACAGGCGGAACCGGGTGCCGGTGTCGGTCAGGCGGGCGCCCAGGTCGCCGCCGTCATAGTGGTATTGCCGGGCAAATTGGGGGCCGTTGAAATCCATACAGGGAACACTCCTCTGGCAGGGTCGGCCGCCGGGAGATCAGCCCTTGACGGCGCCCGACATGCCATCCACGTAATATTTCTGCAGTTTCAGGAACAAAATCGCAATGGGGATAGAGATGAGCACCGCACCGGCGGCAAAGCTGGTGTACCAGCTGTCGATGTACTCTTTTTCCAGCATCTTCCACAGGCCGATGGCCACGGTGTACTGGTCGGAGTTGGCCCGGCAGATGACCTTGGCAAAGATGAAATCCACCCAGGGGCCGATAAAGGCGGTGAGCACGGTGTAAACGATGACCGGCTTGCTCAGGGGCAAGGTGATCTTGGTGAAGATCTGCCACCGGGTGCATCCGTCAATGCGGGCGGCTTCGTCCAGGGCCATGGGCATGGTATCGAAGAAACCCTTGGCGATCTGGAAGCTCAGAGCCGCGCCGCCGGAGTAGCACAAAATCAGTGCCAGGCGGATGAGAGAGCCTTCGGTGAGGCCGATGGCCTTGAGGATGAAGTAGACGGCGATCATGGACATAAAGCCGGGGAACAGGCCCAGGATCATAGCCATGTTCATGTAGGGCTTGCGCATCTTGAACCGCATGCGGGACAGACAGAAGGCCGCCGACAGCACATAGAAGCTGGACAGGATGCAGGAGAAAATGGCGATGATCAGGGTGTTCATGAACATCTGGGGAAAGTTGAGGATGGTGGTATCGGTGAACAGTCGGATGTAGTTGTCCAGAGTCAGGCTTTTGGGAAAGAAACTGGACACATAGGAGCCTTTTTCCGCCCGGAAACTGGTCATCACGACCCACAGCACCGGGAACACCCAGATGGCGGCCAGCACCGCCAGCAGGGTGTGAACCAGGACATTGTTGCGCCGACGGATGGCTTTTGCACTCTTGTACTGTTTCATGATCAGAAACCGCCCTCCTCTTTATAAGACTTGCTGCGCCGGTAGGTGAACAAAGCGCCCACCGACAGGATGATAAAGGTCATGATGCCCACCACGGCACCTACGTTGTAATACTGCTTGTCGATGGTCAGCTTGTACAGCCAGGTGACCAGCAGGTCGGTGCTGCCCGCGGTGGAAGCCAGGTTGGTGACCGGGTCGCCGCCGGAAAGCAGATAGATAACGTTGAAGTTGTTCACGTTGCCGGTAAAGGTGGCAATGAGGTAGGGGGTGGTGACATAGAGCATATAAGGCAGGGTGATGCTGAAGAAGGTGCGCACCGGGCCGGCGCCATCCACCTTGGCGGCGTCGTACAGTTCGGCGGGAATGTTCTGCAGCACGCCGGTGAGCTGCATCAGGGTGTAGGGCACACCCACCCAGATGTTGACCACGATCACGGTGACCCGGGCCCAGGTAGGGTCGGTGAAGAAGGGCAGGCTGGCGTCCGGGGCGATCAGCCCCAGGCTGCGCAGCAGCACGTTTACCGCACCGTTGGGCTGGAGCATGGTACGCATGATCAGCAGCGAAACGAACATGGGCACCGCGCTGGAGAGCACAAAGCAGAACCGCCAGAACGCCTTGAAGCGGGTGTCCTCCCGGTTGATGATCAGGGCCAGCAGCATACCGAAAATGTAGTTGGTGAAGGTAGCGAACACCGCCCAGATCAGAGTCCAGACCAGAACCGACCAGAAGGTGCTGCCCAGGATGCTGTTGGAATCAAACAGAGTAGCGAAGTTTTCCAGCCCCACCCAGTCGAAGAGCACCAGATGGTTGCCGATCTTGCTGTAATTGGTGAATGCCATGCAAATCATAAAGATCAGCGGCAGGATGGTCAGTGCCGTGATGAAGAACATGGGCGGGGTCATCAGCAGGCGGTAGAGGTTTTCATCCAACAAGGTGGTTAGATCTTCCTTGAAGGTGTTCACATGACCGCCGCTTTGCTGCAGGCACTGGGCCTTGTAGGCACTTTTCAGGCTGCCACGCCAGACCAGGAACATGACCAGGGTGATGAGGATGGTGGCCACGCCGTACAGCAGGAGCAGGATGGACTGATCGCCCTGCACATACAGGTAGACCTGCTGGGCTTCGTCCCAGACTTCCTGCTGTTCCACCTCGCCCAGGGTGACCAGCATTTTCAGATTGTACAGCCCGTATCGTGCCATAAAGGCCAGCCAAGCCAATTCGGCGGCCAGATAAAGCACACCTTTCACTGCCTGGCCGTGGCAAATGCTGCCCAGGCCCATGACCACCGCTGAAAGCCGGGTGGTAACATCTCCTTCCCGCAGGGCTGCCAGGCAGGTATAGGGGGAATAGCCTTCGCTTCGTTTCGCTTTCAACATTTTCATCATTTCCACCTCACGCACCGCTCAGATTCCGTTGCTGTTCATGGCGTCATTCATGGCCTTGGTCTGCTCGGCAGCATTTTCCTTGGTCACGCTGCCGTTACGGATGGCCTTGCCCATATTTTCCACCGGCGTCCAGCAGTTGTTCATACTTGCCACAAAAGGCTGCAGAATGGACGTGCGGTCAAAGGTATCATTCTGGGCCTTTACCACCGGGTCCGCCGCAATCTCGGGATCGCTGTTCAGTTCGGTGTTGCAGGGGATCACGTTGCGCAGCTCATAGTGCAGGCGCTGGGCTTCCGCCGAACCCAGGTACATGGCCAGCTCCACCGAGGCTTTCATATGCTTGGTGGATGTGTTCACCCCAATGGCTTTGGATCCGGCATAGGCATACATCTGCTTTTCTTCCCCGTTCAGAGTGTAGGTGGGAAGTGCTGCCACCCCCATGTTGTCGCCCAGGATTTCCTTCACGGCAGCGGCATCCCAGGAGCCGGAGAAAATGGCGTTGATGCTGCCGTCCCGCAGCCCCGCCAGACCGGAACCGTCCTGGTCAATCTTGAAGTTGGGATTGGCTACCAGGTCTACCAGGTATTCGGTAACTTCCACAGCGTTTTCGCCGCCGAAATCAGCGCCCAGTTCCTCCTGGGTGCCGTCCCCGAAGAGGGTGCAGCCGTTGCCGAAGTAAAAGGCAGGCAGATACCAGGAGTTCACGAAGGGGAAGCTGACAACACCTTTTTCCAGCATGGCATCCAGGCTTTTTACATCCTCTTCCGCAAACACACTCTTGTCATAGTACATGTACCAGGTGTTGGTGGTAAAAGGCACACCGTAAATCTCCCCATCCATGGTTAGGGAGTCCAGCAAAGTTTCGCTGTTGGTTGCCTTCAGCTCTTCTGCATAGATACCGCCGAACTTGGCAAGGGCGTTGGCGTCGGTCATGGTGGTCAGTGTGTCGTTGGCGTACATGAATACGTCCGCACTGGCATCCGGGTCCTGCGACACGGCAGTCGCCGCCGATGCTTCATCCGACACGCCGTACACAAAGGTAATATCCCATTCCGGATGCAAGGCCGCAAAGTTTTCGCAGCAGGTCTGCAGCCATTGGCCGCTGTCTTTGGACTGGAAAAAAGCATTCATCTGCGCGTTATTTCTGCCTTCTGCACAAGCCAAGCAACGATTTCTTGTGCCATTTTACCACTCATCGAAACAGTGCGAAACATGCCTGTTCTAAAAGCATCTCTCCGGCGATTGCTTTTCAACACCACTGCTTTTATAATGTAGATATCACCCCGGAGCACAGGAGAGTAATTTATGGCTACGATTCAGGATATTGCGGAAAAACTGGGTGTTTCCAAGAGCACCGTATCCAAAGCATTGAATGGCGCCGCGGACGTGAGCGAAACCTTGCGAAAAACCATTTTGGAAACAGCGGTGGAGATGGGCTATTCCCGTTCGATGCATAAAAAGGACGCGAAAAAGCTTTGCGTCTTCATCGAGAATATGTCCTACCAAGATTCCAGTGATTTCGGCTATGACATCGTGGTAGGCTTCCGCAAAGCGGCAGAGCCTTCTGGATACGTAGTAGAGGTGATTCCGCTGGACGCCACCATCCAGAAGCAAAACCATTACGATGAATACATGCTGCGGCACAACTACGCCGGAGCCTTTTTTCTGGGCCTTTCCCTTTCGGACGTATGGCTGCACGACCTACAGACTGCCCACACCCCCGCCGTGTTGCTGGACAACTACATCAAAGCCAACCCCTACACTTGTTATATGGGTGTTGACAACGCCGAGGGCATGGACCTGGCGGTGGCCCACCTGCGCAGCCTGGGGCACACCCGCATCGGCTATCTCAGCGGCGGGCTGGGTTCTTATGTAAACCAGGCCCGGTACAGCGCCTTTTTCCACGCGCTGCGCAAAAACGATCTGCCGGATGACCCTCACCTGGCGGGCAGCGATTATTTCTTCTCGGAATGCCTGCAAAAGCATCTGCCTACCCTGCTCAAGCAGAATGTAACGGCCATTCTGTGCAGCCATGACCTGCTGGCCCATACGGTGATGCTCCACTGCCTGGAACTGGGCATCCGCATCCCCCAGGATCTGAGCATCATCGGCTTTGACGACCTGCCCCTGTGTTCCTACACCATGCCACCGCTGACCACCATCCGCCAGGACCGCACCCAGCTGGGCAAAAGCGGCTTTTACGCTCTTTCCAGCCTGTTGGCCGGGGTGCCCATCAGCACCCTGCTGCTCCATGCCCAATTAATCCTTCGTCAATCTACTGCAGCTCCAAAAGAGCACCCGTAAAACACAAAAAGACAGATATATTATGTCAGACCCTTGCTGGAAGCTGTTTTCGGCGCATATAAAATCTCGCCCGACTTTGTAGCGGTGCGAGTTTTTTGTATCAAATATACTTTCCAATACTTTTCTCCCATTTATATCCCAATAATCAATTCACATTTGCGCCCCCTTGGATCTCAAAATGCAAATGCGGCCCTGTCGCCCTCCCAGTTTGCCCCACATATGCTATGACCTGTCCGGATTTCACCTGCTGCCCCGCTGTAACACAGATAATGGAGCAATGGGCATACAAGGTCGTGAGTCCGCTGCCATGGTCAATCTTGACATAGTACCCGTAGCTTCCACCCCAACTATCAGTGGCATTGGCAATGGCCACGGTGCCATCTGCGGCAGCAAGGATAGGTGTACCTTCCGGGGCTGCGATATCAGTACCGCTATGGTAGCTGATTTCTCCTGTGATAGGATCGGTACGATAGCCTTGCGGCGAAGTAATCGTACCCGCAATCGGTAACGGCCATTGCAGAACGCCATCCGCGAAAACTGTATCCATACCGGGCGTCATGACATCCCCACTTCCCTGCACAAAACCACCCAGCAGTCCCCCCCAAAGAGTTGCGTTATCTTCATCGGAAAGCAGTGTCAGATATTCGTTCTGTCTGTCTGTAAAGTGATAGGTTTCCCGCATTTTCTCCGGGGTGTGGTGGGTCAGTTCGATGATCAACACTGTTTCTGTAATCATCACGGTTTCCGATTCGCCCTCCTCATTGGTTTGCTCCACCTCACTGGTTTGTGTTTCGGTACGCCAGTCCAATTCATTCATATCCCACAGCACCGTGCGCAGACGATCCACATTATCCGCATCCAGGTAGGCAACAGCGGCACCGTTGGCATCGCCCGCCGTTTGAGAAGCAAAGACCGCCAGAACATCCTGCCACGCGATAGCATAACTGCCATCGTTTGACTCGATCTCCTGGCGGTCATATTCTGTGCTGTCCTCAATTTCTTCTAGTTGGTCCCGATATTCTTCGTTAAGCAGTTCCACAGCTTCCTGTACGCTGATGGCGTTTTCATCTGGTGTTTCTGCCGCGAAGAAAATTCCGTAGGCGGAGCCTGCCACCAGCGCAATCAAACAAATCAAAAGCACTATAAATACCGCAATCCAGCCCCCAGCAATCAGCGCAGCAGCAAGGCTCTGCAGCGCAGCCAGAAGATGTCGAATGGCTGAGTGCAAAACAGTCGCGGCCTTTTGGGCCGTCTCCACACCCTCCCGGGCCGTTTGCCTGGCATGGCGCAGTATCGTCTGTGTTCGCTGAGCCGCTTGTTGGGCCTGCTTCTCTTGCCGCACCGTGTTGGCCGCGGTGCGGAGTTGTTTTTGATCCCGATCCACACCGCGCAACCCCCGGACAGCGTTCTTGCTCTGGCGCTGCCGTTCCTGAAAAATCCGGCTTTGCTTCTGTGCTGCACGGCGTTTCTGTTCCTGTCTTGCAGCCGTTTTCGGGTCCGGATTCATCGCGTCCGGAGACACGGAATCTACTCCCCGTATTTGCTCCTGCGTTGGCCATCCGTTTGGTTTGTGTTCATGAACAAAATGTCTGCGGACTGCAGTCCCAGCTTTCCCCAGGGCAGAGACCGCACCATCTTCCATCAGCGTTTCCCCTTGCCGGATTCCTTGCTCCTCCATCTCCTGCGCGGAAGCATAGCTTCCTTCCGAGTCGGTTTTCGTTGCCGACAATACCCGCTCCTTGCTTTCCAGCCACACCTGCCGGGCCATCGTTTTGGGCAAGGCTCGGGACGGCTGTTCTTTGGGTAAGCGTCCGCCGGGCTTCTGTTTGATTTCTTTATGCTTGTTTTCTTTCATGAAATCACCTGCCTTTTAAAGAAGTCTGTATGGGAAGTGTGAAACAGCAAAAAAGCTTGCCCTCCATTATTATAACGGTTATAATAATAGAAATAATATTAGAAAAGGAGGACACCATGAAGGATTCCGCCGACATCAAGTGGGCCAATAAATCTTTGATCCGAGTCCTGCTGCGCAGCGGTAGTGCCTATACCAAACAGCAGATTGCCCTACAAACCGGCTTGAGCGTGGCCAGCTGCAACACCTACCTGAACGAGATGGAAGCGGCGGGGGAAGTACTGGGCGAAAGCCGGCGCCTGCACGATGTGGGACGTAGTTCCGTCCTTTACAAACTAAACGAAAGGTATGAGAGCATCCTCTGCATATCTTTTGCCCTGCTGCAGGGGGTAAAATCCATCACCACCTGGGTGCTGTCCCCTCTCGGAGCCCTTCTATATCAACAGAACTGCGCCTTCATAACATTGGACGCCGCCGCTGTGGAACAGCAGATTGCCGCAGCGGTAGAGCGCTTCCCCAATATAAGCCAGATTTTGGTGGGCACCCCCAGCATTGCGGAAAACGGCGTGGTCCGCCACAGCGACATCCCAGAATTAGAGGATGTACCGCTGAAAGCCCTGCTGGAAGCCAACTTTCACCGGCCGGTGTTCCTTGCCAATGATATGCATTACAAAGTCTATGGCTATTATCGGCAGGAGCAATGCTCCGACCAGATTGTCACCCTAGTCAACTATCCTTCCGGCGTACTGCCCGGGACCGCAACTGTTCACAAGGGCACATTGCTGGCCGGCAAGAATCTGTTTGCTGGCATGGTGGGTTTTCTGGATTACGGCATGAGCTTGGATCAGCAGATTTCGCAGCTACAGCGCCCCACAGCAACACCGCTGATCATCCAAGCCAGCATCTCCCTAATTTCCATTTTGAATCCCCATCGGTTGCTGTTCACTGGTGATCTTTTGCGAGAGAGCGACTTAGAACAGATCCGTACCGCCTGCCTGCGCTGTATTCCGCAGGAATATATGCCGGACTTGTGCTTTGTTCCCGACGTGGAAGACTATTACCGATGGGGCATGTACTGGACCGCCATGGACAGAAAGGAGAAAATCCCATGACAGAACGGGAAAAAATGCAGCAGGGGCTGCTTTACGATGCCAATTATGATGCGGAACTGCTGGCGGAAAGAACCCGCTGCAAAGATCTGTGCTTTGCCTATAACCAGCTGCAGCCCTCGCTTGGGGCACAGCAGGAGGAGATCATCCGCCGTCTTTTGGGGAAAACGGGGGAACGTTTTTACATTACAGCCCCTTTCTGGTGTGATTACGGCTGGAATATTGAAATCGGCGAAAATTTCTACACCAACCACAACTGCGTCATTCTGGACGGCGCTAGAGTCACCTTCGGTGACAATGTATTCATTGCCCCCAACTGCACCTTTTCCACGGCGGGGCATCCGCTGGATACCGAACAACGGAACCAGGGACTGGAGTATGCCTACCCCATTACGGTGGGCGACAATGTGTGGTTCGGTGCCTCGGTGACGGTATTGCCCGGGGTCACCATCGGCAGCAATACGGTGATCGGTGCGGGCAGCGTTGTCAACCGGGATATCCCGGACGGTGTGGTTGCCGTAGGCAACCCCTGCCGTGTGTTGCGGAAAATTACCGAAGAAGATAAGAAAAAATACGGGAGGAAGCAGCCGTGAAATTTAATGTGAACCAGTTGCAGTGGACAAGGCAGCCGAAAAGCTGTGTGATCACGCAGGATAAAATCGAAATCGTCACCCAGCCCCATACCGATCTGTGGCAGCGAACCTATTACCACTTCCGCAACGATAACGCTCCGGTGCTGCAGATGGCCACGTCCGAGCCGTTTTTCTCCTTTGTGGTAAAGACGGAATTTACCGAGAGCCACCACCGTTTTGACCAGTGCGGCGTCGTGCTGTATCTGGACAGCGAAAACTGGCTCAAAGGCTCCATCGAGTACGAGAACGAGCAGTTCCAGCACCTGGGCAGCGTGGTGACCAACCACGGCTGGTCGGACTGGGCCACCACCGAGATCCCCGCCCGGGTCAAATCCATGTGGTACCGCCTGAGCCGCCGGCAGGACGATTTCTGCATCGAATGTTCCGAGGACGGCGCGGTGTTCCACCAGATGCGGGTCTGCCACCTCCACGAGGCAAAAGGCGAAATTTGCTTCGGCATCTACGCCTGCAGCCCGGAAGATTCCTCTTTCCGAGCGGTCTTCAGCCAGATGGAATTGACGGAATGCAAGTGGCTTGCCCACAACGGCCAGGCCCCCGACAAGGAATGTTGATGTTCTAACTCGCCTTTAGCCTTTATAAAAAAGAGCTTTGCTTTTATACGAAAACGCACCCCGTTTGGCAGATAGTATCCTCTACTGCTTCTCAACGGGGTGCGTTTTCTTGTCTATCATTGATTGTATCTTATATATTTATGTTACGGCTTACATTGTCCACAGGCTGTATATCCTCTGGTAACCAATTCTTCACGGGAAGCATCGGTGAATGCCTTGTTCTTCTCGCTCATCTGATCGACGCTGGGGCATTCCGGGTAATGGAATTTCATGGTGTGGGTATTCAGCACATACCGGGCGCTTTGGGGCGGCACCGTGGCAAGCGGTGTGTTCGGCGCGGTTTGGCTGCCCGGCGTCCAGTCCTCGCAGGGGCTTGTGCTGAACCAGCAGGTCTCCCCGTCGGAATATACGGTAATCTCGCCCTGCTTATCCGTCCGATACAGGGCGATGCCATGCTGCTGCAAAGCAGTCATTGTTTGCTCAGTCGGATGCTCGTAAGAGTTGCTGGCTCCCACACTGAGAAAGGCATATCGGGGAGATGCCACCTCCAGCAGTTCCACAGTGGTGGAAGATGAACTGCCATGATGCCCTACCACATATAAATCGCAGGGAAGGTCCTGCCTTGAAGCAACCATATCCTGTTCGGCCTCCTGCTCAGCATCACCGGTCAACAGGCATCGGAAGTCGCCATATTCGATGCGCAGGCAGATAGAATTGTTGTTATCCGAAGCATAATCATAATTCTTGGGGCCTACAATTTGGATTTCTGCGTTGCCCAAAGAAAATACATCTCCTTGCTCCGGGTAAAACACCGGAACACTCTTTTCTCCCAGCACGTTTTGCAGTGATTGGTAGATCTGGGTGTCGGTAGTGTAGTCAGGCATCAGGGCCTGCTCCACAGGCGTAGTGTGGAGCACACCTACCAGACCGCTGATGTGATCCTCGTCATAGTGAGAAGCCACCAGCCACGCCAGTTCGGTCACATCGTGCTGTTGAAGGTAGGCGACCACATAGGAAGAGGCCCCTCTGGCCCCGCCGTCATACAACAGATACTCACCATCGGCCTGAACGAGAATAGAAAGCCCCTGCCCCACATCCAGCATGGTAAGGGAAAAATCAGCCTCACTTGGCTCGCCCACAGCCGACAACACAAGAGGGCCATCTTCAGGTGTTTCGGTGACCAACGGGATGCTTGTTGGAACGGGTTCGACAGGTTCAGAATAAGAAGTGCATGCCACACTGTTCAGCAATAATATCGCCGCAAAAGAAACGCCGACTGCTCTACGCAAAACATCCTTTACCATACAAAGCTCCTTGTTTTTGTTCAATCGCAGCTGGCTTTCAGTATATCTTGATCGTCTTACGAAATCAGGTGAAAAGTATCGAATAAACTGCGGGCAAGTAAGCAAAGTTGCCCGAATACGGGTTATCTACAGTTTACTGTTGCCTTGCTGCAAAAGTCAACCCGTATTCGGGTAATTCCTCTTCGACTCACTGCTATCATTTGTTTAACCCGAAAATGGGTAGCAGGAGGCGCCAAATGGATTATGCAAACATCTATGTAGAGCGGATTCGCTCTCTATGTGAGACCCGCAGCATCAGTATCAATAAATTGGCCACGATGAGCAATGTGAAGCAGTCGACACTGGACAACATCATGCGTGGACTTACCAAAAATCCGCGGGTCAAAACACTGCACAAAATTGCACTGGCATTTAATATGACTCTGGCCGAGTTTCTGGATTTTCCAACACTGAACGAGTATTCTTTCGACGATGAGGAAGAAGACGATTAAACAAAAAGAAACAACCATATGTCCTCTCCAAGGTATTCTTTCAAAACATTCATTGCAATCCGCCACTCTTCTGTGATATGCTTATAAAGACGTCGCACAGGCGTACATTTCACTTTGGGGAATCATCGGAGGAGCACTTTGCCATGAATGTCCTGTTCAGTTCCATGGAGTATGATTTTCATTCGCTTATCAAGGTTGCTGAAATGGCAGGTCTTGTGGGAGTCATCGGATTTCATCAAGCGGGCGACGATTATCTGGTCACCTTCCCGGATGTGGAGAAAACCGAGGAAATAGTACAGGACTACCGCGCGCGCCTGCGGGATTTGGAAAATAATATCTGGTCGCATTGACTTTACATATGGGGACCGCCCGAGGCGGCCCCTTATTTTTTTGTTTCATAGCTCTCATCCTTTCAGTTGTTCGTCGGGCTTGGTGGTCATCAGGCGGTAGAGCTGCGTGTCCTTGGGGAAATTGTTGGTGAAGGGCACCAGATTTCCTGCGCAGCGGATCAGGCCACAGCCAGCAGGCACGTTGGTGATGTACCCCAGCTGGGTGTCCGAGATGTTCAGCAGTTTGGCCAGCTCCTCCCGGTCAGTGGCGCTCTGGTTGAGCATGATCAGGAACTCCGAGTTGGCCAGCATCAGACGAGCGGTGTCGGAACGCAGCAGCTCATCCACGTTCTGCGTCATGCCGGTGATCAGACCGTTGTACTTACGGATGCGCTTCCACAGTTTGTAGAAGAAATTGGCGCTGTACTCGTACCGGAACAGGATGTAGAACTCATCGCAGAAGATCCAGGTTCGGTGTCCACGCTTCCAGTTCTGGATCACGCGGTTGTAGATGGCATCCAGTGTCACCAGCATGCCGAGGGGCATCAGCTGTTCGCCCAGTTCCCGGATATCGTAGGCGATAATCCGTGCCTTGGTATCCACGTTGGTAGGCTGGGCGAAGGTTCCCAGGGTGCCGGTGATGAAGAGTTCCGAGGAAAGGGCCAGCCCCTGTGCTTCCGGTTCCGGCTGCATCTTGAGCAGACGGTAGAAGTCTTTCAACGTGGGGACTGCGCCCTTGTACCCGTTGCGGACATAGGGCATATAGACCTGCTCCGTGCAGCGGCCCAGGATGGATTTTTCCTTGGCGGTGACCAGCCCGCTCCCGATCAGCTGCTCAAACAGACTCAAGACAAATTCGCTTTTGGACACGATGGGGTTCCGCTCATCACCATAGGCGCGGTCCATATCCAGCGCATTGATGTGGGTATCCGATGTGGCCGAGATGCGGATGACCTCGCCGCCGAAGGCTTCCACCAGATGTCCGAACTCGGATTCCACGTCCAGGATCAGGATGTCATCCTCCGTGGACAGCGCGATTTGAGCGATCTCCTCCTTGGCACTCATGGACTTGCCGGAGCCGGACACGCCCAGACGGAAGCTGTTGCCGTTAAGCAGCTGCCGGCGATCTACCACGATGCGGTTCCGGCTGATGGTGTTCTGGCCATAGTAGAGTCCATGGGTCTGCATAATTTCCTGGGCTCGGAAAGGAACGAGCACTGCCGTGCTTTCGGTAGTCAGGGTGCGCAGTGCCTCGATGCGCCGCAGGCCATAGGGCAGCACGGTGTCCAGGCCATCCCGCTGCTGCCAACGCAGGGTGGAAAGCTGGCACAGATGCTTACGGGCAACAGAAAGCAGCGATTCGGTATCATCATCCAGTTGCTCTTTGGTACCTGCCATGTGGACAAGGGTGACCAGACCAAACATCATCCTCTGGTCGCGGGTGGTCAGATCATCCAGCATCTCCTTGGTTTCCTTGCGCTGAAGTTCCATGTCGTAAGGTACAATGGCCGACCAGTTGTTGTTGGCGTTCTGCTTCCGCTGCCAGTTGGTTACGTTGGTTTCCACGCCCAGCAGCGTGTTCTGCAGCTGACGGGCGGCCTCATCGGTGGGGATGGGCAGAATGTCGATGGACAGCATCAGTTCCCGGTCCAGGTCGCAGAGCTCCGATACAAAGCTGTCCTTCAGATAGCTGGCGAAGTCCTGGAGATAAAGCACACGGCCCACACGGTCGTCGATCTTGAAATGGTCAGCGGCGAACTCCATACTGCTGGGGCAAAGCCAGTCTTTGAAATGCTGGCCTCGCCGGGCTTTCTGGTGGATATCGAACTCGGCTGCAGGCGGGTCCGCCGGGCGGAAGAAGTCGCGGAAGATCCGCAGGCGCTCATTGAGGGAGAGTTCCTGCGCCACCGAGGACAGTGCCGCCAGCTTGGTGGTCAGATCAGTGCCGACGCGGGCAAAGTAGGTGCGGGCTTCCTCGATGTTGCGCTTGACGACGCTGATGGTAAGATACCGCTCCCGGACGATGCTGTTGTTGCTCTCGGTGACCTGGGCGCGCAGCATCTCGTTGAATTCCTCCCGGTAGTTGTCCAGGCCATCTTCCTTGAGAGGCAGCAGAACGGACCGTTCGAATTCTTCCTTGTTGATCCGCCGGTTGTACAGAGTGATCTTGGCCGAAGCACCGGAGTCCAGTGCATTGAGCAGGTCGCAGTAGTCCAGGAACATTGCCGTCTTATCTTCTTTGCCGGCAATGGAATAGTTGATGTCGGTGAACGACCAGGTCTTGGAGAACTGGTGGCCCACCTGGAAGATCCCGTCCGCCCAAATGCGGCGGATGGGAATGCAGTCCTGCACGCTGCGCGGAATACGGAACTTTACACGCTCCTGTTTGCGCGCTTTGGACAGGGTCTTGATCAATGGCGCTTCTCCTTACGGTTGCGCTTCTTCTGTTTGGGTTTCTTCATACGCATCCCTCCCTGGATTGCATCGTAGTAATAGCTGTTGGAACGATAGATCAGCCGTTTGGGGCTTAGAATCTCAGATTTGAACCACGCCCAGAACAGCTGCTCGGCGGTCATGTTGTGATAGGTAAAAAATCCGCAGGCCGCGAAAGGTGCGGCGGCCAGAATGCAGACCCAGCCGATTTCCTCCGTTCCCAGCAGCGGACGGAGCAAAAAATAAACGCCCACTGCCACCCCGAGGGCCAGCAGTGAGCAGATAAACTGCCGGGTGTTGAGACCGAAGAAGATGGTCTCATGATAGTCCCGGACTTCTTTGGGGATTTTGATTTCCATAGGCAATCACCTTTCTTTCTGTTACAGGCCCATGATTTCCTTTACGATCCGGTCGCATCCTTTCACCGCGCCAACCAGCACCAGCAGGTTGAAGGCCAGTTCTCCCACATAGGTCCAAGTTGCGGTTACTACCGAGACGCTGGTATCCACAGCGGGCGGGCTGGAAGACACGGCGGAGAAGATGATGCAGGCCAAGGCGATGACTACGCCCTGCAGGCAGACACCGGCATAACTGCGCAGGAAGTTCTTGCCCACATTGGACGTGGGTTCTCCGGCAAAGGACGAAAGCGGAATGGGCGCAATGGCCGCGTACATCCAAAGGGAAAACATCCGGCCATACACGGTCAGGATCATCACGAAGGATAGTACGGTAATGAGCAGCCCGCCGATCAGCGTCACGGCCCAGAGCGGGATGGAATCCCAAAAGCCCACCTGGTTGATGGCATCGATCAGATCCTGGGGCAGTGTAACGGCGCTCATTCCGGACACACCGGATTGGTTGATCACCGTGGAGACCATTCCTTGCACGATCTGGAAGATGGCCAGCATCAGATCCAGACCGTAGGTCACAGCCGCTTTGGCCAGGGCAAAGCGGATAAAGAGTTTGAGGGCTTGTTCGGGGCGTTTTGCCTCCACGAAGGTGCCGCAGGTCTTGACCACACCGGCTGCGAAGAAGAGTACCAGCAGCCCGTAGCCAATAGCTTGCAGTGCTCCGTGGATGCCCACCATCACGGCCCATACCTGGCCATCCTTGAAGGTCTGCGGACTTTGGGTCAGCAGCTGCCAGATCTCTCCCAGCTTGTCATTCCAGGTGGTCAGGGCAGCGTTGAGGTTGCTTACGATCCAGCTGTCACCCACGGTGCATCACCCCCTTTCCTGATACACACCGGCATATCTCAGGCCCCGGTGCCGACGATCAGGTCCAGGATCTCTTTGGCAAAGGTGATGATGATACCGCCAGCCAGCGTCAGGAAGCCCTGGCTGCGCTGGCTGGGGTCGTGGCTCTGCAGCGACAGGCCCACCTGAACGATACCCCAACCCAGCAGGATCAGGCCGATGGCGCGGATGATGGAGAAGATGAAGGTACTGAGGTTGTTGACAACAGTCAGCGGGTCGCCGTCGGCCAACACCGGGGTGGCTGCGCAGCAGACCAGAACCAGAGCGGCATACAGCGCGAAGGCGCGGCGGGTCAGACGTTTGGTGCGGGGCATATCAATCTTGTTGCGATGCATGGGCATCCCTCCTTGGATAAGTAAACATGGGTTTCAGTTGTGGTACTTCTTCTGGCAGGAAATCATCCATGTCCAGCAGTTCGTAGTTTTCGGCATCGCCTGCCAGATCCTCATGGGCATCTGGCGCAGCGGTGTAGTCATAGGGCGGAGCACCGCCATCTTCTGTGAAGCGGATGTTCGGATGCCGGAGCAGATTGTACTTCCAGTCCATGACCGGGCGTTCACCGCGCACAAACAGCAGCGCTTTGTCATTGGAAAGCAGGCGCACTTCGTCGGGGGTCATCAGGTCGCGGGCTGCTTGCTGATGGCTGGTACTGCTGCTGCCGCTGCGTCCTCGGGAAAGGCTTCGGCTGGTGGTTTCCACTGTTTCCTTGCCAATCAGCTCGGACACATACTTGTGGGTACCTTGCTCATTGCCGCCCAGGTAGAGAAACTCATCGCACAGACCCACCAGTGATTCCCAACTGTCCTTGTACATGGATTTCAGCTGGGCAATGTTCTGCACAATGATAGAACAGAAGATGCCGCGGGAGCGCATGGTCGCCAGTGCAGACAGGAAGCTGTCCTTGGGCAAAGCAATGTTGGCGAACTCGTCCATCAGGCAGTGGACCGGCACGGGAAGCCGTCCCCGATGGATACGGTCTGCCTGGTAGAAAAGCGTCTGAATCAGCTGGGTGTAGACCATGCCCACCAGATAGTTCAGGGAACGGTCCGCATCCGGGATGCAGCAGAACAGCGCCACCCGTTTTTCTCCCAGCTCGTCCAGATGCAGTTCATCTGTCATGGTCAACCGGGCGATCTGCGGTAAGTTGAAAGCAGCCAGCCGGACGCCGACACTCACCAGGATGGACTTGGCGGTTTTTCCGGCGGCCTGCTTGTAAATGCCATACTGCTTGACGGCAATACTTTCCGGGTCCCGCATGGCCAGACGCTCAAAGAGGATATCCAGCGGTGACTCGTAGCTCTCGTCCTCCTCCTTGACCTGGGCACTGCCCAGCAGCTCCATAACCATGCCGAAGTTCTGTTCCTCCGGCGGAGCCTCATGCAGCAGATACAGCATGAGGGCCTGGAGCAGCGCAGTCTCGGATTTTTCCCAAAAAGGGTCGGAGCTCTGTGCATGGGGTGGTGTGGTATTTTGGATCAGGTTGGAGATCAGCTGCAGCACATCCTTGTCATCCCGCACATACCGAAAGGGGTTATAGCAGAAAGATGCGTCAGGGTTAAGCAGATCGAACACCCGGACTTCATACCCGATTTGCTTAAGGAAGCCACCAGTTTTACGCAGAATTTCCCCTTTGGGGTCGGTGATGACCATGGAGCAGCCGGTACACAAAGCTCCCTTCATCGTCAGACGCCCGGACTCCAGCACATTGGGCACCGCATAGGTACGGGTCTTGCCGGCACCTGCGCCGCCGACGATCAGCACATTGGTGTTGTGCTTGTGCTTATAGCCATCCACGCCGATGCGGAAATTGCGCGTCATCAGCAGGTTGGGGCCTTGGGTATCCCGGTAGCGACGGTTGAGCTCTTTGGCGCTCCCCCATCTGGCAGAGCCGTGTTCCTCACCCGGACGGGTGTTGCGGTGTTCACTGGATGCGACGAGGGCAATCACAGCATACAAGCCGGTGAAGATCAGCAGGAAGCGTGGGGTCTGGCTGCTCCATGCAAGAGGAAGCGGTTCAGCCAGCATCTCATTGCAGGCGCTCAGCAGGCCGGACAGATTCATTCCGGGCTGCCAGCGCATAGCCATGGCCGCTGCGGCCCACCAGATCAGCGGAAGAGGCAGCAGCCAGATCCACCATGGGGTTGGCGTTTTCTGCAATCAGTAAACCACCCTGTTTAAGCAGATGATACTGCTTTTGATCAAAAACGCTGCACAGACCGCAGGATCGGCAAATGCGTTCGTTACGTTGCCATCGATTTTGTTAGTCACGTGTTCTTTCCTCGCTGGAGTGTTTTCGGGATGAGCTGCGGCTTTTCTCCTGGGGTACCGCCTCCTCGATACATTCCATCACTTCCTCCAGCAATTTCTTCTTGAATACATTTTTTAAATCGCTGGAGCTGCAATACATAACTCCATTGCCCTCCACAACACAAAGTAACTTTACGGTTCCGGGAATTTTCTCGTTCCTGACTGCCAGTTTTCCTTCCTCTGTAATGCGCGTGGAGAAACCTCGTTTCTCCAAACAATCGGATACAGCCACGAAGAATTTCTGCCTTGAAGCGTTGTCAATCATAATCGAATCCCTCTCTTTATCAGCGCTCTGCCTGTTCGCCGCGCGCTGTACCGCTTCGTTGCTGCAGCCGATTGGCTTCCCAGTCTGTCCGCTTCTTCCACAGGGCAGGAAGGGCGTGCGGCAAAGCCGGGTCCACTTCTGCGGTATCGATGGTGAGCGTCTTGGCCAGTTCTTGAGCCAGATCCTCTTTGGGTTCGTCTTTGTGTTGAGCCGAAAAGAAATCCCTGGGGATATTGCTTCGATGCAGCCGGTACTCGATCTCGGTCTGCAGCATCTGGTGTTCCAGATCTTGGTCAAACCCACCCACATCGTATCTCCGGATCAGCGCACGGTTCATGCAGATGCGTTCCACCTGCTGCGGCAGATCCTTGCAATCCGGATAGCGGCGGCGCAGCGCCTGCCCGTCGGGGGCGTCCGGTCGAAACAACGCGAGATACTTTCTGCCGGTATAGGCATACATAGCGATATACCCGCAGAGCTCCCACTCGGCTTCTCCGAAGGGCACCCGCATCCTGGCCAGACGGTCAGGGGCAGCCAAGGCAGACAAATACACTGCCCGCCCCTGCATGACCAGCCAGGCGCGAAAATCCATAAAGCGGTCATCGGAAGTGCCATAGTTGATGATAGAGGCCGCCGCACACAGCTTGGGCGTGTCGGCCAGCTGCATGAAGGCTTCCTGCAGCCGGTACCAGGCAAAGAAATCCCGGTCAGTAAGCTTGGTCAGTTCCCAAAACAGGGCCTCCATCATGGAGGCTTCATTCTGCGGGTCGGCTACCTGTTGGGCCCGCTCGATCAGGCTCCAGAAATCATCGGTATTCAAGAACATCCCTCCTTTTCGAATCGCTGTCGCAGGGCAGTAAAAAAGGCCCGCCCGGTGATGGGCAGGCCCTGTGCAGTTCTTTCTTCTTCCAAAGCAAAACGGACATCCAGTTGTCGGGCAGTGTAATCGGCACGGAATCGCTGCCAGGTATGGGCATCCATTTCCAGAAGCCGCTGCCAGAGATCCGGGCAGTGTTTACGAAGCTTCCGCAGTTCCGACAGCGGCTGCAGAGGGCAGCACCAGCAGGAAACCCTGCGAAAGATATCGTACAGCCCGCCCCAGTCGAAGCCGCGGGCGTAACAGTAGTTGAGGCAATCTGCTTCAGTCATCCCCCATTCCACCAACGGGTAGTGCAAATCCTTGCAGCGATGTGCTTCATCCGCAGCAATGCCCACATACTGTACCAGGTGATACTGCCTGCGCAGATCCCGCAGATGCTTGTTGATGACATGAGTTTTCAGACGCCCGGTACACCAGCGGCAGGAATGGGAAGGCCAGCTGAGGCCCCGGTCCGTGACCAGCTTGGCGTTGGGGTTGGCTGTATACTCGTAGAAGTATTGCTCTGCTGTCAGCGGGGCTTTCAGACGGGTAATGGGCCGCCCGATGTAGCGTTCCAGCCTGGCCAGGTGATCATACATCTGCGGGAATTCCCAGCCTGTGTCACAGAACAGGATCTCATCGATGGGACGGGCTTCCTCCAGAAGCCGAAGAAGCATCGCCGTCGAATCTTTTCCGCCCGACAGCGATGCGATGGTATAGACAGGTTTCAGATTGTTGGGTTCCAGCACCTCCTAAAAGAAAAATGCCAGGGAAAACTCCCTGGCAGGATACAGATGGTAATTCAGCGCGTATGACCGAAGAGATGGAACGGCACTTTGGCCCGCAGCAGATTGGCAAGGGCCGCGTCGGCGGCGTCGGTGTAACCGCCGCTGGCAATGCGCTGGTTACGCAGGTCATTGAGGGCATTCCTTGCCAGCAGGTATTCGGCCTCCTCCAGACGCAGGCGTCCGGGGTCTGTGGCATCGATGCGCAGGATCAGCTGGCCGATTTCGGCATAGGGTTTACCGCTGACTTTTCTGTTCCGATACTGCGCATGGAGTGCGCGGATGAGAATACTTTTATCGTTCCGGTCCATCTTCATGATGCGTTCGCTCATGGGCTTCCTCCTTTGGTTTGTTTTACCGAAACAGTATCACATACAGGCGCAAATAGCTATCCCGCAAATGAAAACAAACGGAAAACTTTTACCCACGGACCGGACCGTCCCGGTGGATTCGGATGGGCGACCTGGGCATGGGGGAATGTTCATTGCGGGCGGCCAGAATGGAGCGGATCTCGCCCAATTCCAGTCGGACGCTGGGGCGTCTACCCTGGCCCCGCACCTGGTCGGCGCGGAATCCGGGCCACATAGGCGGCGATTTCTCGCTGCTGTTCGAGGAAGGCGTGGACGGAGAGACGGGTTCCGGCTCCGTCTGGCGACGGGCCGGGAAAGGAAAAACCGGCGGTTCGTCCTCCTTCTGAGTCTCTTTTTGCGGAGTGTCCGGTGCTTCAGTGGGCACAGCCTCCATGTCCTGCGCCACCTCGTCCACCGCTTCTGCCATACCGGTGTCCACTACATCCAGCTGCAGGCGGTCAAAGATCCGATTCACCTTGGAGGCATCATCGGCCAGGATTGCGATCTCGATATGGTCGGGATCGGTCTTGTCCCGCATGGGGACAAACAGCAGGCCGTGCATCTTCGCTTCATGGGCGAACTCCCGCATCCGATCTTTCTCCACCGAGAAGAATTTTAACGGCATGCCTTCCCGCAGCAGGCGAACCAGACGTGTTTTGCCGTGGGTCTTTTTCTGATCCTGAAGCACCGCGGCCACAAACTTGGCAAAGGTGATCGCCGCCGATCCCGAAAGACGCAGGGCGACCTCGGTGCCCTCCAGCGAGTAGCGAACGACCTGATCCGCCGGTTCTGCGCCGTAGTTCATCTGGCTTCTCCTTTGCGCTGATGCGTTTCTTTGGCCTTCGGACGGCTGATCACCTCAAAGGAATCCGTTCCGGGCAGAAGGCTCAGTGACCGGCCGTTGTCCCACTTCATAAGCAGCTGACCCGCATCGTCCACGCCCATCACCGTGCCGGTTGTTCCGGGCGGAATGGGCTGGGGATCGTCGGGCATATTCAGCAACCGCACGCGGGTACCGGGCGGGTAATGATCACGGGCGTATTGGACCCGGTAATTCCATTGATTCGCGTTCATGGGCATTACTCCTTCTTTCTTGTTCGGCACGGCGTTTTTCTTCTTCCTGGCGCTGTGCCATTTTCAGCGAATGTTCTTCGATTTTTTTGCACAATTTGATGGTCTTGCGCAGTTCCCGCAGACGTTGGGTAATCAGCGGGATTTGCTCACTTCCCGGTTTGGTCTTGTACAGGTGATTGCGCTCTGCGTTCAGCTGCCGCACCTCCGCTTCCGTTTGGGCACGGAGATCTCGCAGCTGTGCCAGAGTGCTGATATCCCGTTGCATCAGAAATTCGTACTGCTCAATTCGTTTGTCGAGCTGACGGATTTCCTCCCGCACGGCTGGGGATGGATGCCAAGGTTTACGGGGAAAGATCCCCAGCATATACAGTTCCTGATAATAGAAAACGCGCAAGCCTTTGAGCTTGCGCGCTTTCCGGTAGGTCCCGTGCAGCCGGGTATGATAGACGTGTGGTTCTGCTGGGTAGGTTTTCTGCGAATATAAGATTCGCTGTTTGATGGCCTCCGGGGTATACTGCTTTCCCAGAGTTTTGAACCGTACAAACCGTTCTTTGCCCGGTGGACGCAAGGTGGGATACTTTCTCCCCATACGGATTTCATACCCTTTGCGTTCCAGCGCTCTGACAAACTGGGTCCAGGTCACACATTGGCTGACGGCTTCCTCGATATCCTGCCGGATCAGGGTCCGCCAGGTCGGCTTGCCGGCTTCTTCTGCCTGCCACTTGGCATACTGTTTTTTCCCTCTCTCCCCTTCCGGAGTTTCAATCACCGAAAGGCCGTATTTTCGGCAGAGCGCATCGGAACGGGCTCGCACTTCCGTGTAATAAGACTTGGCATTGCTGTGGTATTTCCGGCCATTGTCCAGAGCCACCGAACACCACACAATGTGATTGTGATAGTGCTTGGTGTTGAGGTGGGTGGTAACCACCGCCTGAAAACGGCCTTGCAGCAGCTGCTCGGCCAGCTCCACCCCGATCTGGTGAGCCAGTTCCGGCGTGACTTCTCCTTCGGCAAAACTCTGGACAAGATGGTATCCCTGCACACCCTCTGTTTGCTGCCAGCGCTGTACCGTATCCCGCATATCCTCGAAGGCGGTTTCACACACACAGCTGAGTCCCGTTTCAAAACAATCCGATTCCGTCTTTTCGCGGTTGAGGGCATAGTCCACTGCGTCCTGCAAAGACTTGGGACCGCGTGTTGTCTTGGTTTTATCCCGCACATAGTCCACCGCTCGGTCCAGGCGGCGGACGGGGATAATGGATGTATAGGCCATGGCTCATCTTCCTTCCTCCCTGGATTTTCGGGGAGTTTTCCGTTTGGGTTGCGGCGCTTCTTCCGGCAGACACGGATGGCTGATGTTGCGGTAGTCCATGTTGAAGAAGATGCCTCGCAGCTTTCCGGAGAAGTGGTTTTCCTTGGCGATCTTCTCCGGCGTTCCACGGCTCTCGATGTAATCGTGGGGGCCACCATACAGGCGGGTCACCATCTCGTCCTTTTCGGGGTCATAGGACATAAAACGCAGATCAAAGCACACCGTCGACAGCTGCATCCCTACAAAGGACGCGAAGTGCTGTCGGCGGTTTTCCTGCTCCGTCAGCGGGGAATGAACCTCTGCCGAAGGCTGTAGCTGCAGCGTGGTGGTACAGACGTTGGTCCAGAACTCCACCGGCAGATCGTGCGGCAGGTTCAGGTTGGTGTGGTCGGGGACATAGGCCATATAGTAGCGCTCGGCGTCCGGCTCTTTCCCCACCAGAATGCCGTCCTTGCTGATTTCACTCACCACCAGCAGGCAGTTCCAGGCTTTCTTCTTTACGTCAAAATCCATGTACCGCTGTTTGGCACGGATAACGACGGGCGGTCTGCGAAAGTCATCATTCACAAAAAACTGATAGTCGGCATCGCTGAGCACCAGAGCCCGCTTTACGGAGAACTTCTGCGGCTTGCTCATAAACGGCGAAATATTCTGAAGTTCAGTAACATCCAGTACGCCGGATACAAAATTGGCGGTTTCCTGATATTTCTTTACCATTGATTTTTCACCTCCTTCCAGATTTCCTGTGAGATCCGAATCATTTTATCCACGCTCTCCTGACCGGCCACACCGGTACTGTTTGCCCGATGGGCCACCTGATTGGCGTTGTTGCAGAGTCCGGACACTTTTCGCAGCAGGTCCTCATGATGGGTACAGGGACGCGGACGAATGGTTTTCCCCACAATCAGCGCCCGCAGATACTTTTCACGAGATAACCCGCTTTGCGCTGCCAGCCGGTTCAGATGCTTCAGTTCCTTCTCCGTCAGCCGAAGGGGAATGACGTGGCGGCGCTTCCGTCCGGTCACCGGACGGCATCCGGGTGTCCGATGCGAATTTCCTGGTTGTGGCACGACTCGAGAGCCACCTGCTTCTTCGGTACCCCCGTAAGATCCAGAAGTGTCTTGTCCGGGAGATAGGCACCGAACATCTGCCCGGCCACCCTGGTCAGGAGAATTGCTTCTTTTTCGGATACCGTGGTAACCAGAGAACAATGGAAGGCACCGTACACCGTATCGTACCCTTCCTTGGGAATGTCGGTTTCGAATGCGTACCGCTGCCCCAGGGCACTGCAGAACTGCCGGTAGTCTTTGGGCGAGAGCTCCAACACTTCTTCGGTAAGAAAGGGGTACGGTACGCCTTCCGCTGCTTCTTCTTTCAGCCGTTTCAAGTCGGTCACCAGCGGGTAAAATTGTGCCCGCATCTCAAATCCACTCATGGTTTTCACCTGTTCCTTTCCCAAGATAATCAAAGCGTTGCCGATCCCGTTCACGCAAAACACTGTTAATGGCCCACCTTACGGAGCACCCTTTCCGCGGGGGACTCTTCGACTACGTCGCCGGTTTCAAGATACAGTATGCTGGATTTGGGAATATACTTGTAACCATCAAACGCGTTGCCAACCGTAAATACATCCGTAGGTGCAGCCTTTCGAACTCGGGTGACAACACTTTGGTCATTGGGCGTCTCATAATCCTCACTACAACGGATGATGGTTCCGTCCAGCAAGTGAATGAGATACTCCTGCAGCATTATGACGTCTTGTTCCATTTGTATACCTCCGGTATTCTTTCTTCTTGTACTTTGGCGGCACCGCGCTTGCAGGCCGTCGGGGGTTTGGGGCACACCCCAAAAATCTGCGTTTGGATATCCAAACGCTATGCTAGCAAAACCGTCTGCCAGCAGGTGAGAGGCCGTCCCCTCCCCTATCAACCGGTGAGGACTTCCCCCTTCTCGGCAGCCTGCAAAACGCCATCCAGTGTGGTAAGGACCTTGCTGTATTTCTTGGCAAGGCCCACTTCCGCATTGGTAGTCGCATCCGAATGTTTGCTGCAAACCACCAGAACCGTACAGCGGAGCAGTTTGTCCCGCACAATTTCGTTGAAGGCATGGCGTTCATCAGGGTTTTCCAGCACAATGAACTGCCCGTCCTGCAGACGAGGGCAGATCGGCACATACCCGCACTGGAAAACAGTACGGCAATAGCCGCGCAATGCCTTGGAGGAAGTGCCTTCCGTAGCACAAATATAAGCCCAGGGGCGTTTCATATCGGTTCTCCTTTCAAAAATGAGGCGGAGTGAATCATGCTATGATTCACTCCGCTGTTGGTTTATGTAGCTTTCAGGAAAAGTGAATCATAGCATGATTCACTTTTGGGTTTCGAGTGCCTGTTCCACCCGCTGAGTACCCAGCTGGAAGTAGGCATCGGTGAGTTCGATGCCCACCGCTTCGTAGCCTTCCTGCACCGCAGCCAGCACCGTGGTGCCGGAACCCGCGAACGGGTCGAGGATTCGGCCCCCCGGCGTGCAGATCTGCACCACATCCCGCATGAGCTGCAGAGGCTTTTCGGTCACATGGATGCGGTTGGCGGGGTTGGCCTGACGAAATACCCCCGGCAAACAGCCCACATTGCGCTCCAGCGGCATCTTGCCGTTGGAACCCCAAACGATAAACTCCGCCTGCTGGCGGAACCGCCCCCGCTGCGGGCGGCCGGACGGCTTATCCCATACCGCGATGCCGCGCCAGGTCCACCCGGCCCACTGCAGGGCGTCGGTCATGGAGGGCAGCTGCCGCCAGTCGATGAACAGACAGATGGGCGCACCGGGCTTGCAGGCGGCACGCACCACCTGGAGCCATTCACACATCCACCGGGTCCAGCTACGCTGGTCCATCTGATCGCTGTCGAAATCTGGCAGCGCTTTGTCGCCGCGCAGGCTGCTGTACTTCTCGGTGGTGGAACGGTTCTTGGCCGTCTGGCTGGCACCGCCGCTGGCATAGGGCGGGTCGGTGATAACGGCATCGAAGGCGTTTTTCTCAAACTGCGGAACGATCCGCATAGCATCGCCGTGCAGGATCGTCCAGTGATCCCCGCCCCGATGTTCCGGCATAGCAAAATCATTGGAGACAAACAAAGTGGTCTGATGAAGGGTATTCGTCAAAGGCATCATCCTTTCTATTATTCAGCGTTCAGGCGCTTTCGGCGGCTTGACCTGCTCAATGCTGTACAGCCGCACATGAGTCCCGTTGATGGCCAGGACACTGTTGGTAGGGTTATCCACCGTGTTTCCCGGCAGGATAAAGGCATCCGCCCCCAGATAAACCGCACCGGCTACAACGCCCATCACGGTGGCATGGCCTTCCACGAGGGGTACTGCTCCGGTGATCTGGTTTTTCCGAATAACGGCATCGCCGCAGACGACGGCCCCTTCCTGTACCGTTCCGCCGGACACCACCGCGCGGTCACGGACACGGGCCTGGCCGCCGATTTCAGCTTCATTGGAAATGAGGGCTGAACCGCTTACCCGGGCCTGCCCGGTCAGGAAGGCACCGGTCGTCACGATGGCGCTTTCGCAGCAGATAGCCTCTCCATAGATCCAGGCACCATCGTTTTCCTGAGACAGATTTTCCTCGCTCTGGACATAACCGCCCAGGGTACCGGGGCCAACGGTTTCGCTTACCCGCTGCAGGGCCCGGATGCGGTGCAGGCTGGGATCTTTGGGATGCGCGATGTCGGTGATCTCATACTTCTTCGAAGGGGTGACTTCCTCCACCGTGAAGTCGAAGTCGTGGTCCTGCCAGAAGTGCACATACAGCAGGCCATCTTCGGTTTCGATTTCCCGTTGCTCGAAGCCCTCGCCCCAGCCATCCGAATACTGGCCGCTCAGGTAGTCCATGAGCTTGTCCCAGCCGGGTTCCGAAAGATCTTCGTCCGCTCGTACCGTAGTGCAGCCATAAAGCCGCCCGTTCCAGACCTCCACCGAGGGTACCAGACTCCGAACGTGCTGTTTGACATATTCGCTCTCATAAAAGTATTTCATGAGATCTTCGGTGCCGTTGTCGGTGTAGGCAGCGACCGCTTTTTCAATGTCTTTCGCATAGGGCAGCAGTTCCTCGCCGTTGTATTCGTCGACGGAATCTTCGTATTCATACTCTCCGGCCTGGTACAGTTCCCCCGTCAGCGGAGAGTACATTTTGAAAATGCGTTCACTCAATCGCATCACCTCCGTTGTAATCATCGCGCCAATTCGGTGCGATGTCTGGTGCAGGCTCGCCTTGCCTGCTTGATTTGTTTGGCAAGATCGGCATAGTCCCCGCCCTCGATCTGCGGCAGGCACAGGGATACTTTGTACTTGCCGCCGAGATTGCGGGCAATGGCCAGCGCAGCGTTGCGGCCCGGTTCATCGTTATCCGTGCAAAGCTGGATGGTATCCACCTCCGGATGCTGGCGAAGAAATTCCACCAGTGCCACCGGCGTCTTGATCTCCACATTTTCCTGCTCCGGAGCATAGATGCCGCCCAGGGAGAGGCGGTATTTGTCTGCGGTATTATCCGAGAGGGTCATCTCAGCCATGGCATCTATGGCTGCTTCAAACACAGCCACCGTGGTGGACGGGTGCAGTGGCGGAATGCAGAAGCCGTACCGCTTGTCGCTGCCCGGCGTTTCCGCCTTGAACGGACGTCCATAAGAGTAGGTGCCTCGCAAGGCCGCATACCTGGCCGTGCCGCTTTCGTCCTTGCCAACAAACACACAATTGTGGTACGGAAGGCTTTCATATACGAGGCCACGGTCCACACAGTAGCTGAGTACCACCGGGGAGATACCTCGCCCGCAAAGGTACGCAACCACCCTGGCATTGTTGGGGGCCGCAGGTGGCAACGTGAATGCAGGACGCTTCTGCTCCACCGCTTCATGGGGGACCGGGATATATCCGGGCACCTCATCACACAGCATCCGCACCGCTTCCACAAATCCGCACTGCTCCACGTGGACAAGATAATCAAGAGCAGATTTGCCACCGATGCCCCGGCTTTTCCAGTGCCAGATGCTGGACTCCCCATTGATCTTGAAGCTGTCGTGGCTGCGCAGTTCAAACTCGCCGCGGGCGCTGCTCTTGACCAGATCTGTGGAACGATACCGCCGCAAGAATTCAATGGCCGTCATCTTTTTGGCGGCGGCGATCTGTTCCTTACTGACGCCGGGCATCAGTCGATGGTGGCCAGCAGCAGACCGATTTTATCCACCCGTTCCCAGGGGAAGTCCTCACGTCCGAAATGTCCGCCGACGGCAGTGCGGGCATACATCGGCTGCTGCAGCTGGAGGCTTTCGATCATGCCTGCCGGGGTCAGGTCGAACACATGGCGAACTGCTGCGGCCAGGCAATCGTCCTCGCAGTAGGTTCCGGTGCCGAAGGTGTCCACCGTGACCGCCATGGGCTTGGCCATACCGATGGCATAGGTCAGGGCCACCCGGCACCGCTCCGCAATGCTGGCGGCCACAAGGTTCTTGGCGATGTACCGGGCCATGTACGCGGCGGTGCGGTCGATCTTGGTGGGGTCCTTACCGGACAATGCCCCACCTCCCTGGCTTACAAACGGCCCGTAGGTATCCACCATGAGCTTGCGGCCGGTCAGACCGGTGTCGGCTTCCGGGCCGCCCACCACGAAGCTGCCGCTGGGGTTGAGGATGACTTCCATCTGATCATCGGCAGGCATCCCTTTGAGGGCAGGCAGAATGATCTGGGCAAAGATATCAGCCTGGATCTCCTCGATGTGTACCCCCGCCTCGTGCTGGACCGACAGCAGGATCTGAGCCACCCGCACCGGTTTGTCATCCTCATACTCCACGACCACCATTGCCTTGCCGTCGGGGCCGATGCCATGCACCGCATCGGTCATTCTGGCCAGGGTCAGCAGGCTGGTGAGGCGCTGAGCGATCACCACTGGCATGGGCATCAGTTCGGGCGTTTCGTTGCAGGCGTACCCGATCACGACGCCCTGGTCCCCTGCCCCGATGGCCTCATCATCTTCGGGGCTGTCCGCAGGCACTTCCACGGCTCCCGCAATGTCCGGACTCTGGGGATGCAGATAGCAGTCGATCTGAAAGCCCTTGGGGTCATACCCCACGCTGTGCAGCACGTCCCGCGCAATGTTGAACACGTCGGGGTTTGCTTCCGTAGTGATCTCTCCGGCCACAATGATATGACCGCGGGTGGCCATGACCTCACAGGCGACGCGGCTGGAGGGGTCACCGGCCAGACACGCGTCCAGAACATTGTCTGCGATGAGATCGCAGAGTTTGTCGGGGTGGCCTTCGGTGACAGATTCGGCAGAATAAAAAGTTCGCATAGCTTTCTCCTTTGTTTGTTGATGTGAGTGATAAAACAAAAAGGCGCACAGCCGGGAGGGCTGCGCGCCTGATACACTATGTATTTTCTCATAGGTTATCGTTCAGGGGTTGACGTTTGTTTGGGTGGAGGCGTTTTCTCGCGGTGCTCTTCGGGGTTCATGACCTGCCGATAGCGTTCCGGCGAACAGTTTTCCACAAAGATCGAGTCTCCCAGTGGATAAAACAGCTGCGGGTCATGGTACAGGGCTTCATACCGTTTGACTTGTTCGGGAGTCAGGCTGCAGAAGTCATCCTGCGTGAGACCGACCACAAAGAAGGTTCCGGCAATCACATCATAGTTCCCCAGTGTTCGGTTGAAGGGAAGATTTTGCAGCTTGCCTTCATCATTGCAGACGATACAAGCGTTATCCTTCCAGGGGTAAACGCATTCAATAAGTCCGCCAACGATGGCCTGTTCTGCTGCCAGACTCTTTTCGATTTCCGCTTCCCTGGGATACTGTCCCGGTTCAACGATCAGTACTTTCATGTTCTCTCCTCATATTGGGGGTCATCCTCCGGAGAAGGCTCCTCGGTATGACGGCGTTTGTAAAGCAGGATGCCAAAAGCAATGCCGGCAGCACCAGCCACGGCAATCAACAGCCCCAGCGGCGTGTTATCTCCTGTCTGGGGCAGACTTGCAACCGGTTTGGGCGTAGGTACCGGTGTGCTGACCGGCTGCTCCGGCTTAGGGGTAGGTGTCGGGGACGGGTTTTCCGGAGTATCGGGGCTGGGTGCATCACGCATAACCACCATGCCATCTTCCAACAGCGTCCAGTGGTCGAAGATCAACCAGTCCTTGCCGGTACAGACATAGACATCCGCTTCGTTGAGCAGATCGCCGTTTTCATCCTTGCGCTGCACCAGCTTGAACCGGATGCTTTCTGCCAGTTCGTATCCGTTGGGCGCTGCGGTCTCCACCAGAGTGTATACCGTATCAAATTTCAGCCCTCGGATTTCGGTGGGCGTATCACCGCTGACCCATTGGCGGACCACGTTGCCGTCCTTGTCCTGAATGGTAAGGGTTGCACCCGGCAGCTCTTCATCTCCGGTCAGCTTCCGTTTGCTGACGAAGAAGGAAGTGGCATCATTCTCAAAGGTGTTCTCCATCTCGATCACGGATGTTTCTGCCCCCTGATAGACGAACTCGAACTCCTGGTCGGGTGCATCCAGGAAATATCCCTGGGGCGGGCGCAGCTCCACGATACGGTATTTGCCGCTGTTGGCAGTGGTATTTTCGGGGATACGAACACCTTCCATGCCATAGAACTCGCCACGCATGGGGAAATCGCAGGTGAAAGTGGTATGGCCGTTTTCATCCGTGGGGGCCGAAGTAGCAATGAGATCACCGGCCCGGAACAAGAGGTCACCGGTTGCGCTGTAGATGTCGTCCACCGTAATGAGGTTATAGACGGCACCGGCAACCAAAGCACCGGTTTTGATGTCCCGCTTGTAAATATCCAGCTGAGGTTTCACACGTTCATTGTGGTACTTCAGGACTTGGGCTTCGATCTGCGCATCGCTCGCATCCTTCACGTTGACGATTTCATAGTTCTTGGTTTCCGATGCGGAACCATCGCCGGGATTACTGGTGACGGTCTTTGCCAGAACCACATCATTGGTCTGTTTGTCCCAGACAAAAGTCACATCGTAACTCTGCTTGGTGCCGACAAATCCATAAGGAGCGGTCGTTTCTTCCACATGATAGGCCCCCAGCGGCAGAGTGACGATCACCTCACCTACCGTGCCATCATGGATGACCGAGAGGAAATCATAGGTAGAATTGGTGCGCCCCGGGGCAAAGGCAGCAATATCGCTGGTGCCGTCGCCGGTGCGGACAACTGCTACCACATCGCCTTTGGCGTACCAGAGAGTTCTGTTCCCGTTGGCATCCGTCTGGCGGTCCTGGGTGTAGATGTCCTCATTGGCCGTGATGGTATATTCGGCATACGGGATGGGGCGTTCCTCATACACAAAGTGGCCGGGCCGGGCTTCACCAGAGAATTCCGGATCAAAGGTGCCGCCCTCGTCCTCCTGCCAGCCGGTCAGAACCTCGCCGGTCTTGCGGATTTTCAGAACACCCAGCGTTTCGTTGTTCTGGTAGTCCTCGTCGATCACCAGAATGTCCTGGCTGTCCTCGCTGTCATCTCCGGTGGCTTTGTACACACGCTCGGTGGTGACAGAGAAGTCCACATAGAAACTGCCATCCGCAAAATTGCCGGTATCGTCGATCTGCAGGTGACCGTCCTCATACACTGCCGAGGCTGCCCACTCATTGAAGTACCCATTGGGACCGTTGACTTCCACCAGCCGATAGTGGCCCAGCGGCAGTTTTTCGGGCAACACCAGCATGCCGGTTTCATCGGTATAGAAGGTGTCTACATCCTTGGGCAGTAACGGATTGGTAGTGTCGGTCATGGTGACCAGCTTGGCATTGCCGTTCTCATCATAAATGTGCTGTCCCTGCGAATTCATCCAGTAAATCTGGAATGCCGTATTTTTAAGCAGCACAGCCTTGCCGGTTTCCTCGTCGATCTTGGTGACCCGCAGATAGACTTCGATTTCCTCATCCAGCACCGTAAACTTCTGGTAGCTGCCGGACGGGGTCTGCACGGCATCCTTGGGATTGGCCATGCTCGACTGCGGGTTGCTTTGGTCTGTGGGGTCGATGTTCACGATAAAGGGTTCTGCCTGAAAAACATCTCTCGGCGTTGAAGATTCCACTACCAGATACTGTCCGTAGGGCAGGCCCTGCACCCGGATGGTACCGGTGTCATTGGAGAAAATTTCCGCCAACTGATATTCGTTGGGGCGGCCCGTCGCAACCCAGCCGTCACCGCTGCCGTTCTTGAAGTCACCGGCGGCAGTGAGGGTGGCATTGTACGCAGCAATCTGGTCAGCGTTGACCTCATAGGTTTTGGCAATGGCCTGAGCCTCACCGCTGAAATCGTACTTAGGATGACTTTCGTCATATTCCGGGTTGATATAGGCATCCAGGATGGATTTGATCAGGTATTTGCCGCTGCGGCTCTGGGCAAATTGGTCCTCCTTGGACAGGTCGGAAATCAGGTAGAAGGTAAAACCGGCCCCCTCCAAATCAATACCATCCGAACTGCCAGTGCTGGAAACGTGCTTGGAAAGCTCTACGTTGCCTTTCATCACCTGATCCTGAGATTCTGCCAGCACATTATCCCGGTGCAGGTGGTAACTGGCGCTGTAGGTTGTAGTATCCAGCCGCTCGCCTTCGGCCTGCCGGTTATCCTCGAAGGCAGTCTTTTCGATGTACCAGCCCTCATCGGCGTATACCGGGGTAATGTAATAGTTATGCTCATCGCAGAGGTAGCCGGTGGCGTAGCTCTCATAATAACCATCATAAGTCTTGGTGCCGTCCAGTGCCTTGCTCTGGCCGATGTACGACCACTGGTGTTTATACACATAGTCGGTGTACTGACCCTGTCCGTTGGTAGCCAATGGCGACGTAGTACCTGTCGGCTCTTTGGTTTTGGAATCCACATCGGGGTAGGTGCCAGACAGCTTATAAGCGCCGTCCTCCACGGGGATAACTACACCGGTGCCACGCTCTACAATGTAGTATTTGCCCAGATACAAGTTGCTGAATGTCAGCCAACCGTCCTTGATCACCGCACTGGCCACAAGATGGTCTTTGGCCAGCACCGGCAGGTAGTCATCCTCCCACTGACCAGCGTTATCACGAATGGTCGTGTGCCAGATGGGGGTGCCATCGGCATAGGTGATCTTGCTGAAGTCCACCGTGCCGGTGACACCGTCCGGGTGCTGAATATCTTCGGCGGCATACAGGTCATACACTGCACCATCCAGCTGGGCGTCAGCGTGGGCCTGACCGCTGGCCATGGCATCGCCATCGGTATCACGGCCTCCGACATAGCGCAGGGCATCCAGATCCACTTTACTGAGGGAGATTTCGCCCAGCGAACGGTCATTCTGCATGACACCAGTTACCGGGGTCATGGTGTAAGAATCCTCATTGGCTGCAGTTCCCGAGTTGTCGGTATTGTAGACACGGCCTGCGTCCTGGTACTGAATCTCCGCTGCAGGTTCATCACTGGCCTTGTAGATGGTCACGGTGGTCTCCACACCGCCCGAAGTCAGCAGCTTGGTGCCTCCCGTATAACTGGTGGCGATGTCGGCACTGTAATGGGTATTGTCCAGCGTGATCACGCTGCCGTCGTTGGCTTTGGTGATTTCGATGTAATAACCCCGCTTGCCCAGGGGTGTACCTTCGGTTCCGGGATGCTCCACATCCGTCCAGTCGCCGTAATAGCCGGAGGGGGCGCGTGTTTCCACGATGATGAACTTTCCCTCGTTCCGCTGGGTATAATACATCTTCCGGCTGGTATCGTATTCGGTTCCATAGTCAGTACCGTTGGCCACCGAGTAGGTACCATCCTCATTGCGCACGACAGTGTATTGATTGTAGCCGCCGAACGGAATGTACTGCTGGGTGACGGTGTCCCACTCGTAGACCTCATACAGTGCGTCCCCGGCGATCTGCTCGCCGGTCTCGCTATCCACCTTTTTCAGATTGACCTGTAGACTCCACTCGTCATTCTTCATGACGTAATCGTTGGAACTGTCGGCAAGCACGGTAATGGTCTGGTGGCTGCCAAGACTGCCATTGAATTCCTCGAAGCCATACGGAATCTCCACTTCATCGTAAGAGAAGCGGATGGTTGCCAGTTCAGCACGGGCGGCTGCAATGGCTGCATCCACCATTCCCTGAGCCTCGTTCTTCAGCTGCGAAATGGCGGCGTTTTTGGCTGCTTCTGCCGCCGCATCCGCTTCGGCCTGGCTGCTGTAGGGGCCTTCCTGACCGCTGAGCGTTGTAGTGCTGGTTTTGCTGACTTCATAGTGCACCGCCCAGCTCACCGTGCCGTCACCGCCATTGTTCTGGTAGTTGTCATCGTTGGTATGGCCGCTGGTGGTGATGGTCTGCGCACCGGCGGGACTCATTTGCCAGCTGCCGCCGTCGATGCTGCCGCTGGTCTTGGAAGGCGTGACGGTGATTTTTGCACCATCCACCTTTTCGCCGATCTCCAGCTGCTGTTTGTCTGCATTGACCGTGAAGGTCAGATCGAAGCTGCCGCTGGCGCTCTGAGCCGGGGCGGTCCAGTTGGCGGAATAGTATTCGGTGTCGGGCACATCCGGGATATCCGTACCGCCGCCTTCCGAAATTTCTTCACCCACAATGGCAACGATCTGCCAGGCATACCCGGCAGGCGGGTTATAGATATAGGTGTAATACCCGTTTTCGCCGGAATAGGTAGCCGCTCTGTTCTCCGTTCCCTGTTCAGCCAACGCCTGGGCAGAGGCGCGGTAGGTCTGAGCAGCCAGACTGTCCGGGTAATTGGCCATGATCCAGAGCTGCACGTCATCGTAGTAGCGGTAGGCCGCACCTTCGGCGCTTTCGCTCTCCAACCCATAGGTGGAGGCCGAAGTTCCACCGTGCTTTTCTTCCAGCAGGTTCAGTGAAAGCTGCCCCAAGCCACCCCAGATATTCACCTGGTTGGCATAGTGGTTACCGGGCGTGTATTGCCCAGGCTCCAGCTTGGATACATAGGAAAAATTGTAGGTGGGGCAGCCGTTGGGCTGGCCGTTCAGGCCGTGGCTGCAGCAGTAAGCCTCGATGCCGTTAAACCAGATCAGCCAGGTGCCGCCCTCGAAACTGATCGAGGTGATCTTACCGGTGGTAAACGGCGGTGTGGGCCCGGCAGCATAGGTGCTTGCACCAGCATTGGCTGCGGCTTTGGCTGCCGCTTTGCTCTCGCCCAGTTTCACCTGCAGGGTCTTGCGCAGTTCGCTTCCATCTGGCCCGTGGTAGACAAACTCCACCGAGAAATCCTGCTTAGCTTCCACATAGAAAGCAGACGCAGTGGCTGAAGTTTCCGTGTAGCTGGCCTTAGTGATAGATTCAATTTCATCTGCATCCGCCGGGTTCCCCTCAAAATCCAGAAGAACCACGTCCTCCGGCAGCAGGATCTCCGACGTGCTATCGTTGGCGGGATACTCGACCTGCACCATCAAGGGAACGATGGCATATTCTTCCCCGGGTTCCCGGTCTACTGTGATGACCAGATCCTCCGTATGAAGGGCTTCCGCATTGATATGGGCATCCACACCGTCATACAGGTCTGTCACCCATTCCGAAATGGAAATTCGGGTCTGACCGGTGGCAATGGGCAACCCCATACTGCCGATATAGCTGCCGGTGGGTTCGTCCGGCAGATCATCGTAAAGCATCTCCGTGATCTCGGCCAGATCCGGTTCTCCGCCTGCCCCGGTAGCCACCGGGTTTTCCATGGCGGCGTAGGTGGCTGCCAGAATCGCTGCCCACACGGCATAAGCGTCCTGCACGCGGTCATCGCTGCGTTCTTCTTCCGGAATCTGGTTGTACAGGTCCTCTGCTGCATACAGCGGTGCGCAGGCTGCTTCCTGTACAGCAATGGCTTCATTGAGCTTGGACTCCAGTACGGCGTTGTCCAGATCGGCCATCCATGCCTGATGCGCCAGTCCCCAGTCGTTGCTAGCCGCCACCATGTTGTCACGATCCAGTGCCGCGACGGCTTCCACAAACGCCTGGGCCTGTTTGCCCAGCGAGGCTGTGTCAGCGGTTTCCGCTGTTTCCGCGGTAGTCTCCGTGGTTTCTTGCAGGGGGGTGGATTCTGCAAAGGCAAGCGAACCGCTCAGATTGCTGAACAACAAAACGCCTGCCAACAGAAGTGCCAACCCCCGTTTCCAGAGTTTCATAAAATGATTCGGCATAACTGTCTCCTTTATTACAACTGCATTATCGGTCACCGTTCCTGCTGCCTTTTCGGTTTCGGCCGGGTCTGTCCTTCCAACGGCTCTACCGCCCGCCCTGGTTCCGGGATAAAACCACCCAAACGGTTCGGAACATAATCCGAAAGCCAGGTGCCACCGAATGTCGCATGGGTCTGTAACCGCCACATGGCAAGTTTTCCGATATCCAGCGACACACCCTCAAAGGGATAGAACAAACAGGTCAGGCCCTCATTCTCAAAGGATGAGATATTCTGAAACTTGGTGCCATCTTTCAAGATGCCATTTTCGGAAAACATCTCATTGATGCCATCCAACCATTCCTGCAGGTCGCCGCCGCAGCCCTGTAAAACCAGACCTTCGCGGTCGCTCATGCGGCGCAAGGCATCGGTTGTTATAGTGCTAACACCCAAGATAAACGCCCCCTTTCCTGTAAAAGAAACAGGCCCTCGCCAGGAAGGCGAGAGTCTGCTCCGGTTTCCATATTTCGGGAATTACCGTATTATCTGCCGGATATTTGTTGCTTTGAACACTTTTCCGGTGGATGGCATCGCCGTACTTCCCCGCGACAGCGCTCCAATGCTTTCAGAACCGGTTCTTGGGGTACCCCTGTCTGACGACACCCTTCCAAAACAGTATTCAGATAATTCCCGCCGGGTTCCTGCGGCCTTGAACACCAAGGTTCCTCCATGATATAGATCAACACCGCATGTCCTGTTCCGGAAGCATCCTGAACGGTGACGTTTTCCTTTCCATACAACCGGGGAAATCCTTCATAACGGTCCAGATGCCGTTCGTCTTGCTCACTGATCGACCAGATCAGACCGTCCACATGGGAATCTTCTTTCGGCAGTATCGTAAGAACGCCGCCTCGGAAGGCCAGTTCATACCCTTCCAGCCGTGCGATCTGAACTGTGGTAGACTCCGGGCACCGTCCGGCCATTTGGCCCAGATTCAAGTTCGAGCCGTAGGCAAAATATTCTTTCATGGTTTTCTTTTTCCTTTCAACGGGCCTCATCCCGTGTTCGGGCCCTTGTCTGTTGTTGTGCATAGTGGCTCCTGTCGTAACGCCAGGCTTTGTCACCGGGCAAATGCTTTAAAAGGTGCATACGCACATTTTTGAATTCCGGGCCAATCAGCCCCAGACGCAGCAAAAATGTTCGCAGCGTAAATGCCGGGTTGTCTCCGATGGGCGTCTTTCGGAACTGGGTATACTTTTGGTTGATAGCCTGCGCAGAAATAGCCAGTGCCAGAATGATGTTGGCCTTCACCTCTCCTGCATGAAGCGTGGAGTTAAAACAGCGCCATTCCAGGGTTCCGTGGTAGAAGACCGAATGCAGATTCAACGCATGGTAACGGGTCTGGTTATAGTGGGCGTTTCTGCTGTCGTAACAATCTGCGTACCACAGATCGGCCATCCTGTTCATGCCCGCCCAGGAAGGCAGCTTACGAATCTTCACCAGCTTGTCCGCCTCGACCTTCTTGCACCATCTTTCAACACGGCTTTCGTTTACTTCCAGAGCGGCAAACAAAATATCCTCTTTGGAGTACATGATAGACAATGCATTTTTCAGGCTTTGAGGTGTGTGATGCGCAGCGTCCACATGGACATGCATACCACAGCTGGTGTTCACAATTGCTCCCGCATGGCGCAGGGTTCGGATGACCTGCTGAAGTTTTTCCATCTCGCTGTACTGCAGGACAGGCGAATTCAATTCAACCTTGTATAGCGTATCGGTGGTAGACAGCCTTTCCCGCCCACATCGTTTGACCGCGCTGATGCTCCCATCGTAAACAAAGCGCCATTTTTTCCCGTCGTTATCGAGCACTTCCCAAGGATCGTAGGTCACAGATTCCCGCGTTCTTCTTGCCATAGTTCCAAACAGCGCTGCAACAGCCCTCGCTGCCTGTTCACGGGTCAGTCCCGTCATTTCGATTTCACAGCCGTAATTTTGATCTTTGAAATCAAGGGCCAGGCACCTCACCTCCGTAAAGTTCTGTATCCAGAGCAGCCAGCCGACGCCCGATGGCTTCCACCACATTGACCGTCACGCCGTTTCCAGCCTGTTTGTAGACCTGGTTGTCACTCTGAATGGCCAACACCTTGTCGATGCGGTCATCCGTCCAGCCCTGCAAGCGCAGGCACTCCCGTGGGGTCAGGCGGCGGATTCGGCCATTGTGCAGCACCCCGGAAGCCTCTCTCTTATGTTTGCGAATGCCTCCGTTCTGTTTTGCGGTCAGGCAGCGGGCAATCTCGGTAGTTTTGGGATCACGGTTCATGTCGATGAAGCAGAGAGTTCCCTGCGTTGATCCCGTGGTGAGGGTGTGGGCAATTTTATGCCCCACCCGGCCGCGGCGGGTGTTGGTGCTGTAGTAGCTGATATCGATGCTGTCCCCTTCATAGGCCATCTTGTAGCCTTTCCGGGTCGCTTCTTTGATGGGCAATCCCACGCGCCCTCCGCCGCCTCCTGCCTGGGCAGCCAGGGTGCAGCTTACTCCCTCGGGGGAATAGATTCGCTCGTCCTGGGGCCCTCGTCGGATTTGTGCAAGAGCATTTCCTGTTGTGTCGGTGAAAGGAAGTATTTTTCCTCTACATCGCTCATCAAGATATCCGACAAGATACACCCTGCGGCGGGACTGGGGGACGCCGAAATCTTTGCTGTTGAGCACCTGCCATTCCACGCCATACCCCAGTCGGTCCAGCGTATGGAGGATCGTCGCAAACGTCCGTCCGCCGTCATGAGAAAGCAGGCCGGGTACGTTTTCAAACAGCAGATAGCGAGGCTTCCGGGCTTCAGCCAGTCGGGCCAACTCGAAGAAGAGAGTACCTCGGGGATCTCCGAACCCTCGCCGGTTGCCGGCAAGGCTGAAAGCCTGGCAAGGAAATCCTCCGCAGAGCAGTTCAAAGTCGGGCATTGTTTTGGGATCGGCTTTTCGGGCATCGTCAATGAACCACTCTCCCTCCGTGTCAAACAGGGCGCGGTAACTGCGGTCGGCGTATTTGTCGATCTCACAGTGTCCCATGCAAACAAAATCGCCGGCTCTGGTCAGCCCCTCCCGGAAACCTCCCATGCCGGCGAACATATCAATATAGTGAATGGTCTTGCGCATCCTCCCCTTCCTGAATGATAGTGTTGTTATTTAGAGCACAAGCAAAGACATCCCTCCCCTCAAGTGGATATGAAAAAAGCCCTGCAGGTGTTTGCCTGCAGGGCTGGTCGCTATGTCTTATTCTTCGATTGTGTAAGGCGCGTAACTTTCGCCATTTCCCGATTCCTCATCCGGGGATTCACTGCTGTCATCTTCGGGGGCATCGCTTTCATCGGTGTCTTCTTCGTCAGGCTCGCTGTCCGGCGCCTCTTCCTGCTCCGGAGATTCCTCTTCAGCTGCGGTGGCCGCCTCGAATTCTTCCTCCGCTTCACTCAGGGCGTCCTCGATGAGCTGGAGCATGAACTCTCGCTGGGTCAGCTTTCTGCCGTAGACTTCCTGATAGCGATTGAGGTACTCTTTGATGCGCTGGTAGAGTTCCTCGGATACCTGAAATGCGATGGTTCTGGTTGCCATGTTGTTTTCTCCTTCCTTGCTTTTCGTGAAGTATTTTGTGACCAGCATCTCGATGAATTGGCCGGTGGTGATGCCCTGTGCTTCCAGTTCCTGCCGGATCTGTGCGTGCAGGTCGTCCGGAAGCGTTACCGTAAGTTTGCTCATGCTGTGGCTCCTTTCCTGTGTTTCTGCCTTTGGGCTAAGCAAAGCATACTGCAAACGCATTGGCAAAGCTATTCACAAAATCCAACGATAATTCATTGAATATCGTGTCTGAAATGTATCATAAGCAACAATGACAAGCCAGTGGTCAGTCGCAAAGGGATGCCAAAAAATCCAGCGTCTGTTTGGGCACCTCTTTCTCTGCAGTCGGTTTCAGAGGCTCCTGGATCACGACTCCGTGTGTGAGTTCTTCCCGGATCACTTCCCGCAGCATCTGCTTGAACGCTTCCCGCTGTTCTTCGGCCAGGATCGCCCTGACCAGAAAATCTTTGCGCTGGTTTGGCGGTATCTGCTGCAGCAGGGTCCAGGCTCGCCGATGGTCTGGATTATTGAGCTGCGGTCGAAAAACGTATTGTGGTCGTTTCACCCCTCGCTCACCGTGCCCTGAACGCGCCCCAAAGCGCGCTCAAAACCGATAGCGTTCACCCGGTCGTCCAGCAGCGGAATAACCCGACACAGGCCGTCTTTGGGGCTGACGTGGCGGTTTACGATGCAGGCCCCGCCGCCCAGCATGACCAGCGGCATGGCGTGCAGATCGAAGCCTGCTTCCATGACTGCGGAGAACAGCCGCTCGGTATACAGCCGGCCTTGTTTGTTCACAATGCTGCGCACCTCATCCGCCAGGCTGCAGGGCTGGCCCACCAGCATCTGTTCGATTTGGGCATCGGTAAGCGAAAGTCCGGTTTCCTGGCGGACACGCTCCCGGATCTCATCGATGCAGCGGATCATTCCAAGTTCCAGGCTGTGTGCCGTTTCCGCTACCGGCAGGGCGTTGTCGATCCGCATCAGATCAACCGTCCAGCCGCCGATGTCCATGAGCAGCAGCGACGGTTCGTCGGTCAGCAGATCCGGCTCAGCCATCAATGCCGCAAACCCCTGGGGAAACAGCTGCACATCCGCGATGGTGATGCTGTATTCCGCGCCCTCGTAACGGAACTGGACCGGCTGGGAAGGACGAAGCAGATAGCTGCGGAACTTCGGCTTGTCCCGGCCATAGCTGGTCAACGGCAGGCCCGCTGCGATCCGGATTGTACACTCAGTGGGTGCGCCCCGACTGCGGATTTCCTGCGCCAATGCAGCCAGCGTCAGCAGGTAGTAGTTGTCGTTGATGGTTTTGTCGCGCTGGATCGGCTGCCGTCCCGTTCCGCAAACAAAAAAACACCCGCCAAACTCAAGGAGTCCCTGGCGGGTGTAAGGTTCGTGGCTGCCGTAGGCTGTAAGACCGGCTGGGAAAGAACAGTGCCGCGTCTTGATGGCGTAGTAGCCGTGATCGATGCCAATGTTCATGGTTTTTACCTCGCTTTCGTTGTCGTTGAGATTTGCGGATCTATGTAAACGGCTGGTAGATAACTTTTCTTCCCAGCCGGTAAATTTATACTAGGGGGAGAGGTGTGGAGAGGGGGAAAAAACAAAAAGCCGCCCGGTTCCGGCCTTGCCAGAAACCGAGCGGCTAAAAATGGGCGCACTTGTCCCATGCTATTTTACATATTGATATATACGAACAGCACAGCCCAGAATTTTTTCCATTGTATCGTCAAAGTGGTTTGTACCACATTTTGGTACAAACCTCCCAAGCATATATTATGGTTTGACAGGTTTCCCCAAAACATGATAGACTGTTCGCCGTCACTGTTCGCACTGCCAATTGAACCATTTTAGGCAGGAGGTGATGGTGTATTGGAATTTAGTGAATTGCTTTTGCTTCTCTCCCTCATTGGTGGCACAATATACGCTTCCGTTTCTTTGACCATCCAAGTACTGGAATATAAGCAAAAGAAAAAAGGCTGACGCGACCGGCGTCAGCCCATTTTCTCTGCGATAAACAGTGACAACAACTAGAAAAGAGCCGGCAACTTGCGTTGCTGGCTCTTTCTGGTGCACCATCGGGGACTCGAACCCAGGACCCACTGATTAAGAGTCAGTTGCTCTACCAACTGAGCTAATGGTGCATATGAGGATTTTCGGCGATTCAGCGTCAAATCCTGTTTTGAATAGTTCAGCGGCTTCCAGCCTTAGTATTGGCTACTAACGCTACCAACTGAGCTAATGGCGCTTATAAAAGCAATCTCCGGACCGGGCCTATGGCTCGGCCCGGAGGCTGCTGTTTGTA
>PPYE01539555.1_pt1 | contig 60967 bp, 50 predicted proteins | sample 1559881 | NCBI WGS metagenome assembly PPYE01 (sample SAMN08240022, study PRJNA423297) | Human gut metagenome, whole genome shotgun sequencing project. | reverse complement strand
CAATATCTTTTCTTGCGTATGAATTTATTCTTTTTGAAGATATCCTGTAAATTAAAAAAGCAATTTTTTCTTTTGAAGTAATATGCCAATCATTATATAATTGTTTTCCAATTTTTTTAGCTTCTTTTTTTGATAAATTAATATAATCTTCCATTTTATTTTGAAAACTTATCTCTTTTCTTTACATTTAAACTTATCGGAATAGCAAGTAATTCTCTTACTCTATCATTGATATAATTTTCTATAGCAATCAATCTTTCCTCTGGCAAATTTATTGAAGAATGACGTTTGAATTTGAAACCTATCAGCCTGCGAAGCTGAGCCTTTTGCTTTGCTCCCATAACCTCACTGCATATATTTTCAAATGTAACTCCGTAAGGATTTGAACGGGTTTTTGCATACTTTAATAAATCTTTAATATCATCTTCCATTGCATAGTTAAAAAGAGAAATACCGTTGTCAAATATCGGAGCAGGAGCGATAATTTTACCTGTGTGATTATCTCGCAATATACCGAAATTTCCAAAATGCCTGTCCTCATTATAGATGACTGCATCAAATACAAGCATACTTCTTATCTGGTCTGAAAATTCATTTCCAAGCTTATCATAATAGTCAATACAAGCCTTGATGCCACCTGATTTAACTATTCTGCCGATAGGGATATATGATGTGTTTATATCAGTAAACAGTTTGCATTTTGAAGCAAGAATACCCTTCCAATTTTCCAAATCATACGAAACGCAGTTAAGTCCCATTTTGTCTGCAATTTGGCAAGCGTAGTATTCACTGTACGGCTCGTTACCTGCATTTGCGGCACCCTCTGTACCGCCTTTATATAAATATATTCCGTCATCTTCTATATATCTCCAAGCCTTACGAAGCATACCGTTAGTAGTAAGCTCCGGAGATGTAGAAAACGCCTGTTCACTTGCACCTGCACCTGTATATGCAACCAACGATAAAGCCTCTGAAAATCGGTTTTCATACAGATTATAATATTCATACTTGCCGTTAAAATCAGCAGGAACTACCCAATAGCTGTCATTAAGTGACAAGCCCTTACAGACATCTATAATGCCTTTTGTATTATTTACACTAAGTCCAAGTGTTTTTAGTATTTCATCAACAAACTGCCTATTTTTTGGAATAACTCTGCGTTCAAGCCATTTCAAAATACCGCTTTCTGTTAATTCAAGGTCAAGCGGAAACAGCTCATTAATATCATTATTGACATTTAAAATTGACACCTGCAAGCCTTCTAAGCCCATTTCTTCAAGAGAAAATGTTATCAGCTCATCATCATAAAGCCTTAAACTATATACATTCATTGGTACACTCCTTTCCTCCAAAAGCATACTTACATCTTTACCGAGTGCTTTTGAAATTTTTATTAACATATCAAGGGAGAGATTTTGTGTGCCGCTTTCAATTCGGCAAATATTAGACCTTTTTGTTCCGATTAACTCGGCAAGCTGTTCCTGTGACAATCCTTTTTCAAGCCTTGCCTGTGTAAGCTGAGAAATTATGCTTTGTCTTGATTTCACTATTTCTTTATCTAATTCCAAAACTCTCACCTCATTTCTATCTTATGCAATATGTTATCATATATGATAACATATTGTCAATAGTATATTCTTCACGAATTTGTAATTTTTATCTTGTAAGTGATATTTCTTTGTTTTTAACCTTAATCTCGCTCTCATAAGGCTCCTCGTCACAGAATTCATTGTCCCTTTTATCAACATTAAGCAAGGCGTTGAGTTCGTTAAGACGAGCCTGTTTTTCTTGCAGTTCCTCCTCATGAGAGAACGGCTCCTTGAGGCTTTCTTTGGCTATTTCAAGCTGTTTTTCTGTTTCGGCAAGGTTCTTTTCAGTCTTTTCCAAATCACCTGCTAAATGGTCAATACAGTTGTCTATACGGGTTATGTTACCGAGTGCGTCTGTACCGAGATTTATCGTGTGCGTCATTGCTCCACGAATGGCAAGAATATAATCTAAACGAAAACCTCTTGAAATATACATTTCCATCGCAAAGCCTCTGTAATTGCCCACAGGCAATGTTTCCGATGAGTTCTTAAAAGACTTCATAATTCGTATAATTGCCTCGCCTGCGGCTTTCTTTTCGGTGTAATGCTCACCGTTAATATCCATACCGTTAAAGTAATCGGCAGATGCTTTAAGGGTTTTACTTGCAGTTTCAATATCAACTTTAAGAGCCTTTATCTGCGAGTTGTATCTTGCAATATCCTGTGGGTATTCTCTCGTAGCCTTATCCTCAAGATCAAATCTTTCGGAGTAGTAATTGCTTTGGAGCATTTTAAGATTTTGCACCTGCATATCCAAATCCATTTTTTCTTTGATGTGGGGATTGCCTGTTGCAAGCATCTTAATTTCGGCATAGGAAAGAGCCGCCTCATCAACATCTTCAATGGAACGAACAGGGGTTTTACTCGTCATAACCTGACCGACAAATTTCTGCTTTGTTTCAACAAGCTGATATAGATATGCGTCAAAGGTATTCTCGGTTACATATCGGTACAGATGAACGGTATCGTTTTCATTACCTTGTCTAATTGTTCTTCCTGCTCTCTGTTCAAGGTCGGAAGGACGCCAAGGGCAATCAATATCATGTGAGGCAATTATCTTATCCTGCACATTAGTACCTGCACCCATTTTCTGTGTAGAGCCGAGTAAAACACGAACTTTACCTGCACGAACTTTGGCAAATAAATCTGCCTTTTGCTTATCATTGTTAGCCTCGTGAATGAAAGCTATTTCTTCGGCAGGTACACCTTTTGCAATCAGCTTATTGCGAATATCAACATAGATGTTTTTGAATGTTTCGGGAATATCCTCGTTATCCGTTACCTCTGTATCTGTTACCTCAACCGAGCCTTTTGTTGTCGGTGTAGAAAGGTCGCAAAAGACAAGCTGAGTTGACTTTTTATCGGAGTTTTCTGCCCAAATGTCATAAACATTTCTCACACATTCATTTACCTTACTTCCCTCAAAGTCGGGAAGTGTTGGGTTAATAAGCCTTTGGTCAAGTGCGAGCTTTCTGCCGTCATTAGTGATATTTAGCATATTATCCACATACGGCTTAACATCTCCTGCCCTTATCTTTTCGGCTCGTTCTCCGAGTTGTTCAACCATTTCGACTTGGAACTCTGATGGCTTAACGGAAATGTTGTGATGTTCAACATTCGGTACGGGAAGTTTGAGCATATCCGAGGTCTGTATATCCGCACACTCCTTGAACATTGACATAAGCTCAGGCAGGTTGTTAAACCTTGCAAAGCGAACTTTTGAACGGTATCCCGTTCCCTCCGGCGTAAGCTCAATAGTAGTTACTGTTTCGCCGTATTGAGCTGCCCAACTGTCAAAATTAACATAGCCGTACTCTCTCAATAAATCGTACTGCAAGTATCGTTGCATTGTGTAAAGCTCAACCATTGAATTGCTTATCGGTGTACCCGTAGCAAAGGTTATACCCTTGCTGTCTGTAAGCTCGTCAAGGTATTGGCACTTCATAAACATATCACTTGACTTGTTTGCCTCAACCTGAGATATACCGCCTACATTTCGCATTTTTGAATACACAAAAAGGTTTTTGTAGTAGTGTGCCTCATCAACGAAAAGGCGGTCAACACCGAGTTCTTCAAAGGTTACTACATCGTCCTTGTCGCTTTGGTCATTTAGCTTTTTAAGCTTAGTCTCAAGCCTTGTTTTCGTAGCCTCCAACTGCTTAACGGAAAACCGTTCGCCGTTGCTTGCCTTTAATTCGGAAATACCTTCAATAATTTCATCAATTTGTTTTTGCAGAGTAAACATCTGTCTGCCTACGCTCACAGGTATCTTTTCAAACTGCGAATGTCCGATTATGATTGCGTCATAATCTCCCGTTGCAATCCTGCCGCAAAACTTCTTTCTATTCTTTGTTTCAAAGTCCTTTTTAGTTGTGGCAAGTATCTTTGCAGAAGGATAAAGAGTTAAAAATTCGCTTGCCCATTGTGATACAAGATGGTTAGGTACAACAAATAAAGACTTGGAGCATAAACCAAGTCTTTTGCTTTCCATAGCTGTTGCCGCCATAGTGTATGTTTTACCTGCACCTACGCAATGAGCGAGGAGCGTATTGCGTCCGTAAAGTCCTCTTGCAACTGCGTCCTGCTGATGCTTTCTTAAAGTTATTTCAGGATTCATTCCCTCAAAAACAATATGACTTCCGTCATACTCACGAGGACGAATACTGTTAAACTTTTCGTTGTAGAGCTTACAGAGATATTCACGCCGTTCGGGGTCTTTCCATATCCAATCTTTGAAAGCCTGCTTAATAAGCTCTTGTTTAGATTGTGCTATGGCAGTTTCTTTTTTGTTGAGTATTGCAACTCTTTTTCCGTTCTCGTCCTCCTCATAATCAAAGACACGAACATTACGAAGATTGAGCGTTGCTTCAAGAATATGAAAAGCGTTCTTTCTGCTTGTGCCGTATTTTTGAGTGACGGTAAGATTTGTGTTATCAGCCGCCTTGTGTTCTATATTCCATACATTAGCAAGCTCATTGTAATGCACTTTAATTGCTCCTCTTGCGTAATATGATGTATTAAAGGTTTCATACATAAACTTGTTAATGATTTCAATAGGCAGCCAAGTAACACCGAGATGCACTTCAATTTCGGTTGCTTTTAAGTCAACAGGCTGTACCTTTTCGAGAGCATCAACATTAACCGCAAATCTATCGTCATTTTCGGCTATCTCTCTTGCCTGACAGAGCTTTCTGCGAACATTACCCGACAGGTATTCATCAGCAGGTAAATACTTTGGTACACCCTTGTTGTTTTCGTCATAATCGGGATTAAGGAAGATTACGCCGTTCAAATCAGCGAATATCTCCTCCTCGCTTTTGCCTGTGAGCTGACACATAAAGGGCATATCAATTTTTGCTTTTTCGCCTATTGAGATACCGTAAGACTCAATGGAGGTATCTGCGTGAGTTTTAGCAATATGCGGTTGAATAGTTCGTTTTGTGAATATATCCGCCTTGCGTTCAAATTCGTCATTCTTGAATACTTCAAGAGAACAGATAAGGAAATATGAGCTGTCATCGGAAAAGGCGGTTGAGTTACCTCTACTGTTGATATATCCGTACTTTTTAACGAATTTATCATATATTTCGTTAAGTCTGTGCTGCTCTTTTTCAATATCATAGTCGGGGTAATCATTGCTCTGCATTTCAAGAAGATTTTTAACACAGTCCCTTATTTCAATCATACCCTTAATTCTGTTCTTACCTGTTTCGGAGGTTTCCACCTCTTGCATAACCGAGTTTTCTCGGTAATAGATAGTGCCGTCCACAACAGTATAAGAATAGTTGCGTACATTAGGGTCGGCAGGGATAAAGTTTACCTCGTTTTCCTCAATATCTTCAATGGTGTATTCCGTGATTTCGCCATTTATGTTTTGTATGGCAATATCGAGCTGTTCCTCAAGAGTTCTGTCCTCATAGGCTTTACAAGCACTTTCAGGCTTAAACCTTCCCGATTGCATAACCATTTCGCCGAGTACCATATCGGGATGCTCAACAAAATACTTATTCATTCGTATTCCGTTAGCATCTTCGTCAAGGAATAACCAATCAGGCTCAATATCAACCACTCTGTCACGCTTTTGAAGTATGAGAATATCCGATGTTACCTCTGTACCTGCGTTGCCCTTAAAGGTGTTGTCAGGAAGTCTTATGGCACCGAGAAGCTCTGCTCTCTGTGCAATATATCTACGCACGTCGGAGCTTTCTTTGTCCATAGTACCTTTGGAGGTTACAAGACACATAACTCCTCCCGGTCTTAACTTATCGAGGGACTTGGCAAAGAAGTAATCGTGGATAAGGAAATGGTACTTATCGTACTTTTTATCGGCAAGTGAAAAATCTCCGAAAGGCACATTGCCCACAACTGCATCAAAGAAGCTGTCGGGAAGTTCAGCCTTTTCAAAAGGAGCCGTCATAATAGATGACTTTTGATAAAGCTGCTGTGCGATATCTGCCGAGATATTGTCAATCTCAACACCGTATATCTTACTGTCCTGCATATTTTGAGGGAGCATACCGATAAAATTACCGATTGCACAACACGGCTCAAGGATATTACCCTGCTTAAAGCCTAATTTATCAAGTGCTTTGTAGATAGCAGATATAACAGGCTGTGGGGTATAAAAGGCTGTCAGCGTACTTCTTCTTGCTGCCTCATATTCGGTAGGGGAAAGGGCAGTATATAATTCCTGGAATTCGTCTGCCCACGCATCGTTGTTTTCGTCAAATGCCTCTGAAATACCGCCCCAACCGACATAGCCTGATAAAATCTCTTGTTCTTCAGGTGTTGCAAAGCGATTTTCAAATTCGCACTCTTTAAGAACTCGGATGGCCTCCATATTTCTACGAAAACGCTCTTTTTTACCAACTGTTTCAATTTCTTTTTCGGCAAAGTTATAATTGTGTCTGTCGGCAATCGGTATCTCAGGGTGCAAATCAAAGGCATATGCGTTTGATTTCGGCGGTGCTTGAAATGTAGGCTCTATACTAATGTTTTGCTCCTCTTTTTCATTTTCGTCTTCGGAATAATCGGGAGCATACCAAATTGTTTTCCTTTCGTCATTTCCAAGAGAAGATACTGCAATTTTATATCCCTTATCCGCCAAATATTTCATATACTTATCAAGCGAATGTTTAGGAAAACCGCACATTGCAATGCGTTTGCCTGTATTTTCATTTATGTGTCGGCTTGTTAGAACGAGGTCAAGCTCATTAGCGAATTTTACTGCGTCCTGTTCAAAGGCTTCATAAAAATCGCCCTGCTGATAGAAAACAATAGCCTGTGGGTTTTCTGCCTTGATTTCACGGTATTCGGTAAGCCATTCAGGTAAGACAGTTTTTTTTTCGGCAGCCTTACTGAATTTGCTTGTAAATGTATGCGGTGGCTTTTGCTCTGCCTTTTCAGGCACCCTATACGGAGCATAAGTACCGTTTTTGAAAGCTACAAAATCATCATATTCCTGTTTACGATACTTATAGCCGTTGTAATCCTCGCCCATCAAAGCCATTGCATCAGACATCATTTTTTCAATGTTGTCAAGCTCCTGCGGATTATCGAGCTTGTCACGAACTACATAGCTTATATTGTATGTTTCGGTTTCCTTTGGGTACGGTTTAGCATATTCATCAGGCAGGTCATTGAAAAAGCTCTCGACTGAATATGATATATCTCTTTTGTATATGTTCTGCAATTCGTCAAAGTCGCTGTCATAAAAGAAACGGTTGTTTTTAATCATATCATCAATATGCTTTTCAACCTGATTCCATTTTAAGACTACCTTTGCATACGGCTCCATTATATTGCCGTGACTTATTGTTAAACCTTTTGGAGAGCTATCTAGATTGTCATTGCCCGAACAAGAGCCGCTTAAGCCGTAATAATCCTTGATGAATTTTACCCTTTCCGATTTATCATTACTATTAGCAAAGCCCGTATATATCCTAAATCTGCTTTCGGCACTACTTTTTCCTCTGCGAAGGAAATTATCAATTTCATCGTTCGAGATAAAATATTGCCTGTTAGGGTTAAAATCATCAGCCGTTTTGAAATTGGTAGGCTCAATTTGCATACCCTTGAATATTTCATATACATAAGGCACGGAATATTCATAATTATATTTATACAGATTAATCATTCCGTTTTCATAAGCCTTTGCAAATTTTGAGTATTCTCTAAATAACGCAACACTATTATTACCGTCCGACAAATACTCTTTTAGAGCAGCAACTTCATCAGGATAACCGAGAACATTGTCAACAATCCTTTTACCTCTCGGTAAATATTCAGAGTTTTCTTCATCGTCCATATCACGAACAAAAGAAATGATACGGTCGGATACAATGGATAATTCTCTATCATCAATTATATCAAGCTTTTCCTGCGGAATATATCTGCCCATATCAAGCAGTTCACGAATACGCTTTGCAACCTGTTCCCAAGTTAAATGGGTAGCAGAAGGCTTTTGAGCAGTAGTGCCTTTTGCGACATTAAAGCCGTTTTCGTTATACCAAACTGATACCTGTTCGTTATTGAAATAAAAGCCTGCGCCGTTAGTTTTATAGTGTTTTTTAAGAAATTCAGTATTGTACTCTGTACCTCTGTCACGACGAAATAACATCGCAATATCAAGTGTACTGTTTGTGTCATTGGCACCGATACAAAGAGCCTCATCAATAATCTGCTGTGATACACCGAATTCGGTAAATAAAGATACCTGATTGCTTTCGTCAGCATATTGTTCTTCGGGTATATCGGCAACATAGTCAAATAAACCGATTTGTGCAGATTGTTCTTGTTCCTGTTTCTTTTTTTCTTTCGGCAGGTATTTTCCGCTATCAATCAACTGACCGATAAGCTCTGCAACAACTCCCCAAGAAAAACCGGACTCCTTTGTGCGAGATTTGTAAGTTCCCTCGTACATAAGAAGTCCGTCCTTTTCTGCTTTTAAACCGACTATTGTATTGTTGATGTTGTATTCTGTAAAACGCCCACCGTAAAGAGTTTGAGTATATGGTATTCTTTGGCTCACGCTCAATTCCTTGAATTTTTCCACAATGAACGATTTTTTATGAACTAAATCATCATCGGAATTTTCAAGCACACCCATAATCAAATCATTATCCAAAAACGGTGGCAATTCATCAGTTACAGAGCGTAAATTACCTCTTTCATCACGATTTCCTGCACTCTCTGTTTCAGGTTGTTCATTCCATGCACCCAAGCCATTTGGTTGGTTGCTTTCAGCTCCTCGGTCAAGCCCTCCTGAGCTGACATTTTCTTCATCAATGATTCCTCCATTGATTTCGCTCTCTCGTCCACTTCTTGCAGATGGCTGTCGAGTTTGCCCGTTGTCAACAGGTTGTAATACAGCAGACGATGCTCCTCCTTTAGAAACTTTTTCCTCAACTGACCATATCTGCTCAATGTCAAATTCTTCTGTGCCGGAAGTACCAAGTTCGGTACCTGCACTTCGCCCTGTTTTCTGTAAGTGATTTGTGTCATTTGAAACACTCCTTTCAATATTTTTGTTTTCGGCTTTAGTATATTCCGCCTTTTCGGATTTTGCAATTATGCTAATTGATTTTTCAAGGGATAGTACGGTTTTTGACACTTCATTAAGTGCTATTTCCGTAATATCGCTTGTAGCGTAGCCGAGAGCATTAAGAGTTTCGGTAGTATTGAAATTAACTGCGTCCTCAAAATCCTCACGGCTAAAATACTCGTTTGCATTTATTCCAAGTCTTGTAAGCACCATAAAGGCAACGCTGTTTTTGATTACTCTGCGATATATTGTTGAAATACTGTCATCGTCGAGTTCTTCAAGAAAACTGTCATTCTTAATATTCGGCAGCTCTGCGACATAGTCAACGGTATTGTCCTCAACTGCGTTATCTGCGGCTGACATTACTGCATCAACAATATCGTTTTTATTGCTCAAAGCACCGAAGGTGTTTTCAAAAGTTTCGATAACATCATTCTCATATTCGTCCTTATATTTCCATATAGGAACAGGGCGGGATAATTCATTTTCGTTAGTATCGGAAATATCAAAGTAGTGTTTTATTTTCGTTCTTTCAACATCTGCGAATACTGCAATACCTTTTGCGTTTCGGTTTATTTTACGATTAAACCTCTTGTTCCACTTTTCAAATTCAAGAACTGCCGTAGCGTCAGGTCTTTGAAGGAAAATAAGGAGCTGTTCATCAAAACGCAAGCGGTAATTATAGCAGGCAGAAGAAAGAAATTCACACCAATTTTGAGGGGAGCGAATTACATCAGCACACCCATCACTGTATGCCTTTGTAATCAGCTCAAATTTATTAGGCATTATTTAATCAACTCCTATCTCTCTATTTCTCTTGGTTGCTTTTCTCTTGCAAAAGGCAAGTCAATGTTATACACCTTATTGATTTCATCACCGAGCCGTCTTGTTGCTCTTGTGATGTCGGCTCTCGTTGCCTTACCAAAGTAGATTTTGTTTTGCAGATTTTCGATCTGTGTTTCACTTACACCGTCTTTGAAAACACGGTAAAGATAGTGATTAGCGCCATCGTGATGTACTGCATCACATCTTAAATCTCCTCTTTTATCCACATACCATTCAGCCATATCGCTATTGGTGTATAAGCAATCTTTAAGATTGCCGGAGTCAATCATTTTGTAGCCGTTTGCTCGACCGTTCCATAATCCCAAATCTCCGATTATAAGGATAGACTGTGAGAGTTGCCTGTTGAGATTAACTCTTTCATCGTCAAGATAATCGGCGTTAATTTCGTACATCTTTTCTATTAGCTCATTCTCACTTAATTCCGGATACTCACTCTGCAAGTCATCTTTCCAATCGTCAAAATCAAGATTGATGTCGGTCCAAAGAACATATCTGTCTTTTGTCATTTTAACTCCTCCTATCTTTCAAATTCAGGTGTACGCACTTCCTATTTTTAATAACACCATCAATAGCTTTGCTCATTTTCTCCACCTCCGAGATAAGAGTAGAGAGTACCTGCCTTAACCTGCTTTTGCAGTTCGGTTATAACCGACATTTCAGGTATTGTTATGCCGTTAATTTCAAGGATATTTTCAAGGGTAAGTTTCTGCAAGTCCTTTTCGGTTTTGCAACCGTAGTTATAGAGCTTATTCAGCACTCTCATTCTCTGCTGAAAAATTGTTCTTTTCTCGCTCATCTTTTGCCTCCTTAATTTCTTTTAGAAGTTTTTTAGTGCAAAAGCCACAGAAGTTAATACTCCTGTCCCTGTAATTGCACTTTGAACAGTCATATTGATTTTCTTTCATCTTTCAATATCCCGTTCTTTGTTTTTATCACGACCATAAAGGTGTTCATATTGCTTTATTTCGTCTTGACACCTTTTATTCAAATCCTTTTGAGCTGCAAACAAGTCGGTGTGATAGTGTCCCCAAAAATAACTGTCATTTTCCTTGCTGTATTCCCAAGTAACGAACATATCAGGGTGTTTTGAATGAACGCCAAGTACAAACTCGTTTTCACCGATATGGACACAATCGGTAATGATGTATCCTGCATTAGTGCGAATATCCATTATCTAACCTCCTTTTCTTCTCGTTTAATCTGTTTTTGAATTTCGGCAAGGTCTGTTTTTGCCCATTCGGGCAATGTTGCTTTATCGACAACACCTTCCACATCATAGCGGCGGATATAGCAATGCTTTTTGCTTGCAAAAGAATAGCCGAAAACCTTTGTTCCTCTTGCGTTAGGCTTTGCTCCGTTACCACCTGTTACATAGAAAAGTTGATTTTCTGCGTTTTGATACTCTCTGCGTAGATGTTCAATTTTTTCAACAACTACTTTGCCTGTTAAATCATCGTAAATATCAACAGGAGAATACATATCAGGTGTTAAAATGCCGATTTCTGTTTTTTGTGTTTGTTTGCATAGTTTTACCTGTTCTTTTGCTCTGTCACAGAACAAGGTCATAATATCAAGATAATCATTGCTTGCTCTGCAATCATTTATCCTTTCAAAGATTTCATTGCTTTCGTAATAGCCGCAAATATATTTGTATTCGGCATTTTTGTTTTCGCCTACAACAACCTCTTTTTCTCCAACATAAAATGACTGAATAATCTCGTAATCATTAATGATTCTTTTGGTTTCGTTCATATAAAATCACTCTTTTCAGTTAAGACTCATTTAACTATATTTGTTTTTTTATAAAACAGAGCAGCCAAAACTTGACTGCCCATTGAATACCGAATTTAGTCTTTACTTTTTCTTTTTATCTGCATAATCACAATTGCAACAATAATTGCAACAACAATAACAATGCCGATAATAGCCTTTGGCTCCATTACTTTTCCTCCTTATTGTTCTTTTTCTTTTTGAGAAGATAATAAGCAAGCGATACTGCTCCAAGTGCAGATACGCTCATAACAGAAGCTAATGCCTTTTTGTTCCTTTCGTCTCCTGTCTTTGGATTTTCAAGTTCAGGGACTTTAACCGTTACGGTCTGTCCTTTATCGTCAATATCGGCATGAGCGGTTAACTCAACCCCGTCACGGTACAATGTCTCAAACACTACAAGATCGGTGTCCTTTTTAATAGCCGAACCGTCAAAAGTAAAGGTGACTTCTACTTTGCCGTTTGCCTTATCGGGTACAAACTTAACGGTCGAAGTGATTTCTTTACCTTTAACTTTGAACGGCTTGCCTGTGGATTTATCCATCAATGTGCCTTTGATAACATATTCGGTATTAGGTACTAAATGCTTGTACTCAACAGTATCTTTTATTGTTATTTCGCCTTTTGCGATGACTTCTTTTTTGCCATTGACGGTTGCCGTTGTTTTTAATTCTGGCACTTTATCATTGATTGCAGTAAGTTCAACCACTTGCTCGTTATCTTTGATTGTTACGGTAAATACATCTTCATTGTCAAGATAGCCGTCGGCTGGCTTAAGTTCCTTTATAAGGTATTCGCCATAAGGAATGTTATTGAAAACAAATACGCCGTTTTCATCGGTAACGGCAGTTAAAATTGCTTTATCTTTTGTAAATTCGGTAGTATCCGATTTAAACAAGCCAAAGGTTGCTCCCTTGATTGTTTCCTGGGTTTCTCGGTCAATCTTCAAGCCTTTAACAGAACCATAAATTAGATTGTTTTCGATAGCTTTATCGTTATTGAGTTTAATATCAATAGCCTTGACATCTTGACCTTGATATTCGGTATCAAACTCATATTTGGTATCGGACAAGATATAATGCTTATCTGTGGCAATTTCTTTTGCGTACCACTTAAAGCCTACGGGCAAGTCACAGTCAAAGACAATGCTTCCATTTTTATCACAATTTGCAAAAGTGATAAGAGCATCTTTTGGAATAACATCGCCGTTGCTTGCTTTATTGTCTTCACCGGCATAAATACCGAATCTTACAGAAGTGATTTCACCGTTATTGCCGATACCGAATGTCTTATCATTTGCCATAATCTTTTTAAGTGAAACCGAAACCTTTTGTCTATCGTTATACACCGAAATGTAGGTTGAGGTAACGGAAACATTCTGTCCTGCATAGGTGAGTTCAGCATCATACTTTGCGGCATTATGAACATATCCGTTTGGTGCAGTCTTTTCAATAACTGTATATTTACCGAGATAAAGTTCTTTTGATTTAGCCACACCGTCATCATCGGTTGTGACTGTATCAACCAAAATACCTTGCTCATATCTTACCGTACCGTCAAGTGTAGTAATATCTTCAGCAGCATAGATTTCAAATACTGCTCCTTTAAGATTACCTACGCTGTATTTTGGAGTATATACACCATTATTTTCTTCAACAGATGAAAAAATCTCGCCTGTTTTAGTGATATTGATTACACCTTTTTGTGCAACATCTCGTGCCTTAACTTTAACTACGGTAACACCTGTATCGGTTGAAGCGTTTTCCTGTGAAATTACAAACGGAATAGGAGTATCGTCAAGAACATATTCATACGGTGCTTGTACTTCTTTAAGAGTATAATCACCATACGGCAACTTTTCAGGTGTGATTAAATATCCCTCTTTATTGGTGTAAAAGGTATGAATTGATGTCACTTGAGGGTAGGTGTACTGCATTGTAATTCTATGATTGTTGCTATCGTAGATTTCAAAAGCAGCACCTTCGTATGGGATTCGTTTACCCGTTTCCTTATCAAGTTTAACTACCTTGAGATACGATTCAAAATTCTTGTTGTTGATAAGGAATTTGTAAGTCTTGCCGTCTTTATTGATGAAGACATCGAAATCGGTGATAAGTTCTCGTCCTGCCCAGCCTTTGGTTTGATGAACTGTATATACTCCATACGGAAGTAATTTTGTACTTGCAAAGCCGTCTTCGTCACAAACAATAGTATCTCGTTCGTCTTTGTCGGCATTTACAAAAGAACCTGCCGATTTAAGATAGACTTGGAACTCCGCACCTTTTTCGGGTGTTTCAATTTTGGTATCGCCGTTATCCGTATGTTTGATAATGCTGATTTTACCCTTGATAACTTGCTCCATAACAGTCATATCGGGTGCTGTGTTATATTCAATGTTGTAATCCCTTGGATCCGCACCGACTCTATATACGGTATCATTTAAAAGATAACCCTCACTTGGACTAATTTCTTTTATTGTCCAATCAGTACCACATACATAATAGTCTGTTGTAAAAGAGCCGTTACTGTCGGTTGTATATTGTGCAATGAGTTCATCGCCTTTATACAAACCATAAACAGCACCGCCTAACTTTGCATCGGCTTGTGCGTGACCTTTTTCGTAGTCTTGTTTTGTGACGGTTACTCTGAATTTTTTGAGTATGTTATAGAAGCTGACCGATGATGTTTTGTTACTTGAAACAGTAATTGTTTGCGATTGATTAGGTACATATCTGTCAATCTTTTCTTCCGTAATCGTATATGTTCCCGGAACTAAATCGGAAATATCAATTTCGCCGTTTGCATTTGTTGTGACAGTTTTTGAAAACCCCTTAGCACCTGTGACAGTAAAGTTAATACCGGCTACAACGCCATCCTCCGAAGTTTTCACAAGTTTCATATCACCAAGCGGAGTAATCGAACCCGAAAATGCCATTGAAACAGGGTCATAATATGCCGAATAGATAAGTTTTTGATATGCTTCACTACCATAGGGATAGTAAAGCAAAAGTTCATCGTCATCACCTGTACCGTTTTTGTAATATTCACCGTTGGCAAGTTTGAAGCTTGACGCAGTACAAGATTTATCAACCTTAATTGTTAATGAGTTAGAATTTTTGCTGTGGGTAATGCTCCAACCGCTTCCGTTTTTCGTGAATGCGGGATAATCGGAAAGCACCTTGTTTGTATCGGTAACGGTAAGGCTGTTCCCTGCAACGATTGTTCCGACATTGGTGTTATTGAATGACGGCTTTTTATTTAGGTTGTCCATTCTGTCCTGTGCCTTGTCACACCACGCTTTGTATCCGCCGTCGCTGAAATCCCAGCTTGTATCGGAACCGAAGATAGACCACACTTTTTTCTGACAGTAAGCCATATCCTGCCAATCTATCGAGTTGCCGTGTTCAAGATAATATCCTGCAAATATCCACTTTGCAGCTTTAATTGCCGTGTCACTTGCCATAGCTTTTTTGCCTTTAAGATATGACGAACTCGGTGAGGTTGTACCGTATTCAATACAGAAAAGCGGATAAGTTGTACCGCCTTTTTTCGTAGTATGAAGTTCGTGTCCGTAATGTTTTGAAACGCTGATATCAAGTTTCTTCATACCCGATACCGCGCCGAGGTTTTCCGTTGCCGCAAAGGCACTTAACGGAAACATCATTGTAACTGTTAATACCGACAAAAGAACTGCAACAATTCTTTTGCCTAAACTTTTGAATTTCTCTTTCATAACTTTTCCTTTCTGCCTGTTTTAAGGCATAAAAAAGAGAAGATTGTTACATCTTCTCAGGTTAAATTTATGATATTGTTATTTGAAATTGCCTGTCCATTTACCGCAGTAACCGCAACTCCAGCATTCATAGCCTTGTGGGCAGTTAGCAAAATATTCATCGTCGGATAATTCTCCGCTTTCCCATTTGTCTGCCCAAGATTTCATTACCGAATCAACATATGCTTTAACATCCGATTTGCTGTCAAACCATCTGCCCATATTGCCGCATTTCATTGAATGATTATTGTTATTACTGCATTGACTTGCTTTTTGGGTTGTTGGTTGTTTTGATGTAGTTGTCGGTTTTGTTGTGTTTTGTATTACCTTTTGAATTGCAGTTGTTTCTTTTCGTGAGGAAGTTTCAGCAGTTGTTGGCTCTGTTTTAGTAACCTCTGTACTACTTTGATTTTCTTTGACAATTTCACTATTGTTATTTTCTGTATTACCAACCGAAGAAGAAACAGCCAAGCTTTCATTAACTGTTGTTTTATTATCAATGTTATTGCTATTTCCACAACCTGCAATAAGCATTGCTGCAATCACAATCGTTGCTATTAAACCGACTCTTTTCATAATTAATCGCTCCTTTCACTTTCATATTATTCCTGTGTAATTTTAAAAGCAATAGTGCGATTTTAATTAGTTCATAAGCATCATTCCTTTTAGTTTTGTATTGTTTATATAAACTCTCTTAAATAGAGATAGTTTACTCTTTTCGGTAGGTTATTGAATTATTAGGGTTAGGGTGTGGGAAAGGTATAGAGAAAATTTGTAATTACATTACCTGCTTTCTCTATCCCTCATTTTTTGCAAATATTTACCGTAATGCTCCAAAGCCTTGCAAACATAATCCTGTCTTTTTTCGGCAGGAATGGACTTTGGAATATATTTCTCAACCGTCTTGTTTGGAATTACGATTTTTTCCTTTTGATTTGGTTTTTCCTCTTGCATAATTGATGTTATGACATCAGAACTTAATTTGCCCTCGTCAAAGAATTTACGCATTTTGATAGTTTGTGCGTGTGAGGGTGTGCAATCTTCCGTATCAATGGCATCTACCAAATCACGCTGATTATCTTCATCAAGATATGATATTTCTACGGCAGGTCTCATTTTAATTCTGCCCTCATCAACCATTTCAAGAAGTTCCGGCACAAGATAGGTAAGACGCACATATCTTCTCACCTGTGTTTGACTATCCCCATTTTCTTCGCCAACGATTTGAGCAGTTTCCTTATTTACTAACTTCCGTCCCTGTGGGTTGGAAGTTAAATCCGTTCGTTGTCCTTGATGTTTCATTGCATCAAGTTTCATCTTATATGCAAATGCTTTTTCACTTGGTAATATATCAGTTCTTTGAATATTACTATCTACCATTATAATAGTAGCGGCATCATCATCTAAATCCGATACCATACAACGAAGTGTTTTCTTTTCAGCACATTCGCTTGCTCTTTTTCTTCGGTGTCCTGATATGAGTTCATATCTTCCGTCTGCCTTTGGTCTTACAATGGCAGGAACGAGAACACCACGCTCGGAAACGCTTTCAATGAGTTTGAGCATATCTTCATCATCACGGACTCTGAATGGGTGGTTAGGAAAATCGTCAAGAAGCTCTAACGGAATATCCTGTATATTAGGTAAATATCCGTTATCTCTTTCGTTTTGAGATGTAAACAAATCATCTAAACTGTTCAGCGTAAAATCTGTGTTTCTCTCTTTGCTCAATTCCAAGCACCTCCTTTGTTAATTCTTCATAAGCCTGTGCTACTGTACTTTTTGGAGCGTAAGTATATATGCTTTTACCCTTTGAGCTTGTTTCAGCAGCCTTAATTGCAATGGGTATATTAGTATTAAATATTTTAACATTCTTACCATAAGCAAATTTAATAGCGTCCTGTGTGCTTTTAGCAAGATTTGTCCTGCCGTCAACGAGAGTAAAAAGAACTCCGTCAATTTTCAAATGAGGGTTAATTTGCCTTTTTACTTTTGCTATTGTCTGCACAAGCTGTTGCATACCCTTTGCAGAAAGGAATTGTGCCTGAACGGGAATAATTACACTATCTGCGGAGGAAAGGGCATTAACCGTTATCATACTGAGTGAGGGCATGCAATCAATAAGGATATAATCATACTTATCTTTAACTGTATTCAAATATCCTTTAAGTGCTACCTCTCTGCTCATAGCATTAACAAGGCTTAATTCAAGTGCAGACAATTCCAAATTTGCTGGAATTAAATCTACGCCCTCCGCATGATGAAGAACAACATCATCATGGGAACTGTTCTTGTCTTGAATAAAGTCCATAATCTTGTTTGCGAGTGTAATTGATAAATTGTCATTATCTTTCCACCCAAGACTTACTGTTAAATCTCCCTGTGGATCTGCATCAACAAGCAAAACTCTTTTACCTTTCATTGCTAATCCTACACCGAGATTTACTGTTGTGGTTGTCTTTCCAACACCACCTTTTTGATTGCATATCGCAATCGTTTTGCATTTTGACATCATTATATCCCCTTTCTATTTTAAGCAAAAAACAAAAGCGTGCAGTTATATTTCTATAATTACACACCTAATAATTTAGAATATTTGATATATGTTATTTTTGAGGCAACTTAGCAGAAGATTCTTTACTTCGGATTTGCCTCAATTTCTGCCCAAAATTTGACTCAAAACGATACGATAAGTTATGATAATTTATGATAATTAAACAAATTTTGCCTCATTTTTATTTGACATGTAAAAACGGCTTAAAACCGTTAGTTTTAAGCCGTTTAAATCAAATTATTTAAATTTTTGCAGAAGTCTTAGCCGTTGATTTGCTTTGCGATTTCCTCTGCAAAGTTTTCTTCACGCTTTTCAAGGCCTTCGCCTCTGGTCATACGGATAAATCCGTTGATCTTAATTTCTGTGCCGAGTTCCTTGGCAACAGAATTTACATAGCCTTTAACATCGCCCTGGAAAAGATCGGAACGAACAAATTCCTGATCAACAAGGCAATTTTCTTTATAATACTTGCCCATTTTACCTGCTGCGATCTTAGCAAGAACAGCATCGGGCTTAGAAGCCATTTTTGGATCTTCCTTCATCTGAGATGCAAGGATGCTCTTTTCGTGCTCGATAACCTCTGCAGGAACTGCAGCTTCATCAAGATAAGCAGGGCTCATTGCAGCAATCTGCATTGCAACATTTTTGCCCATCTCCTTGAACTCTGCCGTTGCAACCTTAGCTTCATCTGCAACATCAAAGGAAACCATAACGCCAACGGAACCGCCTGCATGAACATAAGTTGCAAGGTTGCCTTCCATAACCTCAAAGCGACGAATTTTCATATTTTCGCCGATAGCAAGAATGAGGTCATTAAGAGTTTCCGTAACTGTTCTGCCTGTGCCCATATATTCAGCGGCATTAAGCTCTTCAACAGTTGAAACACCTGTTTCGATAATTGTTTTAGCGCAATCTGTTACGAAGTTTACGAATTTTTCGTTCTTTGCAACAAAGTCTGTTTCAGAGTTTACTTCAATAACAACGCCTTTTTTAGCAGCGTCATCTGCATAGGAAAGAACAACACCCTCAGCGGCAATTCTTGTTGCCTTTTTCTGAGCTGCTGCAAGTCCTCTTTCACGAAGATAATCAATTGCTTTATCCATATCGCCGTTTGCTTCTGTGAGTGCTTTTTTGCACTCCATCATGCCAACGCCGGTTTTCTCACGGAGAGTTTTAACATCTTGAGCTGTAAAAGTCATTTCTCTTCCTCCATTACTCAATACTAAAATATATAAACTGTGCGAATTGCAAATTATTCGGCAGCTTCTTCTGCCTTTGCTTCTGTATCCTCTGCTGCTTCTGCAACATCACTGCCGTCTCTGCCCTCGATAACAGCTGAAGCCATTGCACCTGCAATAAGCTTAACAGCACGGATAGCATCATCGTTGCCGGGGATAACATAATCAATTTCATCGGGATCACAGTTAGTATCTACGATAGCAACGATGGGAAGACCAAGCTTCATTGCCTCTGAAACTGCGATTCTTTCCTTGCGGGGGTCTACGATGAACATAGCATCGGGAACCTTTTTCATTTCTGTGATACCGCCAAGGTATTTTTCAAGCTTTTCGATCTGAAGCTCAAGGCCTGCAACTTCCTTTTTGGGAAGAAGATCGAAAGTGCCGTCCTCCTGCATCTTCTTGAGCTGAGCAAGACGAGCAACACGGCCGCGGATTGTTTTAAAGTTTGTGAGCATACCGCCGAGCCAACGAGCATTTACATAAGGCATTGAGCAACGCTCTGCCTCTTCTTTAACGGATTCCTGAGCCTGCTTCTTTGTGCCCACGAAAATGATTGTGCCGCCTTCTGCTGCGAGATCGCGAACAAACATATATGCCTCGTCAAGCTTTTTAACTGTTTTCTGAAGATCTATGATATAGATCCCGTTACGCTCCGTGAAAATGTACTCCGCCATTTTGGGGTTCCATCTTCTTGTTTGGTGGCCGAAGTGAACACCGGCCTCAAGGAGCTGCTTCATTGAAACTACATTTGCCATTATTATTTCCTCCTTTAAGGTTATTCCTCCGCAGCGCATATGGCAACATTCCCGAAAAAAACACCTTGGGAACAAAACGCCGCGTGTGGATTGCACACAATGATATATCTGTGCCGAAATATAATAACATAACCAAAACGCAAAATCAAGAACTTTTTTACAAAAAGCCAAGCCGAGAGTTAATAATAATATTTTTGCAAAGTAAAATTTAAATATACAAATCACGGATTTGCCTGCGGGCGAGGATTTCTGTTTTGCAATCAAGCGGAGCAAGGCTGATTTCGCCGTGTTTTCTTTGCAGAGCGGAGATGATGAGCATATCGGCAAAATCAGGATTTTTAGGAAGCAGTGGGCCGTGAGAATAAGTACAAAATGTGTTTTTATAGCGCACTCCCTCTGTTTTATCTCTGCCGTTATTGCCAAAGCCCTTAATAATCCTTCCGAGAGGCTCAACGCCGTTTCCGAGGTAAGTGCGCCCGGAATGATTTTCAAAGCCGATTATCCGCAGCTTTTCTGAAGTTTTAAATTCATAATTACCTATAAAGCGATTTTGCCTGCCGACTGTATAAAAATCAAGAATTCCCGTAAAATCAAGACGAGTTCCGGATGATGTTTCATAATACTTACCGAGCAGCTGATAGCCTCCGCAAATTGCAAGCACGGTTTTGTTTTCAACGGCATCTGCGAGGCGCTCTGCATTTTTTACCCCGAGGCTTCGCAGCACAAGCTGCTGTTCTCTGTCTTGGCCTCCGCCGATAAACACAATATCACAGCTGCCGAAATCAAATTGAGAGCCTGCTTCAAAATTCCGAACATCACATTCAATACCGCGCCATTCACAGCGCTTTTTAATACACAAAACATTGCCGGAATCTCCGTAAAGGTTAAGTAAATCGGGATAAACATGCGCAACGGTAAGCTTCATTTCCAAAACTCTTTCTTATTATATTTTTGAGCAAAATAGGGACGCAGAGCCATCATTGCGGTATAAGTGGCGATTATTGCCGTTTTGCTTTCTTCGGCAATTTTAAAAAAGCAGGCATAATCCGGTATAATGCTGCAATTCGCATCCGCATATTTGAGGCGCAAAGCCATATCTCCCGAGCGAATTCCGAACGCATAAACATTTTTTGTGCTTTTCGGAAAATCAATTTCAGCATCCCAAATCCAAGAAACATCCTTGCCGTCTGCATCATTATCATTAAGCACAAAAATCAGATTTTCTGCATCACAAGATTTTAAATAATTCATGGTTTGAGTAAAACCTGCCGGATTTTTAACAAGCATCATTTGAGTGCCGCCGAATAATTCCGATCTGCCGAACACGCCGCCGAAAGCGGCCACAGCATTTACCGATGCGGTTGTATCGATTTTAATTGCTTCAAGAGCACAAAGAGCCGCAAGAGCATTATAGACATTATAAATTCCGCCGATGTTTAATTTGAGAACGATACTTTTACCGAAATCTGACACAAACAACACATTTTCAGCATCCGAAACAACATCCAAGCAACACACATTGGGCTCTTTCCTTCCGTAGCCGCATTTTGGGCAATTATAATTGCCAAGCTGACAATATGTTCGAGAAAAATAATTCAATTTTTCACGGCAAACAGGGCAAAATTCACTTTCGCCCTTTCCGCCGAGATTTAAATTTTCTTCTATCCCGAAAGAAAAACAGTTTTTATTAAGCTCTGAAAGCGAGAACGAAACGGGATCATCGGCATTAAGAACAAGCTTTGCGCAGGGCATATTCTTTATGCCGCAGGCAATTGCCGCAAGAGTTGAAGAAACCTCACCGTATCTGTCGAGCTGATCGCGAAAAATATTTGTTACAACAAGGCAATCGGCATTAAGATAAAGGCTCACCTTTTTTAGAGCATTTTCATCACATTCAACAACGGCATATTCTGACTTAAACCTGCCGTGCAAATCACAATTCATCAAAAATGCCGTGGTTATACCCGTTATTAAATTTGCACCGGAGCGATTAAGAAAGCAGCTTTTACCGGCCCTTAGCAATGCATTTTCAATCATTCCGGCAGTTGTGGTTTTGCCGTTTGTGCCTGTTACAATTATAATTTTAAGCGGCTCCGAAAGCTTTTTTAAAATATCCTTTTTAAAGAGCAGTGCCAATCTGCCGGGCAGCGTAGTGGCGCCCCTTTTGAAGAATCGCAGCAGTTTTTCACATATCTTGGCAATAAGAATTATCATAAACATACTAAATTATATTGATTAAAATAAACTTTATGATAAAATAAGATTGACAAAGGAAGGAGAGTTAATATGCTGAGCAAAATTACAGAAGCCGTAAAAAAAGCAGGCGAGATATACAAAAGCGCAGGAAGTGATTTGGGAATTGAAGAAAAAGGATCAGAAGTGAACCTTGTTACCAAATATGATAAAAAAATTCAAGACTTTTTATTTGAAGAACTCGGAAAAATAATTCCGGGATGTTCGTTTTTAGGCGAGGAGGGTGACGGCAACAAGATCCTTTCAAACGGATATTGCTTTATAATAGATCCTATAGACGGCACAACGAATTTTATAAAAGGATTTCAACACAGCGCAATTTCGGTTGGCCTTGCCAAAGACGGAGAGCTGATTATGGGAGTTGTGCTTGATCCTGATTTAAACAATCTTTTTTGCGCCGAAAAAGGAAAAGGCGCCTTTTTGAACGGGAAACCGATTCACGCAAACAATTGCAATTTGGAGCACAGCCTTGTACTTTTCGGCACATGCCCATATGAGCACGAGCTTGCAAAGAAGACCTTTAAATTGACCGAGCAAGTGTTTTATCGTTGCCTTGAAGTGCGCAGAGGAGGCTCTGCAGCGCTTGATATTTGCTATGTTGCAGCAGGAAAAGCGGATTTATATTACGAGCTTATACTGCGCCCCTGGGACTTTGCCGGCGCAACAATTATACTTCGTGAGGCGGGAGGATTTTGCGAAGCAGTTGAGCACGGCGAAATAGACTGCGGCAAAATCAGTTCTTACGTTTGCGGCAACAAAAATAATTTAGAGGAGTTTTTCGAAACAGCCGATGGAATATTACAGCCTTAACAAATATTTACAAAACAAATTCGGCTGCAAGGTTTACAAAATAAGTCTTAATGCCGGATTCACCTGCCCAAACAGAGACGGCACGCTGGGCACAAGAGGTTGCATATTTTGCTCTGAAGGAGGCAGCGGTGATTTTGCGGAAAGCGCAGCACTTTCCATAACAGAGCAAATTGAGAACGGCAAAAAACGTGTTTCGAAAAAAATAAAATCGGGCAAATACATAGCATATTTTCAGGCTTTTACAAACACCTATGCGCCCGTTGAAATACTGCGTGCAAAATTTACCGAGGCACTGAATCACCCGGACATTGTGATGCTTTCAATAGCCACAAGACCCGACTGCCTGCCGAACGATGTTGTTGCTTTAATTTCCGAGTTAAACAAAATAAAACCGGTTTCAGTTGAACTTGGCTTGCAGACGATTCACGAAAGCTCTGCAAAATATATTCGCAGGGGCTATTCTCTTGATGTTTACGACGATGCAGTTAAACGCCTGAAAGCAGAAAACATTGACGTTGTGACTCACCTTATAATAGGGCTGCCGAATGAAAGCAAGGAAGACATGCTGCAAAGCGTTGCACACGCTTGCAATGCCGGCACAAACGGCATAAAGCTGCAACTGCTTCATATTTTGAAAGGCACTGATTTGGCAAACGATTATGCAGCCGGTAAATTTAAAGCACTTGAATTTGAAGAATATCTTGAAATAATACACGACTGCGTTGAAATCATACCCGATAATGTTGTTATTCACCGCTTAACCGGTGACGGAGCAAAAAAAGACTTAATTGCTCCGCTTTGGAGCGCAGACAAAAAGAGAGTTTTAAACGCAATATCAAAGCTGTAAAGCAGCGCACAAAAAAGCGAGGCAGTTCACACAGAACGCCTCGCTTTTTATATTTATTGAATTACTCGTAAAAACCGATTTCCTTAATGACAGGAGTGCTGCGGCTTTGGCGAATAACGACTCTTGCGCCGATACATTTTTTATTTTTGATAACGGCTATTTTTCTAGAGCCTATAATAGTGCCTGAGAACACTTTTTTGAACTTTCCGTTTGGCTTTTTAATGTAAATATCAAAAGCCTCCACACGCTGCGAAAAGCGAATGTCCTCGCTGAGAGAAACATAATTAAGCTTTTTTACGCTGCCGAAATCGAAATCAATATAACCTTGATTTTCTTTGAGCATGCCGAATTTCTGAACGACAATCGGATTTGAATACATTTGCTTGATTTTGTTGCCGAGTGCTTTCAGAACACCGGCATCCTTACCGTGAATAACGCCTTTATTTGTGGGAGGAACGTTAAGAAGCAATGTACAGTTGTTTCCGACGGAGGTAAGATAAATTTTAAAAAGCTTTTTAACACTTTTAACGGTTTTGTTTTCATCTGCCGAATAGAACCAACCCTTACGGATGGAAACATCAACCTCTGCGGGATACCAAGCAAGTTCCTTTGCTTTTTCAAGAAGAGCACGGCTGCCGAGATCTTCATCCTGAGATGTAAGATTTTGCATTTTGGATGCATCGGCATCTGCATGTTGGCTGTTTTCAGAGGTTTTTTCCGCATTAGTCATTGCAGCGGGAACAACCGAAAACTCGGATTTTCTTGTTTTTCCGCCCTCGTTTCCAACCCAGCGAATATCGGGCCCGCAAACGGCAATATTTGCTTCGGGCTGAAGCTTTCTGATAAGTGCGTAATATCTTTGCCAATCATATTCAAAAGCTTTTGCATTGGCTCCCTTTGCACCGTCAAACCAAACCTCGGAAACGGGACCGTAGTTTGAAAGCAGTTCTGTAAGCTGATTGCAGAAATAATCATTATATTCCGGAGTGCCGTAAGTTGGCTCATGCATATCCCACGGAGACAAATAAACGCCGAAATCAAGGCCCGCATCGTGGCAGGCATCTGAAACCATTTTAACAATATCGCCGTCAAAATCCGTGTTTTTAACCGAAAACGATGTATATTCAGACGGCCAAAGGCAAAATCCGTCGTGGTGCTTACATGTGAGCAAAATACCCGTTGCACCTGCGGCCTGAGCACATTTTACCCATTGCTGAGGATTAACCTTTTTAATAGTGAAATCACTTACGGTTTCCGTGCCGGCGCCCCATTCCCTTGCCGTTGCCGTATTCATACCGAAGTGCATAAACAAATAAAACGGCTTTTGCGCAAGCTCATATTGAGCCTTGCTGGGAACAACGGAAATCAGTCTTTCAACCTCAGGGCTGTTAAGCGGAAATCCGTTATTTTCAGTTGTCCAATTCTTTTCAAAATTTGGTTTAAACATCATATTCTCCATCCTTTTCAAGGCAATCAAACGGCAACAATATTAACAAGCTTGCCGGGAACATAAATTTCTTTCTTTATGGTTTTGCCTGCAATGCCTGCCGCAATTTTTTCGTCTGCCTTTGCCAAAGCCATAACCTCTTCCTTAGGCATATCAACGGGAATTGTTATTCTTGAACGAACCTTGCCCATAAGCTGAAGAACAATTTCAACGCTGTTTTCAACTGTTTTTGCCTCATCATATTCGGGCCATTTTGCATCATGCACCATACCGCCGAAGTTCATATTTTCCCAAACTTCTTCTGTTACGTGGGGAGCAAAAGGATTAAGAATTATCGTGAGATCGCGAAGTTCGTCTTTCGTGATGCTCTTTTTCTCATACATTTTATTTATAAGAGTCATCATAGCCGCAATGGCGGTATTGCACTTAAGGCCGTCTATATCCTCTGTTACTTTTTTAATTGTTTTATGCATAAGGGTTTCAAGCTCTTTGCTGTAGCCCTTTTCATCGTTAACAATTTCCTTTAAATTCCAGAAACGCTCAACAAAACGCTTACAGCCCTTAATTGAATCTGAATTCCAAGGAGCGGCCTTTTCGAAATCGCCGATAAACATTTCATAAAGACGCATTGTGTCGGCACCGTATTGATCAACTATTTCATCCGGATTAACAACATTGCCTCTTGACTTACTCATTTTCTCGCCGTTTTCGCCAAGAATCATACCATGTGAAGTGCGCTTTTTATATGGCTCTGAAGTTGGAACAACGCCGATATCATAAAGGAATTTATGCCAAAAGCGGCTGTAAAGCAAATGAAGCGTTGTGTGCTCCATACCGCCGTTATACCAATCAACGGGGGTCCAATAATCAAGCGCTTCTTTTGAAGCAAGAGCATTGGAATTATGAGGATCGGTGTATCTGAGGAAATACCAGGAAGAGCCTGCCCATTGAGGCATAGTATCAGTTTCACGCTTTGCGGGACCTCCGCAGCACGGGCAAGTTGTATTTACCCAATCGGTCATTTTTGCAAGCGGAGATTCTCCTGTATCTGTTGGCTCATAAGAATCAACATTAGGCAAACGGAGAGGAAGCTCACTTTCGGGAATCGGAACGTAACCACACTTTTCGCATTTAACAATCGGGATAGGTTCTCCCCAATATCTCTGGCGGCTAAATACCCAGTCTCTGAGCTTAAAGTTGATTTTTTCTCTGCCTTTACCTTCTTTTTCAAGCCAATCAATCATTGCATGCTTTGCTTCTTCAACGCTCATGCCGCTGATGAAGCCGCTGTTTACGAGGGTGCCTGTTGCACAATCCGTGAAGGCTTCTTTTTGAACATCTTCGCCGCCTGCAACAACTTCAATAATGGGAAGATTGAATTTCTTTGCAAATTCCCAGTCACGTGTATCATGAGCAGGAACGGCCATAATGGCGCCGGTGCCGTAAGAAGTGAGAACATAATCCGAAATAAAAATCGGGATTTCTGTGTCGTTTACGGGATTTATGCCCATAACGCCGCTAAGACGAACACCTGTTTTATCCTTATTAAGCTCTGTGCGCTCGAAATCACTTTTGCGTGCGGCTTCTTGCTGATAAGCCCTTACTTCATCAATGTTATTTATGCTGCCTGCCCATTTTTCAATAAGAGGATGCTCCGGCGAAATAACCATATAAGTGGCGCCGAACAAAGTGTCGCATCTTGTGGTATAAACAGTGAGTACATCGCCGAGCGTTGTTTTAAAATCAACCTCTGCGCCACGGCTTTTGCCTATCCAATTGCGTTGCTGAACCTTAACACGATCTATAAAATCAACATCATCAAGGTCTTTGGCAAGCCTGTCTGCATAATCGGTGATTTTAAGCATCCATTGGCTTTGCTTTTTTCTGATTACCTCTGAACCGCAACGCTCGCAAACACCGTTTACAACTTCTTCGTTTGCAAGCACACATTTGCAGGATGTGCACCAGTTTACAGCCATTTCTTTTTTGTAAGCAAGGCCTTTTTTGAAAAGTTGAAGGAAAATCCACTGAGTCCATTTATAATATTCGGGATCGGTTGTGTTAATTTCCCTTGTCCAGTCAAATGAAAAACCGAGCGACTGAAGCTGTTGCTTAAAGTGGGCAATATTCTGCTTTGTTACTTCTGCCGGATGAACATGATTTTTGATAGCATAGTTTTCGGTGGGCAAGCCAAACGCATCCCAACCCATGGGATAAAGAACATTATAACCCTGAAGCCTTTTCTTTCTTGCAACAATATCAAGAGCGGTGTAAGACCTTGGATGGCCTACATGAAGGCCCTGCCCGCTTGGATAAGGAAATTCAACAAGGCAATAAAATTTAGGCAGCGAATAATCATCCTTAGCGGCAAAGGTATTTTGAGAATACCATATATCCTGCCATTTTTTTTCAATCTTTTTAAAATTATAATCCATAATACTAAACAGCCTTTCCTGCCACAAAATAAATATGAAGTTTCCGCCTCTGTGGCCGAAGCGGAGCAAAAAACACTGCCAAAAGGCAATAATAATTTAATTATTCATCAATATATTCGGAAATATCAACGGTTTCGCCGTCTTCCCACAAGCGCTCAAGCTGAAAATATTGCCTTTGCTCTTTATGAAAAACATGAATAACAACAGAACTGTAATCAAGGCAAATCCAGCCGGATTGCCTGCCTTCTATATGATGAGGTTTTTCACCGGACTCGCCGAGTTTAAACTCGATTTCATCTGCAAGTGCTTTAACCTGAGTGCTTGAATCACCTGTTACAAGCACAAAATAATCTGCCAAAACCGAAACATCGCGTATTTTTATGGCTGTGATATCTTTACCCTTTTTACTGTCTGCCGCTTTAACGGCAACCTTAACAATTTCAAATGAATCCATACATTCACTCCTTTATTTTACTTTCCAACAGATAATTATAGCAATTAAGCGTATCCGGATGCACAAGCTGAGTGTTAAGAATAAGCTTATTAACCGTGTACTTAATGGAATAAATCATTGCATCATCAATGCTTTTTTCTGCCAAAGTGCGCATAACCTCAACATCGGGATAATCTCTTTCGGCAGAAATAAAATCCGCTGTATAAATTATTTTTTCAGCCAAGCTCATATTTGAATGACCTGTTGTGTGAAATCTTATCGGCAGCAAAATTTCATCATCAGTTATTCCAAGCTCAAGGCGGCAAAACGCAGCACCTGACATTTGATGAATAACCGCAGGATTATGAAGCTCTGCAAATGAAAGATTTTCACCGTTTTTTTTGATATATTCATATTGCACTTCAAGCGGTGCTTCCTTCATAACATCATGCAAAATGCCCGCAAGGCATGCTTTTTCTTCATCTGCTCCGTTAAGCTTCGCTAATCGGGCAGCGGCATTTGCAACATTTACACTGTGAATATATCTGTGCTCTGACAAACGAGATTTTATCAGAGTGTTATATTTTTCATAATCAGTCAAGATACAATCCCTTTTCTTTTATGTATTTCAAAACATTTCCCGGCAAAAGGCTTGAGGCATCGCCTCCGCAAGCAAGGCAATTTCTGATTTCGCTGCTTGAAACAACAACAGGCGGAGTGTCTGAAAGCACATAATCGGCAATGCCCGCATTTTTTGCGGCTTCAATCATTTGATTTTTTGAATTTTCATTTCTGGCAGCAGCAAACAGCGTAACATTATTTAAAATATCACGATAGCGATACCACGAATCAAAATTCATAAATTGATCCTGCCCGATAATCAAGAACAGCTTAGCACCGGGATAAAGAGCGGCAATTTGATTAACAGTGTAATAGCTGTAGCTTTTACCCTGCCTTTTAAATTCAACATCGGAAACAACAGTATTATCAAAATCCTTAAAGGCAAGAGAAAGCATATCAAGCCTTGCCTTGGCAGAAGCAAAATCCGCACCGCTTTTATGCGGGGGATCTGCGGTGGGTACTAAAATCAGCTTATCAAGCGCAAGCTCGGATATACTTCTCCTTGCAAGGCTTATATGCCCATTATGCACCGGATTAAATGCTCCGCCGAAAATACCTATTCTCAATGCTTGCCGCCTTTTGCATAGCGCTTAAATTTCGGCTTTGGGTGAGCTTCCTCATATTCCCTTTGCCTTTGGCGCAAGCCCTTTATTTTAACCTGCTTTTTCTTTGGCTTTTTGCCGGAAGCCGCAGCAGCAGCCGCTTTTTTTGCTCTTATTTTTTCTTTATCCGCTTTTCTGTAAAGCACTATAACGCCGCCGATTACCTGAATAACCTCTGCGCTGAGTGCCTTTGCAAGCTCATCGGCAAATTGCCTGGGAGACTGCGGTGCGGTTTCAAGATGCACACGAACTTTCAGCAATTCTCTTACATCAAGTGCATCATCAATTTGCGCCGTCATATTATCTCCGATACCGTCTTTACCTATTTGAAAAATAGGCTCAAGCGGATTTGCCTGTGCACGAAGTGCGGCTCTTTCTTTAGATGTCATATAACTTTCTCCAACTCATTTTTTAATGCACGAAGCGCATTGCCTCTGTGGCTGATTTTATCCTTTTCCTCTGCAGTATATCTGCCAAAGGTTTTGCCGCCGATTATAAAGAGAGGATCGTAGCCGAAGCCTTGATTTCCGTCTCTTTCAAAGCCGATTTTGCCATAGCATTTACCCTCAACCGCAATTTTTTTACCATCGGGAAAAATGCAACAAACAGCACAGGCATAATGTGCCGTGCGCTCATTTTCCGGCACGCCTGCAAGCTTTTCAAGCAACAAATCATTATTTTTTTCATCGTTTCCGTGTTCGCCGGAAAACCTTGCCGAATAAACCCCCGGAGCGCCGTTTAAATAATCAACACAAAGGCCGCTGTCATCTGCAATTGCAGGCAAGCCCGTAACATCACAGGCAGATTGAGCCTTCAGTTCTGCGTTTTCCGCAAAGGTGGTGCCGGTTTCCTCAACCTCCGGAAGCTCTGTTCCAAGTGATTTTGCAGTTACTATATTAACACCGAGGGGTGCCAAAATTCTCTGCATCTCTGCTAATTTTTTCATATTATTGGTTGCTAAAACAAAATCCATATCATTCACCTAAATATTATTCTTTATCATCACCGAAAAGCCCGGCAGCAAAAGCATCCGCATCAAACGGCTGCAAATCATCAATTTGTTCGCCGACGCCTACAAACTTAACGGGCACATCAAGCTCATTATTTATTGCAAGCACAACACCGCCTCTTGCAGTGCCGTCAAGCTTAGTAAGTACAATTCCGGTGATCCCTGCGGAATCCTTGAAATCCTTTGCCTGGTTAACAGCGTTTTGCCCTGTTGTGGCATCAAGCACAAGCAAAACCTCTTTTGAAGCATTGGGCAATTCACGGTCTATAACACGGCTTATTTTATTAAGCTCGTCCATTAAATTTTTCTTATTATGAAGTCTTCCGGCAGTGTCAATAATTATTACATCAGCATTACGAGCCTTACCTGCCTGAATTGTGTCAAACACAACAGAGGCGGGATCCGAACCCTCTGCAGATTTAATTAAATCAACATCTGCACGATCTGCCCAAACCTGAAGTTGCTCTATTGCAGCGGCACGGAAAGTGTCTGCTGCACCGAGAATAACGCTTCTGCCCTGCTCTTTAAGGCGAAGAGCAAGCTTGCCGATTGTGGTGGTTTTTCCGACACCGTTTACACCTATCACAAGAATAACGGACGGCTTTGAGCGAAGCTTTAAATAGCTGCCGCCCCAAACTATGCCCGAAACAATATCCTTGAGCATTTCACGAACCTTTTTAACATCGTGCACATCGTCATTTTGCACCTTTTCTCTGAGGCTGGCAATAACCTTTTCAGCCGTAGGAAATCCCACATCACCCATTATTAAAATTTCTTCAAGCTCATCATAAAGCTCGTCTGTTATTTCCTCATAAGACTCAACGGCTTCTTCAATCTGTGCCGTCATTCCCTGCTCACGGGTTTTTTTAAGCCCTTTTCTGAATTTATCAAATAATCCCATAATATCTCCGCTAAATATATATTTAAATTTTATTCAAGACCCATCTTTGCCGCAAGCTCTGCAGACTGCAATTCAAGCAGCTTTGAAACGCCTTTTTCCTGCATCGTTACACCATAAAGCACATCCGCCTCTTCCATGGTGCCGCGCCTGTGAGTGATTGATATAAACTGAGTTTTATCCGTCATTCGGCGCATATATTTTGCAAAGCGCTCAACATTAACATCATCAAGCGCAGCTTCAACCTCATCATAAATACAAAACGGCGAAGGTGTTACTTTGAGCACACTGAACAGCAGTGCCATTGCAGCAAGCGATTTTTCGCCGCCGGAGAAAAGATTGATGTTTTGAACTGATTTTCCCGGTGGCTGAATTTTGATTTCAATTTGACTTTCAAGGCAATTATTAGGATCCTCAAGCAAAATTTCACCTTTGCCGCCGCCAAAGAAATCCGCAAAGCAGGTTTTAAATTCCGCATTGATTTTATTGAACTGAAGCATAAATTTTTCGCTCATTGAAGCCGTAAGATCTTCAATAATTTTGTTCAGCTCTGATTTAGATTTTTCTATATCATCTGTTTGCTCTTTAAGAAATTCATACCTTTCGGAAACTTCTTTATATTCCTCAATTGCGCCGACATTGATTGAGCCAAGTTTTTTTATGGCAACCTTTATTTCATGCAGGCGTTTTTTTGCCTCCTGCATATTTTCGATTTGAATATTTAAAGCCTCGGCCTCACGGCGGGTAAGCTCGTACTGTTCAAAAAGCATATCATTAAGCTCGTCGTACTCTTTGCGCATTGCGATTTTGCGTTCATCAAGCCTTACAATTTCGGCAGAAAGTTTTTCACGCTCCTGCCCCTTATTGCGCTCCAGAGCACGAAGCTCAGCCGAGCGCTTATCAAGGCCGTTGCGCTGCTCTATAAGCGCTGAAATTTCCTGACCGGATTGAGCAGATTTTTGCCTCAACTCTTCGGCCTCTTTTTTGATGGCATCAACAGAAGCCTTTAAAGCGGAATTCTTTGATTCCAATTCCTTAATATCGTCTTCAATTGATTTCACTCTGCCGGTTTGAGTTGATTTTTGCAGCTGTAATTCTTCAATAGAGAGCTTTGCCGTCTGTGAATCCTTTGCAAGCGCAAGAATTTCAATATTGATATTTTCCGTTTGTGCTCTTAAAGCTTCTCTTTGCTCCAAAATGCCCTTGGCATCGCCGGAAACCTGATTCAAACGACTTTCCGCCGATTCGATTTGAGCTCTGATTTCTGCGGTTTTACCGTCATTTTCTTTAAACGCCTGCTCAAAAAGCATTATTCTGCCGCCGGCATTTTCTTTTTCATCCGCAAGTGCGGAAAGCTGAGATGAAAGTGCAGAAATTCTGCCTGCAATCAGCCTGCCTTCGCCCTCGGTGCGAATTCTGTCTTCCTTCGCCGTCATAAGCTCTGCCTGAGCAGCCTGCATTTGCGCTGCGGCTCTGTTGGCTTCTTCTGCGGCAAGCTTATATTCAGCAGCGATTTCATCATAATCCGCTTTTATCTTTTTAGCCTGAGTTTCAAGCTCTTCTATCATATTTGCACGGGAAAGAATACCGGCTCCCCTTGCACGGCTGCCGCCTGTCATTGATCCGCCGGGATTGATTACCTGCCCGTCAAGCGTTACTATTTTGAATCGGTTTTTATATTTTTTTGCGATGCCGATTGCGCTGTCCATATCATCAACAACAACAACCCTTGAAAGGAAGCTGCCGACTATATTTTTATATTGATCTGGGCACTGCACAAGATCACTTGCAACGGCAACAAAGCCGAGATTATCCTCAAGCCCGCGTTCTTCAAACACACGGGATTTAATGTTTGAAATCGGCAGGAAGGTTGCTCTGCCGACATTATTTTCTTTAAGATAATAAATTGCTCTTTTGGCATCTGCCTCTGTTGAGGTTACTATGTTTTGCATAGCGGCACCGAGAGCAACCTCAACGGCAACAGAATATTCATTTTCAACCTGAATAAGCTGTGAAAGCGGGCCGTGAATGCCGCCGAGTGCTTTTTCTCTTGCACGGCGCATAACAGCTTTTACGGCACCGGAGTAACCCTCCATATTTTTTTCAAGATCGGAAAGCATTCTTGCCTTTGATTCTTTTTCCGAAAGCTGCCTTGAAAGTTTTTCAAGCTGCTCTTTTAATTCATTTGCCTTTTGAGATTTTGATTTTTGCTTTAAACCGAAACCGGCAACGGAATTTGAATTTTCTGCGATTTTTTCATCAAGCTGTGCAAGAGCGGCATCATTATCAGCTTTTTTTGAGTTTTCGGCCGCAAGAGCAGCTTCTGCCGATTTAATACTTTCATCAACGGTTTCCGTTCTTGCCTTAATTTCATCCATACTTGATTTGGCCTGAGTGGCTTTAACCCTGAAATCGGAAAGCTTAACGGTGAGCGCTGCAATAGTGTTGTTAAGTTCTGCGGAAAGCCTTGAAAACTCCTCGTTTGAGCTGACAAGCCTTTGCATTTCCTCGGCAGTTTTTTGAAGCTGTTGCTTCTTTAAAACTGATTCACTTTCGCACTTTTCGATAAGTGCCTGCTTTTCGGCTATACCGTCATCAATCGCCGCATTGCCTTTTGCTGCAAGTTCAATATCGGATTTAAAGCGAAGGGCCGTTTCGTTATTGTGCGAAATAGTGGTTTCAAGAACGGAAATTTCACCGTCTTTTTTCAAAGCCGCCTCTTCAAAAGCTGCACCGCCGGATCTGATTTCATCTATCCTGTCGTTTATTTCCGCTGTTTTTTCAAGAGCGGCCTCTATATCGTTTTCAATACTTTTCAGCTCATTTTCACAGATATTATAAGATTCGTTTGCGGCATCGATTTTATGCTCTTGCTCACGAAGCTCATTTGTGAATTTATTGATTTTATTTACCCAAACGCCGATCTCAAGATTTTTCTTTTCATCGGAAAGCTCTATAAATTTAGCTGCCTTTTCGCTTTGAGCTTTAAGAGGGCCTACCCTGCTTTCAAGCTCGCCGAGAATATCAAGCAAACGCACCAAATTTTCCTGAGCTTGATCAAGCCTGCGCTGAGCATCTTTTCTTTTGTGGCGGAAGCGTGAAATTCCGGCAGCCTCTTCAAACAATTCACGCCTGTCTTCATTTTTTGCTGAAATGATTGAATCAATTTTACCTTGACCAACCATTGAATAGCCGTCTGCACCGAGGCCGGTGTCCATAAACAACTCATGAATATCACGGCGAAGCACATTTTCGCCGTTTATTTTATATTCGCTTTCGCCGCTTCTGTAATACCTGCGTGAAACGGTTACGGTATCGCCCTTATCTTTAAGAGTGCCGTCACTGTTATCAAGAGTAAGCTGCACTTGGGCAAAGCCCACTGCTTTTCTTGCAGATGTGCCGCCGAAGATAACATCCTCCATTTTTGAACCTCTGAGGTTTTTTGTGGAGGTTTCGCCGAGCACCCAGCGCACCGCATCCGATATATTACTTTTTCCGGAGCCGTTTGGCCCAACAACAGCCGTTATTCCCTTTCCGAAATTCAATTCTGTTTTATCCGGAAAGGATTTAAAGCCCTGCATTTCAAGTGATTTTAAAAGCATTTACCCTACCCTCACCTCGTTTGGAGCAAGCGTGTTATCATATTCGATAAAAATTTCATAACCTGCGTTTTTAAGCTCTTCGAGATTTGATTTTTTATTACCCAGCAATTTTGAAATTGATTTTTCGTTAACATACACCTGATATTTACCGGGCGGATAAGAGGTGATTCTATTAAGCATTATCTTTGAAGCAACCATTTCACCAAGGCACTCATGATAACCGCCTGCAAGCATATTTTCTCTGATGTCGTTGCTTGCATGCAAGCCCACACGAATAACATCAATGCCGTTATCTTCAAAATAATCAACAAGATCTGCACAAAGTTCTACAGATTTTTTCAAAGAAGGAGGATAATACTTTTTTTCCTCATACATCTTTGCAAGATAAGTATCTTTAAGCACAACCGTTGGATAAATGCGAACGGTTTTCGGCTTAATTTTAACAAATTCCCTTGCAGTGTCTATATCACGGTCTTTATTTGTTTTATAAAGCCCCGTCATCATTTGCAAGCCAAGCTCAAAGCCGGCATCTTTAATCATTTTTGAAGCTTGCCTTACACATTCCGCATCATGCCCGCGCATATTTGCTTTAAGCACCGCATCATTCATGCTTTGAGCGCCGAGTTCAATTGATGTTACGCCGTATTTTTTCAACAGCTTCAACACAGATTCATCAATAGCATCCGGCCTTGTTGAAATTCTTATACCGGTTACTTTTTTATTTTTAACATAAAAATAAGCAGCTTCCAAAAGCTCTGTCATATAACTTTTTTCAATAGCAGTAAACGAACCGCCGAAAAATGCGATTTCATACTGGAAATAACCGCCCTTTGCCTGCGTGCTTTCAAGCGCTTTTATCACTGTTTCATGAACATCGGCGGCAGTTGGGGCTTTTGTTTGCCCTGTGATTGTGTTTTGATTGCAAAACGAACATTTTTGCGGGCAGCCGATGTGCGGCACAAAAATGGATATATTTGTTTTTCTCATATTCCCATCAGTTGCAAAGCTTCCTTTGCTGCCTCCTGTTCTGCTTGTTTTTTACTTGTGCCCGTTCCTCTGCCTATAACATTTGAATTAAGATGAACCTCTGCCTCAAATCTTTTATCATGGGCAGGGCCGCTTTCGCTTGTTATAACATAATTGAGGGTTTCTTGATGATTTTGCTGCACAACCTCTTGAAGAATCGTTTTATAATCCTTGAAATTCAAATGATGTGTGTTTACGGAAGCACTCAAAAAGCGAAGCACAAATTTTGAAGCGCATTCCAAGCCGCCGTCTAAATAAACGGCTGCCGTAAGAGCCTCAAAAGCATCCTCCAAATTTGACGGGCGCATCCTACCGTTATTACATTCCTCGCCCTTGCCGAGATAAAGATAATCTCCGAGCGAGATTTGATTGGCATAATCCGAAAGAGCTGCCGTGCATACAAGGCGTGAGCGAAGCTTTGAAAGATCACCCTCAGGCATATCGGTAAACTTTTCAAAAAGAAATTGAGCAGTTGTCAGAGACACCACGGCATCGCCCAAAAATTCAAGTCTTTCATTATAGGGGCACTCATATTTATGCTCGTTTGCATAGCTTGAATGAGTGAGTGCCGCCTTTAAAAGGGATTTATCCTTAAATGTGTATTCAATTGTTTTTTCAAGCTGTAACATATTTTTATTCATTTGCATTTGCTCCGAAAGCTTTTTCCGTTTCGTTTATAAGATCGTTTTCAAGGAACCACACTGCCTGCTTAATTGCATTTTTAAAGGTGCGAGCATCGGCAGAGCCATGAGCTTTTATAACAGGCTTGCGCACGCCGAGAAGCACTGCGCCGCCGTATTCCTTATAATCAAACTGTTTTTTCATATTGTTTATTCCGCCCATAACGCCGAGTGCGGAAAGCATTGTAAAAATATTCTTTTTGAAAATATCCTTAATGCCGTTCATCAAGGCTTTTGCCACACCCTCGTACATTTTAAGAACAAGATTGCCGGAAAAGCCATCCGCAACAACAACATCGGCATCACCGAACGGAATTTGCCTTGCTTCAATATTACCCACAAAATTATAATCGGAATTTTTCATAATTGAATAAGCTTCTTTAACCATGCGTGTGCCTTTTGTTTCCTCCGTGCCGTTATTAACAAGTGCAACACGGGGATTTTTGCAACCGAGAATATGCTGCATATACAGGCTTCCGAGCTTTCCGAATTCATCAAGAAATTCAGGGCGGCATTCAACATTTGCACCGCAATCAAGGAGCAAAAAAGGTTTATTGACGCTTGGCATAACAGATGCTATGCAAGGCCTCTTTACGCCTTTAATTCTTTTTGTTATGAGAGTTGCGCCAACAGTAATGGCACCGGTGTTTCCGGCAGAAACAAAAGCATCGCCGACTCCCGAATTAAGCAAAGAAAAGCCAAGCCCCATACTTGAATCTGCCTTTTCCTTAAGCACGCATTTAGCATTATCGTTCATTTCAATTGCAGGCGCATCCGTGTTATAAATCTGTGTGTTTTTAAGCTCTATTTTATTTTCATTGACGCATTTCATAATTTCTTTTTCATTGCCGCAAAGAACTATATCAATTCCGAATTCATCAACGGCAAGCATTGAGCCTTTTATAATTTCCAACGGCGCATTATCGCCGCCGAAAGCGTCAACAATAATCCTCATCACTTAAAATCCTTTCTATTTCTGCAAGAGATCTTTGAGCAAGGGCCGCATAGCGTTCCTTTTTATCTCTTATCTTTGGCTCTATAGGCGGCAAAACACCGAAATTGGCACCCATAGGTTGAAAATCCGAAACGGATTCATCGCTTATATACCCTGCAAGAGCACCTATCATGGTTGTTTGGGGCAACACAAGCGGCTTTATATTTTGAGCAAGCCTGACTGCATTTTTGCCTGCCATAATTCCCGAAGCTGCAGATTCCATATATCCCTCAACGCCGGTTATTTGCCCTGCAAAAAACACATTAGGCACACAACGCATACAAAAGCTTGCATCAAGCAGTTTGGGAGAATTCAAAAATGAGTTTCTGTGCATTACGCCGTATCTTACAAATTCCGCATTCTCAAGCCCTGGAATCATTGAAAAAACTCTTTTTTGCTCGCCGAATTTAAGATTTGTTTGAAAACCGACAAGATTAAACATTGTGCCGCCTGAATTTTCACGGCGCAATTGAACCGCAGCCCAAGGCCGATGACCCGTTGCGGGATTTATAAGACCGACAGGCTTCATTGGACCGAAGCGAGGAGCATCGAGCCCTCGCTTTGCAAGCTTTTCGATTGGCATACAGCCCTCATAAACATCAAAATCATGCAAAACGGCACCCTCTGCAGAAACGAGTTCTTCAATAAAATTTTCATATCCCGCTTTATCAAACGGGCAATTAAGATAATCATTTTCTCCGCCCCTGCCATAGCGAGATGCACCGAACACAACATCCATATTGATGCTTTCTGCCGTAACTATGGGAGCGGCAGCATCATAAAACGAAAGATAATCACCGCAAAGCTTTCTTATACTTTCTGCCATTTTTCCGTCTGTTAACGGACCGGTGGCAACGATTGTTATATCATTCGGGCTGAGAGAAATTTCTTTTTGCTCAGCATAAACTATTTCAATATTTTTGCAATTTTTGATTTTTTCGGTTACGGCTTCGGAAAACAAATCACGATCAACGGCAAGCGCACCGCCTGCGGCAACGGAATACTGCTTTGCTATCGGCACGGTAAGCGAGCCGAGAAGGCGCATTTCTTCTTTCAAAAGCCCGGCTGCAGAATCAATGCGAGAAGCTTTAAGAGAATTTGAGCAAACAAGCTCTGCAAAATTATCCGATTTATGCGCAGGTGATTTTTTTGCGGGCTTTTGCTCATAAAGAGTTACCCTATTTCCGCTTTGAGCGATTTGCCATGCCGCCTCAACTCCCGCAAGGCCGGCACCGATTACTTTAAAATTCATTTATTATTCTTCGCTTTTCTTTTTCTTTGTGACGGGCTTTGTGAAGCCGCAGCCCTCAGTATCGGGGCAATAAAGCACATTGCCCTTTCTTCTGAACAATGATTTGCCGCATCGCGGGCAAACCTCGTCACTGGGCAGATCCCAAGTCATAAAATTACAATTGGGATAATTTGAGCAGCCGTAAAAAGCCGCACCTTTTCTTGTTTTCTTTTCTATAACATCGCCGCCGCATTCCGGGCACTTTGCCTTTGTGCGCAATATAAGCGGCTTTGTATTTTTACACTCCGGATATCCGGGGCAGGCAAGGAACTTACCGAAGCGGCCGACCTTAACAACCATTTTTCTGCCGCACTTTTCGCAAACCTCGTCTGTTTCCTCCTCTTTAAGCTTAATCTTAACACCCTGCATTTCGATTTTAGCCTTTTCAAGGGGCTTTTCAAATTCATCATAATAGTGGCGAATCATATCAATATAGTTCTTTTCGCCGCTGTCTATCTTATCGAGATCAGCCTCCATTTTAGAGGTGTATTTAACATCAACAATATTCGGCATTCTGTCTTCCAGAAGCTTTGTTACGGCTTCACCGAGCTCTGTTGGCACAAATTGCTTACCCTCACGCTTAACATACTCACGGGCAACTATGGTTGATGTGATTGTTACATAAGTTGACGGTCTGCCGACACCGTTTTCTTCAAGCGCCTTGGTAAGGCTTGCTTCGGTATATCTTGCAGGCGGCTGTGTAAAATGCTGATTTCCGAGAATGGATTTAAGCCTCAGAGTATCGCCCTGTTTAAGCTCAGGCAACGGTGCAGAAGAATCGGAAGAGGTTTCATCCTTGGATTCTTCATACAAAGCCGTAAAGCCGTCAAACTTAACTGTGTAGCCCGATGCGGTAAAGGTGTAATCACCTGCGGCAATTTCAACCTTAACGGTTTCCTGAATGCAATTTTCCATAAGAGAAGCAATAAAGCGTTCCCAAACAAGCTTATAGATTTTATATTGATCGTTTGTGAGAGAATCTTTTATCGATTCCGGTGTAACGCCCGGCATTGACGGACGGATAGCCTCATGGCCGTCTTGCACATTACCCTTGGATTTAAAGAAACGAGGCTTCTTCGGCAAATATTTTTCGCCGTAATTATCAAGAATAAACTGATTGCCGGCCGCTCTTGCTTCATCTGAAATACGGAGTGAATCCGTTCTCATATAAGTGATAAGACCGACTGTGCCGAGGCCTTTAACATCAAGACCTTCATAAAGCTCCTGTGCGGCTTTCATAGTGCGCCTTGCCTGGAAAGAAAGCCTTCTTGAAGCCTCTTGCTGAAGTGTTGATGTTATGAACGGCGGTGTAGGGCTTTTCTTTCTTGTGCCTTTTTTCACCGACGCAACCGTGTATTCAGCGCCGTTAAGATCAGAAAGAATTTTATCGCTTTCTTCCTTGGAATTTATTTTTATCTTTTTACCGTCTTTACCGTAAACGGCAGCCGAAAAAACTTTTTTGCTTGGCGGATTTGTGAACTTTGCATCTATTGACCAATATTCCTGAGGCACAAATGCACGAATTTCTTCTTCCCTATCAACAACAAGGCGAAGAGCAACAGACTGCACACGGCCTGCGGAAAGGCCGCGCCTGATTTTTTGGCTGATAAACGGAGAAAGCTTATAGCCGATCAATCTGTCTAAAATACGGCGAGCCTGCTGAGCATCAACAAGGTCTATATCAATGCTGCGAGGATTTTCCATTCCTTCGGTTACCCCGTGCTTTGTGATTTCATTAAATGTTACACGGTTTTTATCTTTTAAATCAAGATCAAGAATGTTTGCAAGATGCCAACTGATAGCCTCCCCTTCTCTATCGGGGTCGGTTGCAAGATAAACATAATCCGATTTATCGGCTTTCTTTTTTAAATCTTTAACAAAAGCTTCCTTGCCCTTTATAATTGCGTATTTAGGTGCAAAATCATGTTCTATATCAACCGAAAGCCTTGCAGACGGCAAATCACGAACATGGCCCATTGAGGCAACAACCTCATAGCCTTTGCCGAGATATCCTTTTATATTTTTCGCCTTAGCAGGCGACTCCACTATTACAAGCTTAGACATTTAAATTACCATAGCCTTTCTGAAGCATTAAAATCAAAGCGGCACAGCCACAAGAATTTGATTATAAATGCAATATATTAAAATACCCGTTAATCAAAAAGCGATTAACCGTGTTAAATAACTTATTAAAAATTCAAGCAAGACGATATCTTTTACCGCCTGCGCCCGTGGCAAGCCCGGCAATTTCAAGTGCGGTTAATGCCGTAAGAGTTTCGCCTATTCCGATTTCAGCACGGCGGCTTATTTCGTCTGCGCTTTAGTATTCCTCTTGAAGCACACAATAAACTGCCTTAGTGTTGCCGGAAAGCTCGGACGCCGACTTTTGGCGAGCCTCTCTTCTTTTTCTGCCCGCCTGAGGATTATCAAACGATATATCACGGGCTTTGCCGTAAACATTTGCATTTTTATTTGCGGTTTCACGCAATATCTTGCCAACCGATTTAACCTCATCTATTCTTATGCCGTATTCCTCGGCATAAGGATAAAGCAAATCAAGCGGCTTTGTGGCAACCGTTGCGCCGTCATCAATCAGTTTATTTGTGCCTGCAAAGGCAGGATCAAGAATTGAGCAAGGAAGTGCAAAAACGTCCCTGCCCTGCTCAAGCGCATAATTTGCAGTTATGAGACTGCCGCTTTTTATGCTTGCCTCAACAACAAGAACGCCAAGCGAAATTCCGCTTATTATTCTGTTTCTTATCGGGAAAGTATATTTTGATGCCTGCGTAAACGGCTGAAATTCCGTTATAAGAGCGCCGTTATTAACAATCGCATCACGCAACGGTTTATTTTCCATAAGATACTTGGTGCCCAAGCCGCAGCCAAGCACCGCAATGGTTTTGCCGCCTGCAAGCATTGCTCCGTTATGCGCTGCCGTATCAACGCCCAAAGCGCCGCCGGATGCAACTATTGCACCCTTTTCGGCAATTCCTCTGCTCATAACATCTGCCGCCTTAACGGCATAATCACTTGCACGCCTTGTGCCTACAATTCCTATAACGATATTATTATCAATATCCGGAAATTCGCCGTCTGCATACAGCACGGCAGGCGGATTAAAAATACTTCGCAATCTTTCCGGATAGCGAGGATCATCATAAGGCACAACCTGCCATCCGTTCATTTTGCAGGTGGCAAGCACCTCTTCGGCCTGCTGCCGTGAAGATTGGCAAAGCCGTTCTGTTTGGCGTGGCACAAGCACGGGACTCATTCGCCATTCTGTTTCACCGGCCGCAAAAAGATTTTCCGCAGAACCGAAATATTCAATTATTTCATTTATGGCAGCTCCGGCGCCGAGGGCGGTCTGAAGCCTGATCCAGGAAACAGCATCACTCATTACCGCAGCATCTCCCACATAACTATTGTGCCCGCAACAGAAGCATTAAGGCTTTCTGCCCTGCCAAGCATATTTATTGTTATCGGTGCACATTCTGCAAGCACCTCAGATGAAACACCGTTTCCCTCATTGCCGATAACACAGATATCGGAGCCTTTGAATTCAACATTTGTTATATCTTTTGCATTGGAATCAGGCACGGCGGCATAAACAGAAAACCCGGCTGCCTTGTATTTTTTTATATCTTCCGCAAGGTTTTCACTTTGAACAAAAGGCAACCGCAAAATTCCGCCCATTGAAGCCCGCAAAGCCTTGGGGTTATAAACATCGCAACAATTAAAGAGCAACGCACCGCTTATTCCGAGCGCCTCCGCTGTTCTTACTATTGCGCCGAGATTTGAAGGATCTTGAATTTGATCAAGAGCAATATATTTTTTACCCGGCTCAATTGCGCCTTCCGAGCTGCGCATTTTGCAAACGGCGAACACGCCTTGTGAAGATTGAGTATCACAAATTTTTTGAGCAATTTCATCAGTTATAAAAAATGACTTTGGAAAATATGCAATAAGCTCATTGCATTTTTTTTCATATTTTTCCGCTGCTGCTTCTGTGATGAGCAATGTACAGGGAACGCAATCGGATTCCATAACATCAAAACAAAGCCTTACACCCTCAAGCACGAATTTTTGATTTTCGTTTCTGAATTTGCGAGAGGTGAAAAGCTTCTTTACTTCTTTTATTAAATTATTTGACTTGCTTGTGATTTTTTCCATACCGATTCTCCACGGCTTTAAAAAATTTCAGTTTAAGAAAACCACATTGCCTTACGGCCTTATGCTTATATTATATATAAAATAATATTTAAATTATAATACTATATATGAAAAAAAAGTGCAACAGTTAAAATAAAAAAAGAGGAAGAAATTTTCTTCCTCTTTAAGCTTTATTATCAAAGAGCAGCCTTTGCGCTTTCAACGAGAGAGGTGAATGCCTCTGCATCTGAAACAGCGATTTCTGCAAGCATTTTTCTGTTGAGATCAATGCCGGCTTTTTTGAGACCATTCATGAAAGTTGAATAGTTTGTGCCGTTTGCTTTGCAAGCTGCGGAAATTCTGGAAATCCACATTCTGCGGAACTCTCTCTTTTTCTGCTTTCTGCCGATATATGCATACTGACCGCTCTTCATAACAGCCTGCTTAGCTGTTTTGAAAAGGCGATGCTTGCTGCCGTAATAACCCTTAGCAGCCTTTAATACTTTTTTTCTTCTTTTACGTGTGGCCATAGCGCCTTTAATTCTTGCCATAACTTATTTCCTCCGTTTATATTGAGTAATTATCCTTAAAATTCAATTATATCACCGAATCAAGCCGGCATGTTCTTATTTATAAGGAACAAGCCTTTTCATCTGCTTTTGATTGGTTACATCGCCAACAGCTGTTTTGCGAAGATTTCTCTTGCGCTTTGTGGTTTTCTTTGTAAGGATGTGAGAGGTGTAAGCATGTGCGCGCTTAACCTTACCGCTTTTTGTGGTTTTGAAACGCTTTTTAGCGCCGCTGTGTGTTTTGATCTTAGGCATAATTATTCCTCCGTCATATTTTAATTATTTAGAAAAGTAAGCATTACTTACTTGAAGGCTTAAGGGACAAAAACATCAATATCTGCCTTCCCTCAAGCTTCGGGGCTTTATCAACATTAACATCTTCACCGAGCGCCTCAACAAATCTTTCCATATTGGCAACGCCCAAATCCGAGTGAGCCATTTCTCTGCCGCGAAGGCGGATGGAAACCTTTAATTTATCGCCCTTTGAAAGAAACTTTTTAGCTTGATTAACTTTTGTGTTGAAATCGCCGATATCAATGTTGAGCGAAAGGCGAATTTCCTTTGTGTCAACAATTTTTTGCTTTTTGCGATTTTCTTTTTCACGCTTAGCTTGCTCATAACGGAATTTGCTGTAATCCATTATCTTTGCAACCGGTGGCTTTGCCTGAGGAGCGATCTTAACAAGATCCTGACCTCTTTTTTCAGCCTCGTGAAGCGCATCCTTAGCACTCATAATGCCAAGCTGTTCGCCGCTTGCCGTGATAACTCGCAATTCCCTGTCTTTGATTTCACCGTTAAGCTGCGGAGTTTCCTTGCCGATAAATAACACCTCATTTAAATAATTTAAAAGTGCGAGCATAAAATGCCCGCACTTCAATAAATCTTTTGAAATATTGCCCTTTTTGCATAGCTGAAGGGGAGAACGGGTAAATAGCTCTTCTTTGTTGTGAAAATATATTAACACAGATGTGACCGAATGTCAACACCGAATTTTATTTTTTAATGTAAAGCACATGGGAAAAGCTTATTCCGTTTTCTTCTGCGCAAGAAAGCACTTCCCTGCTCCATTCCGATTTATCAAATTGCGGAAAGAAAGTGTCTGCCTCCGGGCATTCCGCATCTATTTCTGTTAAATAAAGCTTTGTTGCAAGCGGCAAAAATTCGGCATAAATACGGCCTCCGCCTATAACAAAAACATTGTCGTTTTTCGCTTCATTCAAAGCCTCATCCAAAGAATGAACAACCTCTGCTCCTTCTATTTGCAGATCTTTATCACTGCTGATAACAATATTGCGCCTGTTTGGCAAAACTTTCGGCAGTGACTCAAAAGTTTTTCTGCCCATAATTACGGTGTTTCCCGTTGTGGTTTCTCTGAAAAACTTCATATCCTCATGAAAATGCCACACAAGATCGTTATTTTTGCCTATTTCATTATTTTTGCCAACCGAAAGAATAAGGGATATATCCATCAGCAATGCTCCTTTACTGAGAAATCGGGAATTTAATTTTGCCCAAATGCTTATAATCAACAAGCTTTACATCAAGGCAATCTCTGCTGTTATCAAACTTAAAGAAATCATCAACCTCGGGATTAAGCCAAAGCTTCGGTGCAGGCAAGTCGCCCTCTTCATCAAGGCGGCGAAGCTGTTCTTTAATTCCATCCACCTGATTAACATAGATATGAGCATCCTTAATACTCCAATCCATTGTGCCGGGTTTAAGGCCCGTGACCTTTGCAAGCATGCACATCAGCACCGCATATTGAGTTACATTAAACGGCAAGCCGAGCGGAACATCGCAAGAGCGCTGATGCACCCAGCAATTAAGATAACCGTTTGTAACATCCCATTCACTGCTCCAAACGCAGCTCGGAAGCACAGCCGTGTCAAGATAATCATTTTGCCACAGCGTCATAACCATGCGCCTATCCTCCGGGTGGTTTTTAATCTTATCTATTAAATTTTGAGTCATTTGAAACTTATTTACTATGTAACCGTAAGCCGTGCCGATTGTGTGGGCAAATTCTTTTCCGAAATCCTTTGATATTTGCTTTTTAACAAGATTTCCGTTTTCATCGGGCACAAGCTGAGTTGCGTGCCATATTCCGTTATCATCTGTTTCCCACTCATTCCAAATGTTAACATCACGCTCACGAAGCCATCTTACATCATTTGACTGTTCCTGATAAATCCAAAGCATTTCAAGCACAGCCTGCCTTATAAAAAGTTGCTTGGTGGTGAGTATCGGAAATTCTTCCGAAAGATCAAAATGAAAATGGTGAGACGGCACCTTAATTGAATTCACTCCTGTGCGGTTTACGACCTCAACACCCTCATCAAGTATTCTGCGGCACAGGCCGAGATAATCCCTATCCCATTTAGACATAATATATAATCCTTTCGCTGCCGCAGACTATTTCCACGGATATTTTTGTTTAAGTTGCTCAAATTCTTGCCCTGTGGAAGCAAAGTGAAATTCACCCTGCAAATCAGAGAAAAAGAAGAGATAATTTGTATTTGGATGGTTTATGACCGCATTAATGATATTCATTCCCGAATTTGTTATAGGGCCGCTCGGAAGCGCCGGACATCTGTATGTGTAATAAGAATCATAAGTTTCCTTAGAAAAGCCGTAATCAAGAAGCTTTTTTGCATAGAAATAAGTTACATCACATTGTAATTTGGTGCCGTTGTTTAGTCTGTTTATGAGAACGGATGCAATGTTAGCTGCACTTTCATCGCTCAAAGCCTCCTCTTGCACAACGGAGCAAAGAGTTATAAATTCATAAAGGCTCATATTATTTGCTTTGCAATAGGCTGTTATTTTGTCTGAAAGTCTGTCGTCAAAGGCGGCAAGCATTTTATCAACAACGGTTTTTGCATCGCTGTTCATTGCCAAATCATAAGTGGCAGGAAACAAAAAACCCTCTAAAATAAAGCCGATATGAGACCTGTCTGACGGAAAATCGGCAAGCCAATCATAATCATAACCATCGGTTGTTGAAACGGCAGCGTAAAAATCCTTTGCGGAGCAAATTTGATTGTCCTCAAGGGTTTTTGCAATTTCAAAAACATTATATCCCTCAGGAATTGCAACGGAAACCACCTTATGGCTTATATCCGGATTTTGCAGTTTCTGAGCAATTTCCTCATAGCTCATATTTGATTTCATATAATACTCACCGTTTATATATGTGAAATCGGGATAATGCTTATCCATCCAGGCAGACCAAATCGAATCATCAACAACAATGCCGTTATTTGCAAGCATTTTTGAAATTTCGTATTGAAAATCCTTAGATTCAATAACAAGCGTATATTCCTTTGGAGAGCCCTTTTCATTGCCGTTTATATCATTTTTTATTTTCACGCCGAACACGGCGCAAACTGCAACCAGAGCCGCAACGGCAATGCAGACGATTATAATTTTTACCGATTTTTTATTCATGGGCTAAACCTCATTCAACCTCGTGCACTTTTAGCATATTGGTGGTGCCGCTTTGACCGAGCGGAATACCGGCAGTGATAACAACAATATCGCCTTTTTTTATCATACCGGTTTGCTTTGCAACTGCAACGGCATGCTCAAAAAGCTCATCCGTGTTTGATTTTTCCTCACACATAACAGGCAGAACACCCCAGGAAAGATTGTTTTGGCGACGAACCTTTTCGCTTGTGGTGGCGGAAATGATAAGGCAATGAGGCCTATATTTAGATATTTGGCGAGCTGTTGTGCCGCTTTTTGTTACCGTTATGATAGCCTTTGCATTTAAATCATGGGCAGTTGTTACGGTGGCGTGTGAAATTGCAGAGGTTATGTCCCCCGGCAAATGCTTTGGAGCAAATTTTTCAAATCTGCCCACATAATCTATATCCTGCTCTGCCGTTCTTGCAATGAGCGCCATTGTTTTAACCGCTTCCACGGGATGCGCACCCATAGCGGTTTCGCCGGAAAGCATCAAAGCAGAGGTGCCGTCATAAACCGCATTGGCAACATCTGTTATTTCTGCTCTTGTGGGGCGTGCATTTTTGATCATTGATTCAAGCATTTGAGTGGCTGTAACAACAATTTTGCCGGCAGCAAACACCTTTTCAATTATCACTTTTTGGATTGACGGGATTTTCTCGAAAGGAATTTCAACACCCATATCTCCGCGGGCAACCATAATTCCGTCTGCCTCGCGGATAATATCGTCAATATTATCCACGCCTTCATTATTCTCGATTTTCGCAATAATACGAACATCGTTCCAACCGAGTGCATGGCAGAAATTGCGAAGATAAACAATATCGGCACCCGTGCGGCAGAAAGAAGCTGCAATAAAATCAAAGCCCATTTTTGCGCCGAATTTCAAATCCTGCATATCCTTTTCGGAAAGATAAGGAAGAGCAAGTGAAACATTAGGCACATTAACGCCTTTATGATTTGTTATCGGGCCTCCGTCAACAACAGTGCAAATAATATCATTGTTTTTAACAGCCTTAACCTTAAGAGAAATCAAGCCGTCATCAATCAAAATAACCGTGCCCTCTTTAACATCTCTCGGCAAACCCTTATAAGAAATGCTGCATTTTTCTTTTGTGCCTTCCACATCATCGGCTGTTAAAATAAACTCATCTCCAGCATTAAGGAAAATTCCGTTTGGATCTTTAAAACAGCCTGTTCTTACCTCGGGACCTTTTGTATCAAGCAAGGTGGCAACAGGAATATCAAGCTGCTTTCTTACCTTTTCAACAGATGCAAACCACTCTTCAAATGTTTCATATTCACCGTGTGAAAAATTAAACCTGGCAACATTCATACCGGCAAGCATAAGCTCCTTGAGCTTATCCTCGCTGCACGAAGCCGGACCTATTGTACAAATTATTTTCGTTTTTCTTCTGTAATTATCCATTGTCTTGCCTCCTATTGAGCGAAACATCAAAAAATCGCTCATTTTTATTATAGCAATATTTTTATCAAAATCAATATACAGGCAAGCATTATATGTTAAAAAAATATAAAAAAAGCGGCAGGAGCAAAACAGCACCTGCCGCCAAAACACAACTGATTTTTACTTATTTTGCAAGATCGCCAACAACCATCATATAATCGCCGATCATTGCGCCGAATTCCGGAGCACCTTCCATGATAAGCTGCTTTGATTTAACCATTTCAAGCATATCACCCGTGCCGAGCAAAATCATAAGGGCATGCTGCGGCGAATCGAATTTCATGCAGAAAAACGGCTTTGAGCGCTTATATTCACCCCTACCGGCACGAGATTTACCTGCTTTTATGCGCAGATAAGCCGTGCATTCGGGATGGCCCTCAACAGCCCACTGATAAACACGATCGGGGCTTTTAAGAGTCCATTCATGAATTGCGGGATGGCCCATTTTATTGAGCTGGCTGATTCCGCTTGAAAGCAAATAGAAATAAAGCTTGCAAAGCAAAAGAGCGAGTTTTTCATCCTCAGGAGGCTCAGAAATTCCGAGCAAGCTGCTCATTTTAAGAAGCACAGCCATAAATTTCATAAACTTGCCAAAGGATTTTATTTTCATTTTCGGGAGCTTTGTCATATCACCCTTCATAAAGGCATTCATTTTTTCCATTGAGGAAAATTCAAGCTCCGCATCTATTTTTTGCTGGCCGAAATACTCACCGAGTTTACAGGACCATTCGCCGTTTTCAACAATGAAATGAACGGCTTCTTTATCCTGAGCATTGACTTTGGCGGAAACCTGGTAAACAGCATTTACACCTTCAAACTTTTTTGCAAGCTCGGGCACATCGGTGGCAATCGTTTTCATAAGGGGCAGTGCGCCTGCCATAAACACCTTATTAGTGTAGCGGGTTACATCGCTTGCCATAAATAACACATTCCTTTCCTAAAGATTTCAATGCAAATATGCTTAGAATTCATCGTCCCAAGCATCGTCTGCTTCAAAATCCTGATGCATTACTTCGGCGATTGTTTCGGCAATACCGTTTGCATCTATCTTTGCGATTGACATAAGATCCTCGTGAAGACCGATTGTTGAAAATTCATCCTGGTGGCCAAGCATTTTAAATGCGCAAGCTTTACCGCTTTTAGCAACAACCTCTGCAACTGCAGAGCCAAGGCCGCCCATAACACTGTGATCCTCAACAGTGATGATTCTTCTTGTGTCCATAACGGCAGACATAACAGCCTCTTCATCAATAGGCTTAATGGTGTGCATATTCAAAACACGAACCTTGATGCCGGCATCGGCCTGTGCCATTTCGGCAGCCTGAATAGCCTGGTAAACGCATGAACCGCAAGCGATAACGGTAATATCCGTGCCCTCGTTCATAACCTTAGCCTTGCCAACCTCAAAAGAGCAATCCTCAAGATTTTTATAAATAATTTGATCAAAGCCTCTGTTGATACGAATATAAACAGGGCCGGGAGTTTCATAAGCAGCCTTAACCGCATGATATGTTTCTGCGCCGTCGCAAGGGCAAATAACAGTCATATGCGGCAAAACACGCATGCAGGTCATATCAATAAGAGAATGGTGAGTTGAGCCTGCTTGGCCGAATGAGGTGCCTGCATGAGTTGCAATAATCTTAACAGGTACATTTTGATAACAAATATCCGTGTGAACCTGATCAAGAGAACGAGCGGAAGCAAAGATTGCAAATGTGGAGGCAAAAGGAATAAGGCCGTTTTTAGCAAGACCGGCTGCAACACCAAACATATTTTGCTCTGCAATACCGACATTGAAGAAACGATCCGGGAACTTTTCACCGAACATACCGATTTTTGTGGATTTAGCCAAATCCGCCGTAAGAGCAACAACATCCTTGTGTTCTGCACCGAGTTCACAAAGTGCTTTACCATAATATTCAGCCGTTGAAAGCTGAGAGGTTTCCGTCATAGTATAAGTCATACCGCTTGCCATTGCTTACGCCTCCTTTTCTGCACGTGCCACACGAGCCGCATAATATTTATCAAGGCTGTCATAGCACTGCTTTTCTTTAGCAGCATCAAGAGCGCCATAATGCCAATGATAGTCATCTTCCATAAAATCAATACCGGCGCCCTTAAATGTGTCCATAACAATACAATAAGGCTTATCGCCGCCGTTTTTATGATTATTGATTGCATTTTCGATTGCGTTGTTAAGTTCTTTAAGATTTTGGCCGTCTACACGCTCTGTGATAAAGCCAAAAGCTTCAAATTTATCATCAATAGGCTCAACCTTCATTTCATCATCTACACGGCCGTCTATCATGCACTTATTGTTATCAACAAGCACAACAACATTTGAAAGCTTGAATTGAGCGGCGGTCATTGCAGCCTCCCAATTGGAGCCCTCATTCAATTCGCCGTCGCCCGTAAGAACATAGTTCATATAGTCTATGCCGTTTACTCTTCCTGCAAGCGCAAAGCCGCAAGCAAGAGAAAGACCGTGGCCGAGAGAACCGCTTGAGCAATCAATGCCCTTGATTTTGTTGCAATCAAGATGCATACCGAATTTTGAACCGGTAAGGTTGAAGTTATGAAGGCCCTCAACATCCATAAAACCGTAATCGCAGATAACGGGTCCGTAGCCGACTGCTGCATGACCCTTGGAAAGCACAAAGCGATCCCTATCCGGTAAATCGGGATTGTTAACATCAAGCTTCATAAAGCGATGGTAAAGAATAGTCATAGCGTCCATAGCGCTCATTGCGCCGCCAATGTGGCCCGAACCGCCCCAAACGGTTGTTTGAACGGTAAGACGCCTTAACTCATCCGCCTTTTTTTCAAGGCGGAGCCATTCTTCTTTATCGAACGGCTTGTAATTTGCTGGCATAAATTTTCCTCCTTAATAAGCATCGGACGCAAAACGCCGCCCGATGCCTTATATCTGAAATTATTTAATTATTTCAAGCCCTCTATTTCAGGGTGCCTTGCTGCAACAACACCGAAAGCATCCTCTGCAATATCAATTGCAAGCTTAACATCTTCGTCTGTGATTGATGCATTGATAAAGTGGTTATGGTGAGACGCAAGGAAAAGGCCTCTTGAAACGCACTCTGCAATCCATTCCTGATGAAGCATAAGGCTGTCGTCGTTTGCTATTCTGAGATAGAAAAGTGCAGGCTCGCCGGAAACAACAAGATTGAAACCATGCTCCTGAGCAGCGGCAGAAAAGCCTTCTGTTATCTGCGTACCGATTTTGCGGAACATTGTGGGAGTATCAAGCTTTTTCATTTTTGGTATGCAGGCAAGGCAAGCCGCAAACGGCTCTGCGCTCATCCAATAAGAGCCTGTGTAAGTAACGGACGAAGCCGTTGTTTTCATATGCTCGCCGCCGCAAACAGCAGACATATTATAGCCGTTTGCAAGAGCTTTACAAAAGCAAATAAGATCTGCTTTAATTCCGTAATAATGATCCGAACCTGCAAGATCAAGTCTGAAGCCTGTGCGCACATCATCAAAGATAAGCACCATTCCGTGCTCATCACAGAATTTACGAACCGCCTGCCAATAATCCTTGGTGGCACATTCATTATCCTTGAAATTGCCGTGATCGTAAGGCTGAGCAATAAGGCCCGCAACATCGCCGCCGCAAGCATCATAAGCCTCTTGAAGTGCATCAATATCAAACCAAGGCACAACAACATTGTTTGCAACCTCTTCAGGAAGAATGCCGGGATAGTCTATCTTTTGCGCCCATTGAAAATCGCCGTGATAATATCCTTTAAGGAAAAACATTTTCTTTTTACCGGTGTGTGCACGGGCGCACATAACGGAAAACGTGGTGGCATCCGAGCCGTTTTTCATAAAGAAAGCCCAATCTGCGGAAGCAACGGTATCTTTAAGCAATTCGGCACATTCAACCATTTTGTATGAAGGGGATGTGGTGCAGTTGCCTTTACGAAGCTGCTCAATGGCAGCGGCATCAACATCATCATCGCAGTAGCCGAGAACATTGGGGCCGTAAGCGCACATAAGATCAAGATACTTATTGCCGTCTACATCCCAGAAATAAGTGCCCTTAGCATGATCGCTCATCAAAGGCCATTTATTTATAGGAAGAAAAAGACCTTCACTCGGGCCGAGGTGGCCGTAAACGCCCGACGGAATAGCTGCAAGCGCTCTGCTGAACCATTCTTTGCTTTTTTCATGTGTATATTCTGGAAATTTGCTCATTATTATTCCTCCTAACGAACTTAACCGAGATAAACCGCAACTCTGTCAAGAATACGATTAAGATTATCTACCATAGAAATCATGCCTGCCATATAGATATTGCCCTCGCAAAGCTCGGCAATGGTTGAAACCGTGCCGTTAAAGAGGCCGTAAGCAAGATCAATATCCGCAAATTCCATAACAGCTCTTGGATTATTTGCTTTTTCTTTAATGGTGGTGAAATGATGATTTTTAACCTTTACCGTTGCATAGCAAGTGTCTTTAATACCCATAGAGATAACACCGTCAACAGTTGAAGCAGCGGTAAACTTAGAAATAGAATCCGAATTGGCAAGTGCGGAAATTGCGCCTGCGATAGTGTAAAATGTTAAAATTGTGGACTCCTCAAAAAATGCTCTGTTTTGCAAATCCTCTTTAGTTGGCATAAGAAGCTTTGTGAGCCTGTTAGTTAACTTGGTGAACGGGCCCATAAGGAATGAAAGCACCTGAACAACGCCCTTTGTTGGAATACCGGGCTTGCTGTTATCGATAAGATCGTTGAATTTTTCAGGTGATTTGAAGTTCATTTTGCAGGTGCAGCCCTCCGAACCTTCCGTAAATTTGCAGCCGCTTTTCGAAAAATGGAATGTGCCGCACGGTCCGCCGGCAACCTCAAAGCATAATGAAACCGGAGATTTAAGTTCTGCAAGGATTTGCTTTGCCTCATCATCAACGGCACAAAGATTTTCAAGAGTTGCAAGAACGCCGTACATATTAACATACGCCATAGCTTTTGCTTCTTTCAAGATAATTCCTCCTTTTCTGTTTATCCATAAACTCTTGTTAATTATATCACATTCTTTATACTACGGTCAATTACAAAGAGTAACAAAATTTACCTATTGTTTTAGTCAAATTAAATAAAAGGTAAAAAAATATGCATTTTTTGATTTTTGGCGCATAGAACCCGCAAAGAAAAAGGAGCATGGCACAAAAGCCTGCTCCTCTTTGAGTAAGATATAATCAACAAATAGAATTCTACCACATTTTACGGTGAATTACAATATAAATCCAACTTTTTTCATAGCTTTTTGCAAAGTTCTTGATGCAAGTCGACCTGCACGCTCTGCGCCTGCCTTTTCACATTCTTTCAAATAGGCGGTATCTTTCATATACTGCTCAAATTTTATGCGAACGGGTTCAAGCTCTGCAACAACAGCTTCGCCGACAGCTTTTTTGAAATCTCCGTAACCCTTACCGGCAAATTCGGATTCGATTTTATCAAAATCAAGCCCTGTTACTGCCGAATAAATCGTCATAAGATTATTGATGCCATCTTTTCCCTCTGCATAGCGAACGCACATTTCACTGTCTGTTACGGCAGATTTAAACTTTTTCATAATTGTTTCCGGAGCATCAGTCAGGAACACGGTACTTTTCGGATTGGAATCAGATTTGCTCATTTTTTTTGTGGGATCCTGAAGACTCATAACCCTTGCGCCGTTTTTCGGAATATACGCATCCGGAAGGGTAAACACATTGCCGTAAATGCCGTTGAAACGGGTTGCGATATCTCTTGTTATCTCCAAGTGCTGCTTTTGGTCTGCACCAACAGGCACAACATCCGTTTGATAAAGTAAAATATCGGCAGCCATAAGGCAAGGATAGGTAAACAAGCCGGCGTTGATATTATCACTGTGTTGCGCCGATTTATCCTTAAACTGAGTCATTCTTGAAAGCTCGCCGAACTGAGTGTAGCAATTAAGGATCCATCCAAGCTGACTGTGAGCAGGCACTTGAGACTGAATAAACAATATGCTTTTTTCCGGATCAAGCCCCAGAGCAAGCAAAATGGCAAACATTTCCGTTGTTTGTTTTCTGAGCTTTTGAGGATCTTGCCTTACCGTGATTGAATGAAGATCCGCAACGCCGTAAATCGTATCAAACTTATCCTGAAACTCAGGCCAGCCTTTTAAGGCGCCAAGGTAATTTCCGAGAGTCGGAACAGATGTGGGCTGAATAAGCGAAAGGCATCTTTTGCGCCTTTCCTGCACTTCTTTAATTTCTTCCATAATTCAAACTTCCTTTATATTAAACTGAGGCACAAATCACTGAAATTCCTTTGCAACAGTGCCCATAATTTGAACGCCTTTTATAATTTCATCATCACTTGGAGTTGAAAAATTCAAGCGAATATAAGAGCACGGCGCAGAATCATCAATCATAAATGCGCTGCCGGGCACAACTGCCACCTTATAATCCAACAACCTGTTTACAAATTTAAGCATATCAACATTATTTGGCAGCTTTGCCCACACGAACAATCCGCCCTGCGGCCGCACATATTCGATAAAGCCGACGCAATATTCATCAAGACAATCACACATAAGCGAAAGCTTGCGACGATAAATCTTTCTGATTTTTTCTATATGCTTATCCACATCATATTCCGCAAACCAACGATTAACAATCATTTGATTGAGAACACCCGTGTGAACATCGGAAACCTGCTTGCCTATTGTGAATGCGGCCGCTGCTTCCTTTGGCACAACGGCATATGCCACCCTGAGCCCCGGAGCAAGTATTTTTGAAAACGATCCCGCATAGATAACTATTCCGTCGGTATCCATACTTTTGATGCTGGGAACAGGAACACCCTCAACACGCAAATTGCCGTATGGATCATCCTCCAAAATAAGCAAATCATTTTGCTTGGCAAGCTCATAAAGTCTTTTTCGCTTTTCAAGGCTCATTGTTGTGCCGCCCGGATTTTGAAAATTCGGAATGGTGTATATAAACTTTGCATCCGGATTTTCTGCAATAACCTTTTCAAGGGCATCAATATTCATTCCGTCTGCATCTATCGGCACACCGGCAAGCTTACAACCGTGGGAACGAAAACAATTGAGCGAACCTATAAACGACGGTTCCTCGCAAATTACGGTATCGCCCGGAGAAGTCATGATTCTTGTGGTTATATCCATAACCTGCGTGCCGCCGGCGGTGATGATAACACAATCATTGTCACTGCCGATATTATCACGCTTTTTAAGCCAATCGGCAACGGTTTTTCGAAGCGGCTCATAGCCCTCCGAAACACCGTAAACAAGTGCCGAAACAGGATTTTCATTAAGAATTTCCGAAGATATCTTTTTAACTTCTTCGCACGGAAAAGCGGCAGAATCCGGTGAGCCGCCGGCAAATGCTATCATTCCGGGTTGTGAGGTTACTTTTAAAATTTCTCTGACAGCCGATGGCTTCAGAGCCGCAAATTTTTCAGAAAGGGCATAAGCCATTTCAATCACTTCTTATCCTTTTAATATAGTTTTAACGAATCGTGCGGTTGAATTACCGTCGCAAAGCGAAACAAAGCGTTGCTTAAATTTCTGCTCAGCCTTACCCTGCTTTGCCGAAAGCACCGCAGCCGGAAGCTCTGCAAAAGACTGCACAACACTTCCGCACGAATAATCGTAATAATCAAAATAAAATCCCCTGCCGTCGTTATACTGCTTTAAATCGGGGGCATAAAGCACACAGGCATTTCCTATAACCGCATTTTCAAAAATAACGGAGGAATAATCCGTTACAAGCACATCGGTTATAAAAAGAATATCATTTATTTCTCTTTCACAAGACAAATCAAACACTTTATCCGCTACGCTCTGCGGAATATTGATTTTTTCTTTAACAAAAGGATGCATTTTTATAATAACCGCCCAATCATCACCGAGCGCCGAAGCAAATTTTTGAGCATCAAAAAAGCTTTTGGGATAATTTGCATCATGCACATTTGTACCTCTGAAGGTTGGTGCAAAGAGGCAAATCTTTTTTCCCTTTAAAAGAGGATATTCGGCAAAAAGCCTTTCTTTCGCCGCCGAAACATAATCGCAGTCAAAAAAAACATCCGTGCGAGGCGTTCCCACAGGCTTTATCTTGCTTTCGTCAATACCGAAAGCCTCTGCATATATAGGAGCAATTTCGGGAGAGGATACAATTGCTTCGGTATAATTTTTATGAGTTAGTGAATTTTTTTCCGAACTCGCTCTGCCGTAACCGAATCTTTTAAACGCGCCCATTGCATGCCAAACCTGAACAAGATGCTGATTTTTGCGAAGCTTGAGCACATAAACAAGAGGTTCATAATCGTCAACAAGAATAAATCTGCTTTGTGCCATAACGGCGGCCAGTTTTTCCGAGGAAGGCACTTCATTACCGGCAGCAACGGTTATATCAAAATTCAAGTTGTTTTTCTCTATATAATTTTTAATTGCCAGCAAATTGCCGCCGAGCCTTCCCTTGGTGGTGGAATACATCAGGATTTTATTATCCTGCATTGGCAACTCTTTTGCCTTTTCAAAAAGCGAAATAAACTTAGCATATTTAGCCTTTTGCAACAAAGGATATAATGCGGATTTAATTTTGCTCATCACTTTCCGCCTCTGTTTCTTCTGTAGCCGTGCCTTGCGAAACTGAATTCTCGGCAATTTCTGCACTGTTAAAACTTTCAATCTCTTGCTTGCTTAATTCTGTTGTTTCTTGTGTGAATTCATCTGAAAAAGCGGCTGCGCTTTCATCAACGGAAGACGAATTCAAGCTGCCGTAATTGAATCTGCCGTCATAGCAGCCTCTTGCAAGCTCATCAATAATGATTCCGTAAATTGCAGTGATTGATTTAAAGCGCTTATTTACATAAGACTGTTTAAATGCCTGCTCTTTTTCACTGCCGCAACGCATGTTGCCTGATATAAAATCACAAATACCCTTTGCATTTTTAGAATACAAAGCAGGCAAATCACGCCAAAAATCAATATAAAAGCCACGCTCGTCTATATATTTATCACTGTCAAAGCAATAAATATATATAGGCAAATTACGAAGCAAGGCTTCATAGAGCACAGAACTGTAATCCGTTACAACATAATCCGCAACAGCCATAAAATCCATGCCCGTAAAATATTCTCCCGTTAACTGATTCATACGGGAATCTATATATATTTCTTCCTTATTTGTGTCTACAACATGGTGCTTCACAATAAGATTATATTCAGTGTAATTAACCCTGTTAATAAGCTCATTTGTGGCTTCACGCAGGGCTTTTGTGTCTTCTTCATTATCTCTGAAGGTTGGCACATAAAGAATGTTTTTTTTGCCGTTATCCAATTGAGGATATCGAGTAATAATATTGCCTTTAAGCCTGATTTTTTCATTTTCATCAGTTAAATAATCCATTCTGGGTATGCCGATGGGAATAAATTTTTCCTCCGGCTGACCGAATGCCTCGGCAAAAAAAGGCACGCATTTATCACCGCTTGCAGCAATCAAATCATAATTATTATGCATTTTAAACGCTGCAGCCGTTTTGGAGGACTTGCCGCCCTCTTTATCAAGGATTGATTTACCGAAACGCTTAAAAGCACCGAGCGCATGCCATATTTGAATTATTTTTAAATCACTTTTGTGATTAAGCATTGAAGCAAGAATGCAATAGCCATCCAGCACGGCAACACGAGAGGTTGCCAAAGCTTTCATTTGGCGAAACATTTCGCCGACATATTTGATTTTTCCGCAGGCGGAGGCGGGTATCATTTTACACAGCACCTCCACCTTATATTGCGGATAATTTGTTTTTATTTCATCTATGAGATAGCGAAAATCAAGAGACGGAGTTTCGCTTTGACGAGATATGAAAACTATTTTATTCTCCGTTTTTTTGCGCTTATAAAAAAGATAAAAAAAGTTCATTAAAGCGCCGAAAATCCTTGCAAAAAAGGAAACCATGATTTCACTTCTCTCTAAAATTACTTATTCGTAAAGCGGATACTTTGCACAAATTTCCGCAACACCGTTTTTGATATATTCTTTTTTGTTTTCAAAATCGGTAACGGCAAGATAGATAAACTCTGAAATTTTTTCAAAATCATCCTCATTAAGTCCTCTTGTTGTTGCTGCCGGAGTTCCGATGCGCACGCCGGATGTAACAAACGGAGAAAGAGGCTCATTGGGAACTGTGTTTTTATTAAGCGTGATATTAACATCATCAAGTCTTGCTTCAAGCTCTTTACCGGTTACGCCCGTGCCGATAAGCGAAAGCAACACAAGATGGTTGTCCGTTCCGCCGGAAACAAGATTAAGTCCTCTTGAAGTAAGGCCTTTGGCAAGAGCCTGAGCATTGTCAATAACCCTTTGAGAATATTCTTTAAACTCCGGTTTCAAGGCCTCTCCGAAGCAAACAGCCTTGCCTGCGATAACATGCATGAGCGGGCCGCCCTGAGTTCCGGGGAACACAGCTGAGTTAAGCTTTTTGATAAGATACGGATTATTACAAAGAATAAGGCCGCCTCTCGGTCCCCTAAGAGTTTTATGAGTTGTTGTTGTAACAACATCGGCATACGGAACCGGGCTTTGATGCAATCCCGAAGCAACAAGACCGGCAATATGAGCCATATCAACCATAAACATTGCGCCGTTTGCATGAGCAATATCAGCCATTGTTTTAAAATCAATAGCTCTCGGATAAGCAGATGCGCCTGCAACAACAAGCTTGGGCTTAACTTTATTAACCTGCTTTGCAAAAGCATCTAAATCAATATAACCCTCATCGTTTACACCGTAAGGAACAAAATTAAAATACTTACCACTGATATTTGCAGGCGAGCCGTGAGTAAGATGTCCGCCGTTATCAAGGCTCATACCCATAACAGTGTCGCCGGGCTTAAGCAGAGCAAGATATACGGCAGTGTTTGCCTGCGCACCTGAGTGAGGCTGAACATTGGCATACTTTGCACCGAAAAGCTCACAAGCTCTTTTTATTGCTATATTTTCAACTATATCAACATATTGGCAGCCACCGTAATAGCGTTTACCCGGAAGGCCTTCGGCATATTTATTTGTGAGCACACTGCCCATTGCCGCCATAACCTGAGGTGAAACAAGGTTTTCGGATGCAATAAGCTCAATGTTTTCTCTTTGGCGCTTTAATTCAAGTGCCATTGCATCGGCAACCTCTTTATCGGTTTCTGCAACCTTTGCGATAGAATCGTAATAATCGGAATACATATACAGTTCTCCTTTTAAATTTAAAATATATAATATCATACCATAAGCAATTTAAATAAACAATATTTAATTTTAAAATAACCTTGCACCGATATGAGTTAAATTAAAAAATCGGAACTGCATTGGCAAAAAAGTTTATCATTTTTTATAGCAATGAGAAAAAATGTTTTAAAACCATTTAGTTATTTTACAGACACCTAACAAAAAAAGTTACATTGAATCGACTATAAAAAAATAAATAAGACCAAATCGTCATGGCGTCATTGTTTTCTTTTTGAATTTATGATATATTCATGTCAGCAGATTTACAGCGTTTAAATAAATATTATCTTTCTGCCGATTTAGTACGAAGCAGCGCAAAATTGCACTTTTAAAACCATACTAACAGTTAATACTTGACACTTGAATATTCAAGTGATAACCGAATAAACAATTAAGCCAATAAAGTATCCGAGTCAAACGTTTAATTATTTACAAACCGTTTGAAACCTGAAAGGTTATAAATATTTATGAAAAAATATAAGGATGAAATAAATAAAGAGTTTAAATATTGGGATTGTTTATTCTCAAATCAAGGCAAAGAAATTATTGCAAAATGGCGATCCTCACTTCCTTCATTACATATGTATGGGAATTGTAACACACCCGAAGCAAGAGAATTAAGAGAAAGACAAAAAATGAAATTCTTTGAAATTCTGGATAAGTACAAGAACTATGAAATTGCAGAATATGAGATATTAACATATATATCGGAATGCTCAAAAAGTTCAAAGGAAATTCAAATCAATAACTTATTGCTCATATATGATTTTTTTGAAATAGAAAAAGAATATGTGGTAGGAATAATTCAAAGCCTTGCGGAAGATAATTATGTAACAGGATTAACATATGCATGTGATCCTTACAGAGGTGAATATTTCAAAGAAAATAATCCGACTGTAACAGAAAAAGGACTTAATTATCTTGATAAGCACGGGTGTATGTTAAGAGGAAAAAAGAATGCAAAACCCGGTTTTTACGAAAAAATGACAGACAGACTAAATTCATT
>PPYE01432577.1_pt1 | contig 60995 bp, 63 predicted proteins | sample 1559881 | NCBI WGS metagenome assembly PPYE01 (sample SAMN08240022, study PRJNA423297) | Human gut metagenome, whole genome shotgun sequencing project. | reverse complement strand
CTTGGAAGGCGATATGGAGCACCCAGCGGTGCGCGATGTGGATATTCTCGATCTTTTGGGCCGCGACGAAGTTGACCTCAATGTGGAGGAGATCAGCGGCTATTTGAAGAACAAGACGGTGCTGGTCACGGGCGGCGGCGGTTCCATCGGCTCTGAGCTTTGCCGCCAGATTGCGCATTTCCACCCAAAGCGCCTGATTATCTTTGACATCTATGAGAACAATGCCTATGACCTCCAGAACGAGCTTCTGATGAAATTCCCGAACTTAAATTTGGAGGTATTGATCGGTTCCGTGCGCGACCGTGCGCGTGTCGAGCATGTCTTTGAAGTGTGCCGGCCCGATGTGGTCTTCCACGCCGCTGCGCACAAGCATGTTCCCCTGATGGAACTCAGTCCGGGCGAGGCGGTCAAGAACAACGTGTTCGGGACGCTCAACGTGGCGCAGGCCTGCGATAAGTACGGCGTGAAGCGCATGGTGATGATCTCCACGGACAAGGCGGTCAACCCCACCAATATCATGGGGGCTACCAAGCGCATCTGTGAGCTGATTATCCAATATTGCAGCCGCCACAGCAAGAACACAGATTATATGGCGGTTCGCTTCGGCAATGTCTTGGGAAGCAACGGAAGCGTGATCCCGCTGTTTAAGCGCCAGATTGCGGCCGGGGGTCCGGTGACGGTCACGCATCCGGATATTATCCGCTATTTCATGACGATCCCGGAGGCGGCCCGCTTGGTGATTCAGGCCGGCGGCATGGCCCACGGCGGGGAGATCTTTATTCTCGATATGGGCGAGCCGGTCAAGATCGTGGATTTGGCGCGCAACTTGATCCGCCTTTCCGGGCTGGAGCCGGATGTGGACATTAAAATCAAATATACCGGCCTGCGTCCGGGCGAAAAGCTCTATGAAGAGCTTTTGCTGGATAGCGAGGGCGGTTGCCAGAAGACGTCGCACCAATTGATTTATATTGGAAAGCCCATTCCCTTTGATGAGGAGACTTTCTTGGCAGATCTGGAAAGCCTGCGCAAAGTTGCCGGGGTGGACAATGTAAAAATGGTCGAGCTGGTACACCGGCTGGTGCCCACCTATACCGGCCATGCCGAGCGGAGCGATGCGCTGGCAGCCGAATAAAATAATTTCTAACAAAATTGAAAGAATTTGGATGCCTCCCTTGTATTATGGATATACGGGGAGGCATTTTTTGTAAGGATTTCCTTTTTATAAATCCATGGATTTTCCTTGAATTCTATTCCATCATCGCCTATAATAGACATCATGGGAGAGAATTCTAAAGGTTATGCCTAAAATTTGCCCATATTTTGAGCTTTACATAGGAAATCGAGACAAATGTTTCCCAAGGACCGAGAAATCCATCAGAAAAGGAGCGTACGCACGTGAAAAAATGGAGAAAGACCGCGGCGGCTGTGCTTGCAGCAGCGATGTTATGCACGACCGCCGCTTGTTCCGGTTCCCCACAGCAGGTGGAGGATTCCATTGTGACAAGCAGTTCTGTCAGCAGCGAGACGGCATCGGAGAGTAGTTCTTCTGCGCTGACAGAGCCAGAAAGCGCCCAGGAGCCGGAAAGCAGCCAAATCGCCCAGGCTACGGAGGAAGATTCCTCCGCGCAGGCCCCCGCAGCACCAGAGGATTCGCAGCCGCCCGTAGAGACAGAAAGCAGCGAATCTGCGCTGACGGAGGGGACGGTCAGCAGCCCTTCCTACAATGAACCGGCAGCGGCAACCCCGGTTGTTCAGGAAGAGGAAATGCGTGCGGTATGGGTTCCATTTCTCAGCCTGGATATGACCAAGGAAACGGATAAGAGCTATACGGCTTTCCAGAAGAAATTCAACGACATTATTGCCAAGGCGAAGGCCAGCGGCGCGAATACGTTGGTCGTGCATGTACGTTCCCATGGCGACGCCTATTATCCCTCCAGTTATTATCCGTGGACCCATTTCCTCAGTGGGACACAGGGGGTAGGCCCGGGTTATGACCCGTTGGCGTATATGGTTTCCGCCACCCATCAGGCGGGGTTGAAGTTCCACGCGTGGTTTAACCCGCTGCGCATCAAAGCGGGCAACTACCCACCGGTGGTCGCTTCCAATAGCCCGTACAATCTTTGGAAGAGCGACCCGACCAAGGCAAACTGGACCTTCACGCACAATGGCTCCATTTATATGAATCCCGGCTATTCTGGGGTGCGCGATTATATTGTAAACGGGATTAAGGAAGTCGTTCAAAAATACGATGTAGATGGCGTACAGTTTGACGATTATTTTTATCCGTTTAATGTGAATTCTACGGACGTCACGCTGGACCAAGCCGCCTATCAGCAGAGCGGTTCCACGCTGTCGATCGGTGCGTGGCGGACGCAGAACATCAATAGCCTGGTTTCCTCCGTCTATAAGATGATTAAGGAGACCAAACCCAATGTTGTCTTTGGGATCTCCCCGCAGGGGAATATCACCAACGATCTCAACGCGGGCGCAGATGTCTACACCTGGTGCAGCCAGCCCGGTTACATCGATTATATCTGCCCGCAGATTTATTGGACGTACGACCATCCGACCGCGCCGTTTGAGACGCTGGCCAAAAAGTGGAAGAGCCTCGTGACAGCGGACAATGTGAAAATGTACATAGGCTTGGCGCTGTATAAGGCGGGAACGGATTCCAATGGATGGGAAAAGGCAGATAATATTATCGCCCAGCAGATTCAGACCACGCGCAGCTTGGACTGCGATGGGTTTATGCTCTATTCGTGGGCATATCTGGACAATCCACAGACGGCAAAAGAGATGGCAAATGTGAAAAAACTCCTGAACGGTTAAAGCTCAGAGGTAGGGAAAACGGCCCGTCTACAGGAAACCCCTGTCGGCGGGCCTTATGAATTTATAAATCATTACAGTCTTTTTACAAATAGAGCAATTTGTGGAAGTATATGATATAATGGCCTCACAGTACGGCCCAAATGGAGAAATTCCGTGCTTTTTATCGAGCGGTTGGCCATTGCGGAAACTCCTGAAAAAGTAGGAAATATTCTGGCGGGACCGGCGGGAATCCGGCGGTTTCGCGCATGGGGAGAGATACATGAGCCTAATCAATGTAAAAGACATTCGTAAGGTTTACCGGGTGGACGAGGAAAAAATTGTCGCGCTCGGGCGGATCAATTTGCGGATTGAACAGGGCGAAATCTGTTGTATTTTGGGTACGTCCGGTTCGGGAAAATCCACGTTGTTGAATATCATGGCGGGATTGGAAAAGCCCACAAAGGGCAGCGTCTTTATTGCGGGCAAAAACGTCACCCAGTTTACAGAAAAGCAATGGGCACTGTTCCGCCAGCGAAACATCGGCTTTGTGTTCCAGTCTTACAATTTGATGCCCACGCAGACAGCGATTGAGAACGTCGCTATGCCGTTGATGTTTAAAGGCATCAACAAACGGACGAGGACCAAGGAAGCGGTCCATATGCTGAAAGCTGTGGGTTTGGGCAGCCGGATGATGCACCGCCCTACGCAGATGAGCGGCGGCCAACAGCAGCGCGTCGGCATTGCAAGGGCGTTCGTGGCAAAGCCAAAGATTGTTTTTGCCGACGAACCGACCGGGAATTTGGACAGCAAGACAAGCCGCGGCGTTATGGAAATTATGGTACGCATGGCGAAAATACATCATGAAACCTTGATTATCGTGACGCACGACGTCAATATTGCGAAATATGCCGACCGGATCATCAATTTGCACGATGGAAGCATCATCAGTGACGAGCCGAACCAATCTATTGTCTCCTTGGATGAGGAGAAAAAAGAACCGGCTTCTGCGGCCGTGAATGAATAAGGAGGAGCTTTATGAACAGGTTTGTAAAACAGGGGATTTCGCTGTTTACTATGCTAGTGCTGCTTTCCGCCATGCTGGCGTCCGCGGCGCCTGTTTTTGCAGCAGATGAAGAGTATGAACCCGATCCGGTGGTTTATAGCGATAAGCAGACGGTAAGCAAAAACACGCCCTTTGAGGCTACGTTCGTCTTTGACCACTCGAATTATTCTTCGTCGGCCAGGGTTGAAGAGATCGAAATCGACGTCAGTAGCGTCACCAGTGCCATTTCTTTGGGAAAAAAGAGCTACACAACGGATAAGAACGAAATCCTTTGGACAAACGACACCGACATTGAACTGCCGACTTCATCCGATGACGACGGCACAACAAGGGTGGATTTTGGCTATCAGTTGACAATCCCTGAGAAATATATGAAGCGTGTCAACGACAAGGCAGGTACGTTGCGCTTTAAAATTTCTTATTACGATAAAAATGGAAGCCGGATCAATTCCTTTACCGTTCAGAAGACGATTTTTGACCCGGTTGGCGACGGGACGAGTTCCGATGAGGAGGAAGAGGAGGATAAGCCCATCCTGACGGTGACGTCTTATTCCACCGACCCGGCCAGCGGGATTAAAGAGGGCGACGCCTTTAACCTCAAGGTCACAGTGAAAAACAACAGCAGTGTGGCTTGCAACAACATCGTAGCGGCGTTCGACAATGCGAATGCTCCGGAAATCACCATGCGCGGTGCGATGGACACGCTATATATCGATTCGTTGCCCGCACAAGCCACTGCAACATTGACCTATCCGCTGGTCTGTGAAGCCAAAATGGAGTCAAAGAGTTATCCCCTTTCCATTAAATTTACTTCCAGCGATCTTGCGGCAGATGCCAGCGTTGCTCCCCGCATGTTTATTCCGGTGACGGGGACAAAGGTCAGCACAGAGGAAGAAGCGAGCTCGAATTCCAGCGTCCCACAGATCATTATTGAGAGCTACGACTACGGCGGGATGGCAGTGACAGGCGGAACGGAATTCATGCTGACAATGAATTTCCGCAATACGAGCCCGGATATCGCCATCGAAAATCTGAAGATGACCGTCTCTTCCGCGCCGGATGGCGATGAGGGTGTCGTCGCGTTTACGCCATCCCGCTCTTCGAACACATTCTTCATCCAGAATGTGAAGGGTGGCGGCAGTTTCCAGGAACAGATCGCCCTCTATCCGAAGGTGGACGCAGCGCCAAAGTCTTACGGTGTGACGGTCGACTATACATATGAAGCAGTGGTGGACGGGGTCCGCAAAGCGGACCTAAAGGGGACGGAGACGATCTCCATCCCGTTGACACAGCCCGACCGTTTTGAGATCAACCAGGTGGATCTCTTTGGGCCGATCTATATGGGGGACCAGGGGCAGCTCAGCATCAGCTATGTCAACAAAGGGAAAAGTACGATTTTTAACTTGGCGGTCGATCTGGAGGGGAACTTCACTTCCGAGGATATGTCCACCTATATTGGCAATGTGAATTCCGGAACAGGCGATTCGTTTGAGGCTTCGCTCATGCCGATGGATGTGGGAACCATGGCCGGTACCGCGACCTTCACTTATGAAGACGCCAACGGCGAAACCAAGGAGATCAAAAAAGAATTCTCCTGCGACGTGATTCCACTGCCTGCCGATATGGGAGGGGTGGTTCCAGAAGGGGATATCCCAGTCGATGGGGACCCTTCGGCAACGGCGGGCCCTCCCACCTGGGCGATTGGCCTGACGGTTGGCGGCGGAGCGCTTCTTCTGATTGTCATCCTCGTCTTTATCCGCAAGAAGCTGAAGGCAAGGAAACTCCGGATGCTGGAAGCGGAGGACGACTACGACGATGATCCTTTGGATGGCAGTAAATGACCGTACAGCAACAGAATGCCTCACCATTGAGAAAGGAGGGGCCTCGCCTTGAAATGGAAAGATATGATCGGCATGAGCTTGAGCAATTTGTTTAAGCGTAAAGTGCGTACTTTGCTGACGGTTGCCGGCGTCATTATCGGCACATGCGCGATCGTTGTAATGGTTTCCTTTGGCATCGGTATCAATGAGAGCATGAATACCATGATGGAGGGGATGGGCGACCTGACAATCGTCCAGATCAACAACTATAATCAGACGCCGGAGTCTACCCCCCTCGACGATGACATGATTGCAAAAATTGAAGCGATTCCCCATGTGGTAGCTGTCACGCCGGTGTATACGCTGGATTGGAATGCAGTAACGATCAACAGCGGAAAGTATGCCTATCAGGGGCAGATCTATGGCGTCAATATGAAATCCCTCGCAGATTTTGGTTATACGGTACAGGAGGGTTCGCTGCCCGGCGATGACTTTGAAGAGAATATGATTTTGTTTGGGTGGTCGGCGCTATATAACTTCTACAATACGAAGAAGACCAGCAACAATATGATTTTTGCCCAGCCCGATGCGACCGGAACCATTCCAGACCCTTATGTGGATCCTATGAAGGACGAGTTGGAATTGGTCATCAACGAGATGCAGGGCAACCTGGATGAGGGGACGAGCACGACCACTGCGAGTAAAAAGCAGAAACCGATCGAACTCAAATGCATCGGTGTGATGGGCGACGACTGGAGCCGGAATCCACCGCCGGGATATGCGGTGTTTATGGATGTCAGCTTTGCGAAAAAGCTGCAGGAACAGTACAATAAGATTAATGATGTTGATACGACAAACACGAAATCCAGCTATGATAATGTAAGCGTAAAGGCTGAGAGTGTGGAGTATGTTGCAGAAGTTGAAGAGGCTATCCAGGCATTGGGTTTTGCAGATACCTATAGCATGGAAAGTATCCGCAAACCTTTGGAACAGCAAATGAGCACCATCCAGATGATTTTGGGTGGTTTGGGTGCCATCTCTCTGCTTGTAGCGGCATTAGGTATCACCAATACCATGATTATGTCTATCTATGAACGCACAAGAGAAATTGGAGTGATGAAGGTTCTGGGATGCGTGGTTGGGAATATCCGCACCATGTTCCTAGTGGAGGCCGGTACAATCGGCTTTATGGGGGGCATCCTGGGATTGGCGTTTAGCTATGGCATATCGTTTGCAATCAACTCCTTCGCGGCTGCGGGGAATAGTATTTCTTTGGGCGGGATCGTTGGCGTTGGGGTCACTGGTTCCAATGTATCCATTATCCCCGTTTGGTTAGCGTTTGGCGCGCTGGTGTTTGCCACGATGATCGGTTTGATCTCTGGATTTTACCCAGCCAACCGCGCTGTAAAAATCAGTGCGTTGACGGCGATTAAGCAGGAATAATTTCACAGCATGATTTACACGAAAAGCGGACGCAGTTTTGTTGACTGCGTCCGCTTTTTGCATGGTTTAGGAGATGTGGGAGGAGATTACCTTGTGTTGATGTTGCTTGCGTCCGCTGCGACTTCATAGCCGAGCGTATTGAGTTGATGTTCGATTGCGTCGTAAGACGTGCCGGAACTGTCGTAATCCACGGCCACCAGATTGTGGGAAGGATTCACGCTGACGGAAGTTACGCCGTGCAGCCGGTCCAACCCGCGCTTGATCTCTTTTAAATCGTGTTTTCCATTCACACGTTCCACAATCATATAAGCGCTTTCCCTTGGCATCTTCATCACCTCAAAAGTAGCTTTCCCGAATCGATTGTGGATATGACGCGGCAGGTTTTGGAAACAGAGATAGGAGAAAGGGCGTATCTAACTAACGGGAAGGTTTAAAGCACTCAGAGCGAATCAATCTGTTTTTGTATGGTTTCCAAGAGTCACAAATGGATGCTGTCCTGCATAAAATGGTTTGAATCCATTCAAAAGGGGGACAAGATGCATGAAAGGAATTGATATCAGCCACCATAACACGGTCGATTGGGAAGCAGCCAAACAGGCGGGCCTGAAATTTGCCATGCTGCGTTGCGGCTATGGAAGCGACTTGAAGGAGCAGGACGATCGAAATTTTGAGGCGAATGTAGAAGCTTGTGACCGCCTTGGAATCCCATGGGGCGCCTACTTGTATAGCTATGCGTTGAATACAGAAAACGCCAAGAGCGAGCTGGCACACCTTTTGCGCCTATTAAAAGGGAAGAAGCCGCTTTTTCCGGTCGCTATTGATATGGAGGACGGAGACGGCTATAAGGAGAAACACGGGATGCCTTCCCGTCAAACACTCACCGACATTATTCGCACAGTCTGTGCAGGTTTGCAGGAAGCCGGGTATTTGGCTGCCTATTATGTCAACAAAGACTGGTACAACCGGATGATTTATCCGGAACAGCTCTCGGAATATGTGTTTTGGTATGCGCGTCCCGGCGTCGAAAAGCCGGATGAAGCATGTGCGCTTTGGCAAAACGAGATTATGTCCACGGGAGGCGAATGGCCGGGCGTGGAAACCGATGGAAAAAACGGTTCGGATACCGATATCAGCTTTCAAGATTTTCCAACCCTTGTCAAAAACAAAGGGTTGAACGGATGGAAAATCGAAAACCCGGTTTCGATTGATACAACGATGGATGTGCATAAAGCCCGCGGGCAATGGTACGGTGTAAAATGTTCCGCCGCAGACCCATCTAAAATTGAACTCTACGCCGGTACGCCGGACATTGTTACGGTGATCCCGGTGCGGCGTACACAGACCGAGCAGTTTTTCCTGGTGGTTCCCATTGGGCAGCCGGGGCAATCCACTGGGATCTGGACCCGCTATGGCGGGGCGGAAGATACGGCGGCCCGCAGGTTTGTTTTCTGGATCTCTTAAATTAGGAATAGGCCCTGTGCTTTCGGGCATAGGGCCTATTGCGTGATTGCCAAAAAAATTTGAAAATGCTGTGCAATTGGTGCAATTTCTCCAAATGCGTACAATCTGCTATTGAAGCGCTATTTTAGGTGGAAAAATCTATTTAGCCATATGCCTTTTCGAGAGGATGAATGGAATTTTGTCATACAGATTACAAACAGCAAGCGCAGGGATTGTGATTAAAAACCAAAGGATGGAAAAAGGGAGGCAGACTTGCCCCATAATATTCAATGGTAGATGGGAATAGTCCCAAACATCCTGTTTCCATGCAACATTGACAATTAAACCAATCGCGAATTCCACAGAAGTGATAATTCCAGAACCAGCACAGCATTTTACGGCCAGGCATTTTCCTTTCATAGAACGATTACAAATGCGGTCGATCAAGCAAAGGCAAATTCCACCGGCTACGGACATCGAAAGATCGGTATGCCCACGGCACAAAATTTCCAACATCGGGTAGACAGAGCCACCGGTTGCAAATAAGAGTGCGTTTTTCTTCATTTGTCTTTTGCGGCCTCCTATTCCGTTAGATCATCCATAGTTGTTTACAAAATGGACAAAATTATACAGTTCTCACGCTTGCGATTCTCTAAAAAAACGGTATAATGGATTTTAGAATATTTTATTCGGCCGGAGGCCAATAGGGAGGCCACCTGGCGGCCGTGAAAGGAAGGTTTGTATGATAATTTTCAGCGCGCCGGATTATAATGGAATGAGCCGGAAGGCGGCAAATCTCATCTCTGCACAAGTGATCTTAAAGCCGGATTCTGTGTTGGGCCTTGCCACAGGTTCTACGCCTTTGGGCGTGTATGCGCAGTTGATCGATTGGTATAATAAGGGAGACGTCGACTTCTCCAAAGTGCGCAGCGTAAACTTGGACGAGTATTGCGGCCTTGCACCGGATCACGAGCAAAGCTACCACTATTACATGAAGGAGAACTTCTTTAAGCACATCAATATCCATTTGGAAAATACCCATGTGCCGAACGGCTTGGCAGAAGATGTGGCGGAAGAAGGCCGCCGCTATGATGCGTTAATTGAGTCCCTGGGCGGCATCGATCTCCAGCTTTTGGGAATCGGCAATACGGGGCATATCGGCTTTAACGAGCCGAGCGAGAGCTATATCAAGGAGACCCACCGCGTCACGTTAAACCAGAAGACGATTGACGCCAACTCCCGGTTCTTTGCCAGCAAAGACGAAGTTCCGAGATATGCGGTTACAATGGGCATTGGTTCCATTATGAAGGCAAAGAAGGTCCTGCTGGTGGCGAACGGTGCTGGCAAAGCGGAGATCCTCTATCAGTCCCTGTTTGGGCCGATTACCCCGGAGGTGCCGGCGTCGATTTTGCAGGTCCATCCGGATGTTACCATTGTGGGCGATGAAGAAGCGATGTCGGTCATCCGCGAGAAGTGCCCGGAAATGATTTATTGAGAATTTCAGTCGCGTTGTTTATAAAGAAGCCCCTTTCACGGAAATTCCGGTTGAAAGGGGCTTCTTCATTGTATGGGAAAAGAAGGTTCCTGAAAGCGTCCGGTTTTAAAGCGAGCGGTTGCAAAATGTCAGTTGTTTCTTCAAATGGAAAAATTTCTGTTTTTGGCTGGCAGCAGAAAACGTTTGCCTTTATCCGCAGAAAATGATAAAATGATGTATATCTGATTTTAGCAAAGCAATGCGAAAAAGCAGCAGGAAGCGCGGAAAATGGGGGAATACGAAATGATCTCAGTCATCGACTATGGTGCCGGAAACATCCAGAGCGTGATAAAAGCGTTCCACCATATAGGTTGCGAGGTGCAAGTGACCGCAGACCGGGAAGTTATCAAAGCGTCCGATGCGGCAATTTTGCCCGGCGTGGGCGCTTTTGGCGATTCTATGAATTGCCTGAAGAATGCAGGGTTGGTCCAGCCGGTACTGGACTTTATTGAAAGCGGAAAGCCTTTTTTGGGCATTTGCTTGGGCTTGCAGCTCCTTTTTGAGGGAAGCGAGGAAAGCCCCGGCGTGCGCGGTTTGGGCGTTTTGGAAGGGAAGATCCACCGCATCCCAGCGGGTCGGGGGCTAAAGGTGCCGCATATCGGGTGGAATTCTTTGGAGCTTCGCAGCCAGAGCGGCCTTTTTGCCGGGCTGGAAGAGGACCCGTATGTGTACTTTGTGCATTCCTACTATCTCCATGCGGACGATCCGAGCGTTGTCTCATCGACAACGGAGTACGGCGTGCGGATTGACGCTTCAATTCAGCGGGGAAACCTATTTGCCACGCAGTTCCATCCAGAAAAAAGCGGGCGGACTGGCCTCGAGATGTTGCAGAATTTTGTCGCGCGGATCGACGCGGATTGAGGAGGAATGGCACATGTATGCAAAGAGAATCATCCCCTGCCTGGACGTCAACAACGGAAGAGTGGTGAAGGGCACCAACTTCGTCAACCTGCGGGATGCGGGGGACCCGGTAGAGGCGGCAAAGGCCTACGATGCACAGGGTGCGGACGAGCTGGTGTTCCTGGACATCACAGCCTCCGCACAGGCGCGCAATATCATCCTCGACATGGTCGCACAGGTGGCGGATAGCATCTTCATCCCCTTCACAGTCGGGGGCGGAATCCGCACCGTGGACGACTTCAACGCGCTGCTGCGTGCTGGAGCGGATAAGGTATCCGTCAATTCAGCGGCGATCCGGAACCCTTCCCTGATCCAGGAGGCGGCAGAAAAATTTGGAAGCCAGTGCGTGGTGTGCGCAATCGATGCAAAGCGCCGTCCGGAAGGCGGCTGGACAGTTTATTTAAACGGCGGCCGGGTCGATACGGGTCTGGATGCCGTCGAATGGGCGAAACAGGCAGTCGATCTGGGGGCGGGGGAGATTTTGCTCACCAGCATGGATTGCGACGGCGTCAAAAACGGCTACGATTTGGAATTGACGCGGGCGGTGTCCGATAGTGTCAATGTCCCGGTGATCGCTTCCGGCGGCGCCGGTGCAATGGAGCATTTCTATGACGCTTTCACGGCTGGACATGCAGATGCAGTTTTGGCGGCCTCTCTGTTCCACTTTGGAGAGATCACCATCCCGGATCTGAAAGCGTATCTTGCTGGGCGTGGGATCTCCGTGCGCCGGTGATATTTCCTGGTTTGATGGTTCCTGTGCGAAACGGCCTTTCAACCGCTGTCCCGCACAGGAACTTTTTGTTTTTTATCGGATGGAATTGCGATAATCCGGCAGACAGCGGCATAAGAATTAGGGAAGACCGAACAAGTCCATTGGACGGTTTGGATTCCCGGGCGCCAAGGGCAATTGCCGCAGCCTCCGCTCCGGGAGCAGAACGAGGAGGGAGATTACAGATGAAAGGCAAACGAATTGCGGCGGGGCTGCTGGCCGTTCTGCTGATTGGAATGTCCGTGCCGATGCGCGCCGCATCCGCGCTTTCCGAAGAAGAAGTCAAAGCGCCTGCCGCTGTCCTGATGGAAGCACAGACCGGAAAGGTGTTGTATGAAAAGAATCCGCATGAGAAACGCGCCTGCGCCTCGATCACCAAGGTGATGACGCTGCTGCTTGTGATGGAAGCGTTGGACGCGGGCAAGATCGCTCTGACCGATACGGTTACAGCGAGCGCCCATGCCGCGTCGATGGGCGGGTCGGACATCTGGCTTAAAGAAGGGGAGGCCATGTCTGTGGACGACATGCTCAAGGCGACCGTCGTTGCCAGCGCCAATGACGCCGCGGTTGCTTTGGCCGAATATGTGGCAGGCAGCGAGGAGGAGTTCCTACGGCAAATGAACGAAAAAGCGCAGGCCCTCGGCATGGCGGACACCACCTTCAAAAACTGCAACGGATTGGATGAGGAAGGGCATCTGACCTCCGCCTATGACGTCGCGGTGATGTCGCGGGAGCTGATGAAGCATAAAAAAATCTTCGATTATACGAAGATCTGGATCGACTATGTGCGGGACGGCCAAACGCAGCTGGTCAATACGAACAAGCTCATCAAGTCGTATCAGGGGATCACCGGCCTGAAAACCGGTACAACCGGCCAGGCGGGAAGCTGCATCAGTGCAACCGCAGAGCGCGACGGCGTGCAGCTGATTGCGGTGGTGCTGGGCGCTGCGAACACAAAGGACCGGTTTTCCACCGCTTCCACCCTGTTGGACTACGGCTTTGCCAATTGGTCCGTCGCTACGCCACAGGTGCCCCCGGAGGCCCTTGCGCCTATTCCGGTGCTCAACGGAATGTCCGAACAGGTGGAGACAACCGTCACCGCCGACGGCGTGATGCTGATTCCCAAAGGAAAGGATGCAGAGATTCAATACCAGATTTCGGTGGGGGAAAACCTGACCGCTCCCGTTGAGGAAGGGCAGGTGTTGGGAAAGATCACCTGTATCCTGGACGGCGAGGTCCTCAAGGAATACAACATCCTCGCCAAGACTTCGATCCCCGAAATTACCTTTTCTTCTGTGTTCCAGCTTTTGTTCCGGCAGCTTGTATCCATGTGACTTCGGTAGGGCCGTGCCCTTCTTCTAAGGGTACGGCTTTCTCTACCGCTTGCAGAAAATACACAAAATGCACAAGCGATTCGGGTTCATAAATTATTAAATTATAAAATGTGTGCCTTCCCTTGCAAATATGGACAAACTATTGTAAAATAACAACATACCCAAGAATGCAATATTTAGGAGGATTTCATATGTCTGTCAGAGTTGATACACAACATCTGTCCGGGTTTGTTGGTGAAAATGAATATAAGGCGCTCGCGCCGCAGGTAAAGCTTGCGCACGAAATGCTCCACAATGGCACTGGCCTCGGCAACGATTTTATCGGGTGGGTGGATCTCCCGACCAATTACGATAAAGAGGAATTTGCCCGCATCAAAGAGGCGGCAAAGCGGATTCAGGCGAATTCGCAGGTGTTTATTGTCATCGGCATCGGCGGTTCTTACCTTGGCGCCCGTGCAGCGATTGAGTTTTTGAAGTCGCCCAACTATAACAACATGAAGAAGGACACGCCTGACATCTACTTCACAGGCAACAGCATCAGCTCCACTGCATTGAGCGAGCTGCTGGCGATCTGCGAGGGCAAGGACGTTTCCATCAACATGATCTCCAAGTCCGGCACGACGACGGAGCCCGCAATTGCGTTCCGCGTCCTGCGCGAGTTCCTGGAGAAGAAGTACGGCAAGGAAGAGGCGAGAAAACGCATCTACTGCACCACCGATAAGGCGCGCGGCACCCTCAAACAGCTCGCTACCAAGGAAGGCTATGAGACCTTCGTTGTTCCGGATGATGTTGGCGGACGTTATTCCGTTCTGACAGCCGTTGGCCTGCTGCCGATCGCCGTCAGCGGCGCGGACATTGACGCGCTGATGGCTGGCGCTGCAAAGGCGCAGCAGGAATATAACAATGCCGATATGTTTACCAATCCGTGCTACCTTTACGCTGCACTGCGCAATATGCTCTACCGCAAGGGCAAGGAGATTGAAATCCTCGTCAGCTATGAGCCCTGCTATACGATGATGTGCGAGTGGTGGAAGCAGCTCTATGGCGAGAGCGAGGGCAAGGATAACAAGGGGCTGTTCCCGGCATCGGTGGTGTTCTCCACAGACCTGCATTCCATGGGTCAATACATCCAGCAGGGCCGCCGCTCCCTCTTTGAGACGGTTGTCCTGTTTGACAAGGCAAAGCAAGAGCTGTACATCGGCAACGATCCCGAAAATGTGGACGGCCTGAATTTCCTGGAAGGCAAGAGCATGTCCTATGTCAACGAGAAGGCCTTTGAGGGAACCGTATTGGCGCACACCGACGGCGGCGTGCCGAATATCGTCCTCCATGTTCCGGATTTCTCGGAGGAATCCCTGGGTGCACTGATCTATTTCTTCGAAAAGGCTTGCGCAATTTCCGGCTATCTGCTCGGTGTAAATCCGTTCGATCAGCCCGGCGTAGAAAGCTACAAGAAGAACATGTTTGCCCTGCTTGGGAAACCCGGCTATGAGGAGCAGAAGGAAGCTCTTGAGGCAAGACTCCACAAATAATTCTGGCGATTTTATCCGCAATGCGGAAATACTATCATACAGGGGGAGTTTCAATGGTTACTCTGATCGTAGGTAAAAAAGGTTCCGGCAAAACGAAAAAATTGATTGAGCGCGCAAACGAGGCGGTAAAGACTTCTGACGGAAATGTAGTTGTCATTGAAAAGGGCTTGAAGCTGACATACGACATCTCCCATCAGGCGCGGCTCGTGGACAGCGATAGCTACAGCATCAGCGGCTTGGATGCGTTGGCTGGCTTTATCAGTGGTATCTGCGCAGGCAATTACGATGTGACGGATATCTTCGTGGATTCCACGTTGAAGATCATCGGCCAGGATATGAAAGCATTGGAAGAGCTGATCGAACGGATGAACAAGCTCTCCAAAGAGGCGAATGTCAACATTGTCCTGCTGGTTTCGGCGGATAAGAGCGAGCTCCCAGAGGGGATCGAAAGCCTCGCAACGCAGATTTAAGCATTCCATGTGGGCGATACCGCCGGCGCTCTTGCGGTGCCGGCGGCATCTTTGCGTATATTTTGTGTATCTTTGAAATTTTTACCGATAAATTGTATTGACAAAGCGAGCAGGAACCTATATAATAAGCTAATGTAGCGCCGAGGTGTGAAAAATGCTTCTGGAACTGGAAGATGTATTTTTACAGGAGGGCGCCAGCCGTTCGTTTCGCAGTTCGATGGATCTGTCGTCCGTCGATGTAAACGGTGTATATCCATTTGTCTCGCCGGTAGAGATCGCGGGCAGTGTGGAGAACCATGCTGGCTTGGTGCAATTACATGCGCAGGCAGCGTTTCGGTTTTCGATCCCGTGCGACCGGTGTGCAACACAGGTGGAGCGGCGGTATGTCTATCCTTTTTCGCATGTGCTGGTGTTGTCCTTGGAAAAAGAAGAGGACAGCGGCGAATACATTCAGGTGGACGACTACAAGTTGGATTTGGACGAGCTGATCCGCACAGACATTTTGTTGGAACTTCCGACAAAGTTCCTCTGTAAGGAAGACTGCAAGGGCCTGTGTCCGACGTGTGGGAAGAATCTGAACGAAGGCGCGTGCAATTGTCAAACACATCAGATTGACCCCCGTTTGGAGGTCCTTAAACAACTGATAGATAGCTAAGCTTTGTATAAGGAGGTGCTGACCATGGCGGTACCAAAGCGGAAAGTATCCAGCGCAAGACAGAATAAGAGACGTTCCAATGTGTGGAAGCTCGACGCTCCTGCACTGATGAAATGCCCGAAGTGCGGGGAGTACAAGGCGCCTCACAGAGTGTGCGACAACTGCGGTTATTACAACGGCAGAGAAGTCATCAAGAAGGAAGCCTGATTTTTGATTTCTGAAGAGTAGAGAAGGAGCGATCCTTCTCTATTTTTTTGCTCTGAACAGGAGGACGAACATGCCTGTAAAAATTCTAGCGGTGGAGCCGGGGGGACCTGCCAGCCATGCCGGGGTCCGACCTGGGGAAACCCTGCTCTCCATCAACGGTAATGAAATCTGCGATATTTTGGATTATCGCTTTTACGAGACGGACCGGCATCTCTCGATTGTTCTGCGCGACGGCGCGGGCGCAGAACGCACGGTGCAGATTCGGAAAGGGCAATATGAATCCATCGGATTGGAATTTGAAACGTATCTGATGGATCAGCAGCACTCCTGCACCAATCGATGCATCTTTTGTTTTATTGACCAGCTTCCCAAGGGGTTGCGGAAAAGCCTCTATTTTAAGGATGACGATTCACGCCTTTCGTTTTTGTTTGGAAACTATGTGACCCTGACGAACCTGAAAGAGCGCGAGGTGGACCGCATCATCAAGATGCATATCAGCCCGATCAATATCTCCGTGCATACGACCAATCCCGAACTGCGGGTCAAGATGATGGGGAACCGCTTTGCGGGGAAATCGTTGGATATCCTCTACCGTTTTGCGAAGGCTGGCATTAAGCTGAACTGCCAGATTGTGCTGTGCCGGGACATCAACGACGGGGAGGAGCTGGACCGCACGTTGAAGGATCTGACCAGTTTGTGGCCCTCCGTGCAGAGCGTGGCCGTCGTCCCGCTTGGGCTGACCAAGTACCGGCAGGGGCTGTATCCGCTGACCGGATACGATTCGGAGACCGCACGGGCGGTGGTGCGTCAGTTGGAGCGCTGGGGGGACCGCTGTGAACAGAAATATGGTCAGCGCATCTGCTATGCGGCGGACGAGTTTTACTTAAAGGCACAGCTGCCGATTCCTCCCGCGCCCTTTTACGGCGATTTTGACCAGCTGGAAAACGGCGTGGGGCTGATGGCGAGTTTGAAGCAGGAATTTCTGGATGTGTTGGAGGATTTCGTCCCGCCGGTAAGTGCCCGCAAGGTCACGCTGGCCACCGGTGTGGCGGCGCACCCGTTCCTGGATACGCTGCTTGACGAACTGCGGCAAAGATGTCATAATTTAACATGCAATGTGGTCCCCATTGTCAATGACTTTTTTGGGGACACGATCACAGTGGCGGGCCTTGTGACAGGCGGAGACCTCCTCAAGCAGCTCCGAGGCCGGGAACTGGGTGACGCGCTCTTGTTGCCCGATGTGATGCTCCGCAGGGAAGGGGATATTTTCCTCGACGACGTTTCCCTGGAAGAATTGTCGGAGGCATTGCAGATACAAATCATCACTGTGCCAAACGACGGCTATGCGCTGTTGGACGCAGTGGTAGGGAGGGAAGAACATGGCTAAGCCAGTTGTGGCGATTGTCGGCAGGCCAAATGTCGGCAAATCAACGTTGTTTAATAAGCTGATCGGACAGCGCCTGTCAATCGTAGACGATACGCCGGGCGTCACGCGCGACCGGATCTATGGAGACTGCGAGTGGGAAGGGCGCAAATTTTCTTTGGTGGATACCGGCGGCATTGAGCCGAGCGCCAGCGATGTGATCCTTTCGCAGATGCGTGCGCAGGCGCAGTTGGCTATCGATGCGGCCGATGTGATTATATTGGTGACGGACATCCGCTCCGGCCTGGTGGCGACGGACGCCGACATTGCGGCGATGCTGCTCAAGAGCGGCCGCCCGGTCATTCTCTGTGTCAACAAGTGCGACTCGGTGGGCGAGCCGCCGGCGGATTTCTATGAGTTTTATAACCTTGGTTTGGGGGACCCTGTCCAGGTTTCCTCCGTTCACGGCCACGGGACCGGTGATCTGCTGGACCGTGTGGTGGAGTATCTCCCCGCAGAGCCGGAAGGGGAAGAGGACGGGGAGCTGATCCGCGTGGCGATTATCGGCAAGCCGAATGTGGGCAAAAGTTCTCTGGTCAACCGGATTTCCGGGGAAAACCGCTGCATTGTCTCCGACATTGCGGGAACGACGCGCGATGCGATCGACACAGAGGTGGAAAATGCCTACGGCCGCTTTATTTTGATTGATACCGCCGGGTTGCGCCGCCGCAACAAGGTGGATGATTCCATTGAAAAGTACAGCGTCATCCGGGCGCAGATGGCGATTGAGCGCGCAGATGTGTGCGTCATCATGATCGATGCAACCGTAGGGTTTACGGATCAGGATTCCAAGGTGGCCGGCTTGGCGCATGAAGCGGGGAAGGGCTGTGTGATTGCCGTCAACAAGTGGGATGCGGTTGAAAAAGACGGGAGCACGATGACGGCCTACCGCAAAAAGCTGGAGGAAGATTTTTCCTTCATGTCCTATGCGCCATTTTTGTTTTTGTCGGCAAAAACCGGGCAGCGCATCGACCGCCTATTTGAGTTGATTAAGCATGTGGCGAATTCGAATGCCATGCGCATTGCCACCGGTATGCTCAACGATGTGCTGGCGCAGGCCACCGCGCGCGTGCAGCCTCCTACGGACAAGGGCAAGCGGCTAAAAATTTATTACATGACGCAGGCTTCCACAAAGCCGCCAACGTTTGTCTGTTTTGTAAATTCGGCGGAACTATTTCATTTCTCTTATCAGCGGTACTTGGAGAACCGTATCCGTGAGACATTTGGCTTGGAGGGGACTCCGGTGCGTTTTATTATCCGGGAGCGCGGGGATAAGTGATCCGCTGAAACGATTTAGGTAGGGGGAACGATCCATGGGTATTTTCATGAGCGCTGTCTTGCCGGCCGTCCTGACGATGGTCATTTCCTATTTGCTGGGAAGCATCAACTCTTCCATTATTTTTACGAAGTTGTTTAGCCACGAGGATATCCGCGAAATGGGAAGCGGCAATGCCGGAACAACGAATGTCCTCCGCTCCGTGGGAAAACGGGCGGCGGCCTGTACCTTTGCGTTTGACTTTATCAAAGGGGTGCTGGCGGTCTTCATCGGGAGGTTGCTGTTCCAATATTTTGCGGCCGCCTATCCGTTGGCGGGTGTCTCTTCGTGGGAGTTTGTCCAGTACGGCGCGTATTTGGCTGGTATCTTCTGTGTATTGGGGCATGACTTTCCGGTGTTCTTTGGTTTCCGGGGCGGAAAAGGGGTCTTGACCAGTTGGTCCATCATTCTGCTGATCGACTGGCGCAGTTTTGTTGTTGTGATTGTGGTGTTTATTGTGGTTGTCCTGCTGACGCGCATTGTATCGGCAGGGTCGATCAGCGCTGGGATTGCATTCCCAATTTGCACGTTCGTGTTTAACTATCTCGTTGATTACCGCATGTTCCAGATTGGAAGCCCGACGTATTGCGTCCTGACCATGATTGTGGCGCTTTTCCTGGGAGGGCTGCTGGTCGGAAAACATCATGCGAATATCGCGCGCTTGCGTGCGGGCACGGAAAAGAAACTCAGCGTGAAAAAGCATTGAGCGACTATAACGGAAAAAATCGAAAAAGGCTGTTGAACGCATCCGTCTCGATGTGTTCAACAGCCTTTTATCGCTTCTCTTATAAAATTATAACGAAAAAGGAGCCCTTTAGGACTCCTTTCAGCTTCTTTGTTCAGTTTAGACGGCACGGGTAACCTTGCCGGAACGCAAGCAACGGGTGCAGGCGTAAATACGCTTGGGGCTGCCATTTACAATCGCCTTCACGCGACGAATGTTGGGCTTCCAAGTTCTGTTCGCACGTCTGTGAGAATGAGAAACCTTGATACCGAAAGCAATATCCTTGCCACAAACATCACATTTTGCCATGAGTCTGCACCTCCTTTAACGGGCTTATCAAAATTACAACAGTAGTATTCTAGCAGATTCCTCTGGCAATTGCAAGCTTTTTCGCAAGAATATTTTGCAAAGCGGCAAACATTTCCACAAAATCGCGCGCTGGCCTCCCATATCTTGTATTTTGAAGCCAAACGTATTATAATAAAACGACAAAACGTGATGACCTATAAGAGGTGCGGCCGCTCATTTTATGCGATGGAAAAAGCGTTTGCTGCTATGGAAGCAAACAGGGGCTGTGCGGTTCCTTGGGAAAGCATAGTGTCCATCAACGGCCTAATCGGTTGGTTTTTCCGCCGGGTGGATGTATTATTTTAGAAGGAGCGTGTTTTTATGCTGTTTAGTGTCATTCGCTCGTTGTTCAGCGGTGGCTCGGTCGATTTTATGAGTATCCTGATGCAGATCGTGGCGGTGTTGTTCGTCATTTTCTGTATTTTGCCTTTACACGAGTTTGCCCATGGGTGGGTAGCTTATAAGCTTGGAGACAACACAGCCAAATATCAGGGCCGCTTGACCTTCAATCCCATAGCAAGTGTGGACCCGTTGGGAGCGTTGTTCCTGCTGTTGTTTGGCTTTGGTTGGGCAAAGCCGGTGCCGGTCAATCCGAACAATTTTAAAAATCCCAAGCGCGGGATGGCCATCACAGCGCTGGCGGGACCCGTTTCCAATCTGTTGGCCTCTCTGATCGGCGCATTGATTTATATTGGCGTCCTTTTGGCGACAAATTTCAGTGTCCCGGCTTTCGTGCTGGTGTTCTTCCAATATTATATCATCATCAATGTGGGCCTGGCGGTGTTCAACCTGTTGCCCATCCCGCCTCTGGACGGTTCCCGGATCGTGGGCGCATTCCTTTCAAACCGGGCGCTGTACAGTTATTACCGGTACCAGAATATCATCATGATGGTGCTGATGCTGGTGCTTTTTACGGGCCTGTTGGACGGCCCGATCAGCTTTTTGCAGAACATCTGCTACAACGGTGTGATGTGGCTGGCCCAGCTCCCATACCAGCTGTTTGGCCTGTTATAATACGAGGGCCCTATGGAAAAGCTATCCTATAAGTTGGAAACATTTGAAGGGCCCTTGGACCTCTTGCTCTATCTGATCACCAAGAATAAGTTGGACATCTGTGATATACAGATTTCCGAGCTTCTGGATCAATATATGGAGCAGATCAATGCCATGCAAGAGGCTGACATGGATGTCTCCAGTGAATTCCTGGAGATGGCGGCGCGGCTTGTATATATGAAAACGGTCTCCCTCCTTCCAAAGCACGAGGAGATGGAGGCGCTTCGTCAAGAACTCACCGGGCAGTTGCTGGAATACCAGGAGTGTAAAAAGGTTGCGGCGCAGCTCGCGGAACGGTTTTCTTACAATATCTATGTGCGGGAACCGGCCGAAATCGAGCCGGACAAGCGTTACAAGCGGCACCACGATCCGCGGGAACTCTTAAAAGCGTATTTAACTGCGGCGGGGCGTGGAAAGCGCGCTGCACCGCCCTCCCCGCAATCGTTTTCTGGGATCGTCACGCACAGGATTGTGTCGGTCGCTTCCCAGATTGTCTATGTGCTGCGCCGGTTATGGAAAGTGAAAGCGGTGGAGTATGAAAGCCTTTTCATAGAAAAACGGGATAAGTCCGATCTGGTGGCGACCTTCCTCGCCGTACTGGAGCTGGTGAAAGGCAAGCGCGTGCGCATTGAAGGCGAAGGCGGGACGGCGACCGTAAAATTGATGGACGGCGGTGAACGACATTGGAAATCAAAAAGATCCGAGGAGCAATAGAAGCCATCCTCTTTGCCAGCGGGGATGCGGTGTCGACGGATCGCGTGGCGCAGGTGCTTTCCCTGGACCGGACAACCGCCGCCAAATTGATGCAGAGTGTGATGGACGATTTTAATACGGAGGACGGTGGCGTCCGGATCGTCAAATTGGAGGACTCTTACCAGATGTGCAGCAACCCCGCGTATGCGGAGGAGGTGCGCCAGGCGCTCGACCTGCGCAGGAACACGCCGCTTTCCCAGGCCGCCATGGAGGTTTTGGCGATTGTCGCCTACAACCAACCGGTGACTAAGGCGTTTGTGGAACAGATTCGCGGCGTGGACTGTTCCGGCGTGTTGGGAAGCTTGACCGCAAAAGGGTTGATTGAGGAACGGGGAAGATTGGAGTTGCCGGGCAGACCGCTCTTATATGGGACAACCTCCGATTTTTTGCGCTGCCTCAATATCTCTTCTCTAAGCGAACTTCCTCCTTTACCGCATAAACAGGAGGAAACGGAGGAAGAAGAAGCCGGTGAGGAAGTGGAACAGAGCTAGGGGGCGCTTATGATAGCTGTTTGGATTGTAGCGGGAATTCTGCTCGCATTGTTTCTGCTCTTGCTCTGCCCGGTTACGATCGTTGTAGGCTTCCAAAAAGAATTCACGATCAAAATCCGGTATCTGTTTTTCACCTATCAAGTGGCGCCTCCCAAGGAAAAGCCCAAGAAAGAGGCGAAAGAGTTCCCTGAATCCGAGAAAAAGGAACCGGAGGAGCACAAGAAATCAAAATTTCAGGAGATACTGGAAGAGAAGGGCATTTCCGGCTTATTGAAGCTTTTGCGCCAAGTTGGCGAAGTGGCCACGAGGACGGCGCGCAGGCTATTTTCGCATCTGGTGGTGACACGTCTGCACCTTGAGATCCTGGTGGCGGATGAGGATGCGGCGCAGGCGGCCGTGAACTACGGGTATGTATGCGGGATTGTCTGTACGGCGTTGAGCGCTTTTTTGCACAATTGTATTTGTAAACGGTACCATGTGCAGATTACGCCGGACTTTGATCAAAAGGAAAGCAGCGCTGTTTTGGACTTTCAGGCGCATATCCGGCTTTTGTTTTTGATCAGCGGTGTGCTCGGGGCGCTTATGCACCTGGTGCAGCTGCAAAAAGAAGGCGGGCAAGCGGTTCAGAGCATATCCTAAAACAAAATTTTGCCCGGATCAACCTTTTACGGTATGTGGATAAAAGAAGCAAACCAAATTGAAAAAGGCGGTGTATCAAAATGAGCGACCATCCAATTGAAGGCATGATGAATACCACTTTGGAAAAGATCAAGCAGATGGTGGATGTCAATTCCATTGTAGGGGACCCGATTACGGCCCCGGATGGAACCATCATCATACCCATTTCGAAAATTTCCTATGGCTTTGCCTCCGGCGGCTCGGATTTCCCCTCCAAGGTGCAGAGCGAAAAAGAATTTTTCGGCGGCGGCACGGGCGCAGGGATCTCCATCAATCCGATTGCGTTTCTTACGATCTCCAACGGCAATGTCAAGCTTTTGCAGATCGACCCGTATAATAGCTCGGCTGACCGGATTGTCGGCATGGTGCCGGACGTTGTGGATAAGATCAGCGGGATTGTGAGCAAGAAAAGCGAAGAAAAAAAGGCGAAAAAAGCGGAGAAAGCGGCGGAATCCCCAGCCGAATAAAATCGAATACTAAATTGCGCAGCCGCCTGCATATACCTTTATGGGCAGGTGGTTGCTTTGTGTAAAAAATCATTATGTGCAATTCTGGCAGGCGTTGTGAGCTTTTTTCTATCCGTCAGTGCCGCTCCGGCCGCATTTGCGGAAGGGGGGCCTCAAGTCTCCGCGCAGGCGGCGATTGTGATCCATGCGGACAGCGGAAAGGTGCTCTACGAGAAAAACGCGGACGAACAACGGTCCATGGCCAGTACAACCAAGATCATGACCGCTTTGATCGCCTTGGAAACCGCGGCGGCGGACGATCCAGTGGTTACCATTACCGATGAAATGGTGCGTGCGGAAGGTTCGTCCATGGGATTGCAGCCTGGCGATCAGCTGACTCTGAAAAGTTTGGCGGCGGGGATGCTCATTGTCTCTGGCAATGATGCAGCCAATTCTGCGGCCATCGCGATTTCTGGATCAACGGAAGCTTTTGCAGAGAAAATGAACCAGCGTGCCCAGGAGCTGGGCATGGAACATACGCATTTTGTCACCCCTTCTGGCCTGGACGACGACGCGCATTATTCTACGGCGCGCGACATGGCGACTTTGGCTGCGGCGGCTATGAAAAATCCGGATTTTGCCGCCATTGTGGGCCAGAAAGCGATGAATATTTCTTTCATAACCCCGGATCAAACCCGCAGGTATACCAATCACAATAAGCTTTTGAACTTGTATGAGGGATGTACCGGTGTGAAAACCGGCTTTACAAAAAAGTCGGGGCGCTGCCTCGTTTCAGCGGCGGAGCGCGACGGTATCCGTTTGATTGCGGTGACGCTGAACGCCCCGGATGATTGGAACGACCATATGGCGCTTTTGAATGATGGGTTTTCCAAATTGGAGTGCTACCCAGTGGACGACAGCGGGTATACGGCAAGCCTTCCGGTCACCGGCGGGTTGGCCCGTTCGGTTCAGGTGCGGGGGAGCGCAGGCGAGGTGGCTGTGATCCCACGGGGTGCCGCCGAACGGGTCAGGCGCATTGTGGAATTGCCGCGTTTTGTATATGCGCCTGTGATGGAACAACAGGCGGTGGGCCGGGTGCGCTATATCCTGGACGGGCAGGAGATCGCGGAAACTGTTTTGACCGCACAGGGATGCGCGGAACAGACTCCCAGGGAAAAGAGCTTATGGGAACGGCTGGTGGAGGCCGTGCGGACCTTTTTTCAGATTGAATGAAATTGGTAAAGGATGTTGAATGGATGGCTAAAGAGGTACGATTACAGAAAATGCTCGCCGACTGCGGCATTGCCTCCCGGCGCAAGGCGGAGGAGATGATCGCGGCCGGCGAAGTGCGCGTCAATGGGTCTGTGGCCAAGATTGGGGATAAGGTAGACCCCAAAAAGGACAAGGTCACGGTGAAGGGGAAGCCGGTGGAATCCCATGTGCAGGAAGTGTATATTATGCTGCACAAACCGCGCGGCTTTATTACGACGATGAGCGACGAGATGGACCGCAAATGCGTGGCAGAACTTGTCCAGGAAATTCCAGAGCGGGTTTACCCCGTGGGACGGCTCGACCGGGACTCCGAGGGACTTCTGCTGATGACAAATGACGGCGCGTTTGCCAACGCGATGATGCATCCTTCCAAGCATGTGCCGAAGACATACCGCGTAACCGTGCGGCCTTCGATTACAGAAGACCAGCTCACGCAGATGGCGGTGGGCATAGAGATCGAGGGCAGAAAGACGGCCCCAGCCGATGTGCGGGTGCTTTCCCAGGAACCTGGGCGCGTGGTGCTGGAAATGGTGCTCTATGAAGGGCGCAACCGCGAAATCCGGAAAATGTGCGAGGCATTGGGACTTGAAGTCGCACGTCTCAAACGGATTGCCATTGGCCCCGTGCGCCTCGGGATGCTTCAGCCGGGAAAATGGCGGGAACTCACAGCCGATGAAGTCAAGCGCCTGATGGCGGGCGCGAAAGCGGACAAGCGGGCGCAACAAAACCAAATGAACCGGAAAGGGGAACCAAAACATGATTACCATACTTCCGCTGCAAGATCCCAAGCGGGTCCAAGAGCTGCTGGCAGACCTGCCGGACAAAGGAGACCACGCCGCCGTTTTGATGATGGGCGATCCGGCCGGTGAACTCGGCTATGTGGCTGTGGATGTAAAGGACTCTGTTCTGCGGATGCGGAAGATGGAGGTGTTCGGTTCCAATCTGGAGCAGCCGGACTTAAACGCCCGGATCTGTTCGGACAGTTTGATGCGTGCGGCCGCGTCCTATGGCGCAAACAAGGGAGCCTACCGCATCGAAACCGAAGTTCCAGGCTTAGGAACGCTGTTAAAAGCATCCGGATTCCTCGCAGAAGGGAGAAAGTTTGTTTGTGATTTGTCAAAAATTGTAAAAATCTGTAAAGATTGAGGACGAATTGCCCAAGAAACCCTTGTCAAGACTTTTGGAATATATTATAATAAAAACAATTGTAATAATCTATTTATTTTATTGCGGAATGTTTTTATGGAATTTTTATCTGCTCTGCTCCGTTGTTCTGTTGGACAAGCAGGGTGGCACCAATTGATAGAATGGAGGAGTTATTATCATGAGCACAGGAAGCAGTGCAGAACGGCTACAAGCGTTTCGCGAGGCTGCGGCAAAAACAAAGGGGTTCCAATGTATCACCGCTTTGTTTGACGAAGGAACCTTTAATGAGGTTGACGGCTTTGCAAAGTCGGGCGACGGCTCTGCAGAAGTGGTTGCCGGCTACGGCGAAGTGGATGGTTGCCCGGCGTACGCCTTTGTCCAGAACAGCGATGTGGATGGCGGCGCAATGTCGAAGGCGCAGGCAGCGAAGATCAAAAAGATTTATGATTTGGCGGTCAAGACCGGCTCGCCGGTGGTGGGGATCTACGATTCCATCGGAGGCCGCTTAAACCAAGGAGCGGATATGCTGGCCGCCTATGGGGAGATCTTATTGGGAAACAACAACCTTTCCGGTGTTGTTCCGCAGATTTCCCTTGTGCTTGGCCCCTGCCTGGGCACTTCTGCAATGATCGCGGCGAGTGCCGATATTGTTGTCATGACGAAAAAGGCGCAGCTGACGATTGATACCACGGGCAAAGACGGTACGGCGGAAGATGCCGCAAAGCTGGGCATCTGCCATGTGGTGGCGAAAGACGATCAGGAGGCAATGATGCAGGTACGCAAGTTACTTGCCGTTTTGCCTTCCAATAATTTGGCCGGCGCGCCGGTGTTTGAATCTTCCGATCCTTCGGATACGGCTATCACAGCCGGAGCGGATACAAAGAAGATCGTAGAGGCGATTTCCGACAAAGGAAGCTTTATGGAGTTAAACGGTGCGTTTGGCACATCTGCGGTCACAGGTCTGACGCAGATTGGTGGCTCTACAGTGGGCGTTACTGCATTGAACGGGGTGCTGGACGTAGATTCCTGCTCCAAAGCGGCGCGGTTTGTTCGTTTCTGCGATGCGTTTTCCATCCCGGTGGTCACGCTGGTGGATGCGAAAGAGTTCACTTCGGTGCGTGAAGCGTCGAAGTTAAGCAACGCCTATTCGGAGGCGACCACGGCAAAGATTACCGTGATCACGGGCGAAGCATATGGCCCGGTGTATGTTGCAATTGCTGGACGCGGTGCGAATGCCGACTACACGATGGCCTGGGCTAATGCGGTTGTTTGCCCGTTGGCGCCGCAGACAGCGGCGATGTTCCTGTGGAGCGACCGGCTGAAGAAATCCGGGAATACCAAAGAGGCCCGCAACAAGCTAATTGAGGAATACAAAGCAACCGAGGCAACGCCGTTTGCAGCGGCTGCCGAAGGCTTTATTGAAGATATCATTGACCCGGCCGAAACGCGCGTGAAAGTGATCGCCAACCTTGAAATGTTGGAAGGAAAGCGCGTTTCCAGATTGCCGAAGAAGCATTCGAATATTCAGATCTAAGCATTAAAATTTTGTCATTACTGTCAGGAGGATCACAATATGAAAACGCTCAGAATTACGGTAAACGGCACGCCTTATGATGTGCAGGTGGAAGAGGTCAGCGGCGGTGCTGCTCCTGCGGTCCCGGCTGCCGCTCCGGCACCCAAGGCGGCTCCCGCTCCGAAAGCGCCTGCGCCGGCTGCCGGCGCAGAGGTCATTTCTTCTCCCATGCCGGGCACGATTATGTCCATTGATGTAAAGGTTGGCCAGGCGGTCAAGAAGGGCGACATCCTGGTGATTTTGGAAGCGATGAAGATGGAAAATGAGATTATGGCACCCCATGACGCGACCGTTGCGGCTGTCCATGTCAACAAGGGCGACAGCGTTGAGTCCGGAACGGCGCTTGTTTCCCTCCAGTAAGAGCTTTTCATTGAATAACATTTAGGAGGGACATATCAAAACTATGGCTAATAAAAAAATTGGAATTACCGAAGTGGTACTTCGTGACGCGCACCAGTCCCTGATTGCCACCAGAATGCCGATCGGCGATATGTTGCCGATTTTGGAAAAGCTGGATCAGGTCGGCTATCATTCGTTGGAATGCTGGGGCGGCGCGACTTATGACGCCTGCTTGCGCTTTTTGAATGAAGATCCATGGGAGCGTTTGCGCACCATCCGCAAGCATTGCCCGCATACCAAGTTGCAAATGCTGTTCCGCGGCCAGAATATGCTGGGATACCGCCACTATGCGGACGATGTTGTAGAATATCTGGTGCAGCGTTCCATTGCAAACGGCATCGACATCATCCGTATTTTTGACGCGCTGAACGATATTAAGAATTTACAGACCGCCATCCGCGCGGCGAAAAAGGAAGGCGGCCATGCGCAGGTTGCCATTTCCTATACCACCGGTCCGGTCTTTACCACGGACTATTATGTGAAATACGCGAAGCGCATTGAAAATGCGGGTGCGGATTCCATCTGCATCAAGGATATGGCCGCTTTGCTCACTCCCTATGAGACCTATGACTTGGTCAAGGCGTTGAAGGGTGCGGTCAAGATTCCGATCCAATTGCATACGCATTATACATCCGGCTTGGCTTGCATGTGCATGCTGAAGGGTATTGAGGCCGGTGTGGATATGATCGACACGGCGATGTCGCCGCTGGCGCTGGGCACTTCGCATGCGCCGACCGAGTCCATGGTGGCGGCCCTCCAGGGCACCAAATACGATACCGGCCTTGACCTCAAATTGTTGAATGAAATTCGCGAGTATTTCATGCCGCTGCGCGCGAAGTATATTGAAAGCGGCCTGCTGGACCCGTCCATGCTGGCGACCAACACCAAGGCGTTGGTGTATCAGGTCCCGGGCGGCATGCTGTCCAACCTGCTGTCTCAGTTGAAGCAGGCGGGCAAGGCGGATAAGCTCGAGGACGTGCTCAAAGAGGTGCCGCGTGTGCGCAAGGATGCCGGTTATCCGCCGCTGGTTACGCCGACCTCTCAGATTGTCGGTACACAGGCAGTGTATAACGTCATCACTGGCGAACGCTATAAGATGTGCACAAAGGAATTTAAGGATCTTGTTGCCGGGAAATACGGCACTACGCCGGTGACCATCGATCCGGAGTTCCGCAAGAAGATCATTGGCGACGAGAAGCCGATCACCTGCCGCCCGGCCGACCTGCTGGAGCCGGAGCTGGAGAAGCTTCGTTCGGAGATCGCTGAGTGGTCTGAGCAGGAAGAGGACGTGCTCTCCTATGCACAGTTCCCGAAGGTGGCATTGGACTTTTTCAAAAAGCGTAGGGATGCGGAATATGGCATCAACAGCGCGCTGTCCAATGCGGAAAAGCAGGTACATCCTGTATAATTGCATAAAGATTGAAGGTGTCTCAGGGCAACAGATGGTTCTGCTTGCTTTGGGACATCTTTTATCATATAGGGAATGGAGTGAGGGATTGATGCTGCACATGCTTGCATAGGATAGAAAAACCGCAAAATCGTTCCGGTTATAATTTTGTGCATGGTTGATTTGAAGATCATAGAAAAGGGAAGGCGTGATATTCATGAAAAACGAATGGGAGAAGTGTATGTCGGGGGAATGGTATGATTGCCATGCACCCATCTTTTTGGGCTTTAAGAGCAAGGCACGGAGGCTTTTAGCCGCCTACAATGCCCTGCCATACGATCAGAAGGAAGAGAAACGGAAAATTTTAGAGGAGATGTTGGGCGGAATCGGGTCCAATGTATCCATTGGAAGCTCTTTCACATGCGATTATGGATGCAATATCTACCTTGGCAACAATGTCTCGATCAATATGAACTGTACCTTTGTGGATTGCAATCGGATTGAAATTGGTAACAATGTGCTGATTGCATCAAATGTGCAGATTTATACAGCGACACATCCGGTGGAGCTGAAGGAGCGCCTGACGCCCGATTGGGACCCGGAGAGCGGCGAATATTTTTGCAGGACATACGCGCTTCCAGTGACGATCGGGGACGGTTGCTGGATTGGCGGAGGAGCCATCCTTTTGCCTGGCGTAAGAATTGGAAGAGGGAGCGTGATCGGAGCGGGAAGCGTCGTCACAAAGGATATTCCGGAAAACTGCGTCGCGGTCGGCAATCCCTGCCGCGTGATCCGCAGGATCAATGACGTAGGACGCACGGAGTAAAGGGTTTAAGGAAAAGCCCTTTGGCAATTCCATATTATTTTATAAGAGATGTCTTCCGGGAATGCTTGGCCAGGGAAGACAAAATAAGAGCCTGTACCGCTGTTGTAATCGGTACAGGCTTTCTGTTGAATCGAATGCGTCTATATGATTTATTGCTGTGTAATTCCGCTGAAAACAATGCCACGGGATGCATCCAGCGTAACCGTCGTGCCGCTTTTCAGAATCTGTGTGGCATGTTCCGCGCCGGCAATGACCGGCTTATCCAGCGCAAGCCCGACGATCGCCGCGTGCGAGTTGGCGCCGCCCTGTTCGGTGATAATACCGGTTGCAGACTTCATCAAGTTGAGCACCCGGTTGGTCGTTTGCGGGATGACCAGAATATCGCCGGTTTTAAACTTGGCGAGCGCTTCCTCTTCATTATTGCAGACGCAAAGATTGCCGCAAGCAATGTTTTTCGTCACACCCATGCCGGAGAGAAGAACGTCGCCAACCAGCTGAACCTTCAAAAGGTTGGTGGTGCCGGAGACTCCGAGCGGTACGCCGGCGGTGATAACGGTCAAGTCGCCGTTCTTCACGAGGCCCCTGTTGCGTGCAACATCCACGACGTGGTTGAACAGCTCATCCGTGTTGTCTTTTTCGTCCACCATGATCGGGATGACGCCCCAGGAGAGGTTCATCTGACGGAGGACCGTGGGGTCTGTTGTGCCGCTGATAATGGGACAGCACGGACGGTATTTCGAAATCATGCGCGCAGTCTTACCGGATTTGGATACAGTCATGATCGCTACAGCGCCGAGATCGTGCGCGGTTGTAACGGTGGCATGGGAAATTGCAGAGGTCACGTTCGGCTGTTCGTCGATATCGCGCTTTTTGAAACGCCCTTTGTAGTCGATATCCTCTTCCGTACGTTCCGCAATGGTAGACATGGTTTTGAGCGCCTGGATCGGGTACTTGCCCGCGGCCGTTTCACCGGAAAGCATAATCGCGCTGGTGCCATCATAGATTGCATTGGCAACGTCGGTTGCCTCGGCGCGGGTAGGACGCGGGTTTTTCATCATGGAGTCGAGCATCTGCGTGGCGGTGATCACCTGAAGGCCAGCATTATAGCCCTTTTTAATCAGTTTCTTTTGGATGACTGGAATTTCCTGCAGAGGGATCTCAACGCCGAGGTCGCCACGGGCGACCATAATGCCATCGGAAACCCGGAGGATCTCATCGATGTTATCGACGCCGTCCGCATTTTCAATTTTTGCGATGATGCGGATGTTATGGCAATCGTGCTTTTCCAATTCTGCGCGCAGGTCAAGGATATCCTGGGCCGTGCGGGTGAACGAAGCCGCAATAAAGTCGAAGCCCTGTTCCACGCCAAAGGCGAGGTCCTCTTTATCTTTTTCGCTGATGAAAGGAAGCGAGAGATGCGCGCCAGGGACGTTGATGCCCTTATGGGAGGAGACGTCGCCTCCGTTCACAACGGTGCAGATGATGTCGGTATCCGTACAGGAGTCCACGCGCAATTCAATCAGGCCATCATCGATCAGAATCTTCGAGCCGGTTGCCACTTCCTGGGGCAGGCGCGGGAAGGTGATGCTGACGATTTTGTCGTCGCCTTCCACATCACGGGTTGTCAGTGTAAAGGTTTGCCCTTCTTTCAGTGTGACCTTTTTCTGGGAGAAGTTCCCCGTGCGAATTTCCGGACCCTTGGTGTCCAAAAGGAGCGCAACCGGAAGATTTAGCTCTTCACGAAGTTTTTTAACCATGTCGATCCGGACTTTTTGCTCTGCATTGGTTTGATGAGAAAAGTTCAGGCGGGCGACGTCCATCCCTGCAAGCATCAATTCCCGCAGAACCGATTCATTGTCCGTCGCAGGTCCAAGCGTACAGATAATTTTTGTCTTTCTCATAAATAACGCCATCCTTGAAATTTAAAATTATTTCAATATATAGTATACTAGATGTTGCGTCAAGAAAGCAATCCCAAATTATTATTTCCATTTCCTGTACAAGGAAATGCCTATTTATTGAAAAAAATTAGGTTTCGCGATACAATAAGTACAAAAATGGATTTTTTATTGTGGAAAGGGGATGATGGGATGCGCAAGAACAAAGGGGAAAAGGTGGTCAAATCGCGCGCCGGTTGGAAAAAGGCGGACCAAGTGCGTAAAATAAAAATTGTGATGACCTTTGTTGTGGTTGCGCTGTGCATTTCCATAGCGGCTGGAGCTGTTTTGGCCTGGATAGAGATTGAGCAGCCGTTTGCGGAAGAACCGAGCAGTGCGCCTGTGTCTTCCCAGCCGCCGGTATCGTCGGAGGCGGAATTACCCGTGTATGACAATACGTTTAATTTGGTGGTGGTGAATCTGGACACGCCGCTTCCGGATGACTTTACGGTCCAATTGGAGGAATACGAGGGATTCTCCTTCGAGGAGCGCATTGTGGAAGCCCTTTCAAAAATGGTGGAGGATGCGCGGGCAGATGGAATCGCCTTGGAGATCGCAGGGGGCTATATTTCCAAAGAGGAACAGGATGCCCAGTACCAGGCGGCCGTGCAGCAGCTGATGGAGCAGGAGGGATACAGCCGTGTGCGCGCAGAAGACCAGGCGGAGAAGACGGTCGGCCGCGGCGGTTACAACGAATGGCAGACGGGGATGCTGGTGGACTTTTCTTCATCCGGAGAGGATGTGCCTTTTGAGCAGTCCCAGGCGTACCAATGGCTGATGCGAAATTGTGTGAACTATGGATTCGTGCTCCGTTACCCAGAGAACAAGACCAGCGCCACCGGGACCGCCTATACGCCTTCTTGCTTCCGGTATGTTGGAACGGAGAATGCGGTCAAGATGCGGGAATACTCCATGTGTTTGGAGGAATACGCACAGTACATCCGCCAACAGTCGGCAAATTGAATTGCAGAAAAATTGTGGGATTACCACTTGCATTTTTAGTCGTTCTATGTTAAAATTCAAACGTTAGGTTGCAGTTTGGGTGAAAGAGGTGACAGAAATGAAGGAAGCGATCCATCCGAAGTACAAAGAAACGACGATTACCTGCGCTTGCGGCAACGTGATTGAGACGAGATCCACGAAGGAAAACATCCGCGTTGAAATATGCTCCAAATGCCATCCGTTCTTTACTGGTAAGCAGAAGCTGGTCGATACGAGCGGTCGTGTTGATATGTTCAAAAAGCGTTATGGCATGCAGGACAAAAAATAATTCGGGTTTCTTTTTGATGAACTGGGCGGCGCAAAGTGATTTTGCGTCGCCTTCTGCTTTTTCTGAATCCATCGGAGGCGCGTTATGACAGAGTATAAAACCGTTCTGAAGCGGGCGGAGGATGCGTTTGTGGAACGCCGCTCGCGTTTTATCGGCCATGCGGCCCCTGTAAAGACCGAAGAAGAGGCCGTTGCCTTCATCAATGAGATGAAGGCGAAATATTGGGATGCGACCCACAATGTCTATGCATATTGCTTGCGTGACGGGCAGATCAAGCGCTATTCCGACGACAGCGAACCCCAGGGGACAGCGGGGATTCCCACCCTGGATGTCCTGCAAAAGTCCGGCGTCACGGACACCGTCGTGGTGGTTACGCGGTATTTTGGCGGCGTGTTGCTGGGCGCGGGCGGCTTGGTGCGCGCCTATTCGCATGGGGCTTCCATTGCGCTGGAAGCTGCGGGGATTGTCACCATGCGTGAATGCATTATGGCATCGCTTTCCTGCGACTATAACCAATATGGACGGCTGCAGGCGTTGATCCCGGAATGCGGCGGGACGGTAGATGATACTGTGTTTGGCGAACGTGTAACGATGTATTTCCATCTGACCGACGTCGATTTGGGGCGTATGCGGCCAAAGTTGGCGGACGCGACCTGCGGCTCCGTTGAGGTGCAGGAGGAGGGCAAAAAATTTTTTCAGGTTTTATAAAAATTATGCAGGAAATTTGCCCTTTGCCGCGTATAAAATAAATAGCGACAGGTTCTTTGGAGGGATCTGCCCGCTTATGGAAAAAGGAATAGAATTTTGCGGGGGACATTTTCCAAGGACCGGTCCGATCTTTGTAAGAAAGAAGGTGCGCCGGATATGAATGTCAGAGAACGGACCCAACAGATCGAGAAACAGACGCTATCGCCGTATGCCGCTCTTTCACGCAACACAAAGGGCAGGGACCGCCCGGAAGAGGAGTGTGAACTCCGCACGCCTTATCAGCGGGACCGGGACCGGATTATCCACTGTAAGGCATTCCGCCGCTTGAAGAGAAAGACGCAGGTCTTTTTGTCTCCGGAGGGCGACCACTATCGGACGCGCCTGACCCATACGTTGGAGGTTGCGCAGATTGCGCGCACGATTGCGAGGGCACTGCGGTTGAATGAGGATTTGACGGAGGCGATCTCTTTGGGCCACGACCTCGGGCATACGCCGTTTGGACATGCCGGGGAGCGGGCGCTGAATGAGATTCTGCCCGGCGGGTTCCGCCACTACGAGCAGAGCGTTCGCGTGGTGGAAAAGCTGGAAAAGAACGGCGCAGGGCTCAACCTGACCAAAGAGGTGCGCGACGGTATATTGCACCACACGCACGGACAGGAGGCCTCCACGCTAGAGGGGCGGATCGTGCGCTATGCGGACCGCATTGCCTATATCAACCACGACATCGACGATGCGGAGCGGGCCGGTGTTTTGGAGGAATCGCAGATTCCCAAAGCGATCACGGACCTCTTGGGGACGAGCAAGTCCGCCCGGATCAACCGCTTGGTCAATGCGGTGGTGGATAACAGCCAGGACGGGCAGATCCGCATGGACCCCGAATGCCAGGAAGCTTTTGACGAGCTGAATACGTTTATGTACCAACAGGTTTATTATAATCCCTACGCGAAGGGGGAGGAGAAAAAGGTCCCAACCTTGATCGAAATCCTCTTTACCTACTTAAAAAACCCTGATCACCTTCCGGAGGACATGAAGCGTATTGCGGAAGAGGAGGGGTGTGAGCGCGCCGCCTGCGATTATCTCGCAGGTATGACAGATCATTATGCCATCCGTCTGTTTGAGAATATTTACATCCCGGAGGCGTGGAGTCACTATTGATGGAATTGAATCGGAGGAATGGCAATGCCTTTGCCGGAAGCTTTTTTGCAGGAGCTGAAGATGCGCAGCGATATTGTCGATGTGGTGTCTTCGTATGTCAGCCTGCGGCGCAGCGGCAGGAATATGGTCGGGCTGTGTCCCTTTCACCATGAGAAAACGCCGTCTTTTAATGTGTACGCGGAAAACGGCTCGTTTTATTGCTTTGGCTGCGGTGTGGGCGGGGATGTCATCACCTTTATCCGCCGCATCGAGAATTTGGACTACATGGAAGCGGTGCGCTTCCTCGCACAGCGCGCCGGCTTGCAGGTGCCGGAGGACCGCGTGGACGATGGGATGGCAAAGCTGCGCGCGCGGATCTTGGAAATCAATCGCGAGGCGGCGCGGTTCTATCATTCCGTGCTAATGTCTGAGCAGGGCGCGGCGGGGCTTTCCTATCTGCGCGGCCGCGGGTTGACGCAAGCGACCATCCGTCACTTTGGGCTGGGGTATTCGCCGCCGTCCCGCTTTGCCTTGGTGGACTTTCTAGCCAAGAAGGGTTATCAAGAGGCGGAGATGATCCAGGCGAATGTGGCGTTTAAAGGGCGCAGTGGACGTGCGTTGGACCGCTTTTTCGGCCGGGTGATGTATCCGATCATCGACTTGCGCGGCAATGTCATTGCGTTTGGCGGGCGTGTGCTCACCGATGCAAAGCCCAAATATTTGAATACTTCTGATACGCTGGTTTTTCGCAAAAGTGACGCTTTGTTTGCACTCAATTTTGCAAAGAACCAGGGGGGGCAGCAGCTGATTCTGGCCGAGGGCTATATGGACGTGATTTCCCTGCATCAAGCGGGGTTCACCAATGCGGTCGCCACGCTTGGGACGGCTTTGACCATGGAGCAAGCGCGCCTGATGTCCCGCTATGCGAAAGAAGTGGTGATCTGCTACGACGCGGATGAAGCGGGCCAAAAGGCCACGGCGCGGGCAATCCCGATGCTTCGCGAAGCCGGGTTGCTGGTGAAGGTGCTCAATATCGTGGGCGGCAAGGACCCGGACGAGTACATACGCTCCTATGGGGAACAGGGGCCTGCCCGCTTTAAACAGCTTTTGGACTCCTGCGGGAATGACCTCGAATACCGCTTGGCGAAGATCCGAAGGAATTGCAATATGGAGAGCGCGGACGGGCGTGTCGCCTATTTGACCGGCGCGGCAGAGCTCTTGGCTACCTTGGACAACCGCATGGAGCAGGAGGTCTATGCGGGAAGGCTTGCAGAGGAAATCGGCATCGACCGCTCCGCCATCATGATGCAGGTGGACAAAAACAGCAAGAAGCGCCAGAAGCAACAGCAGCAAAAGCAATTTCGCACCTTTCAGCAGCAGACCGCTGGGATTGGGGACGACATCAACCCCGAAAAGGTCAAACATTTGCGGGCCGCCAGCGCAGAAGAAGCGTTGCTTGCCTATGTGGTCAAATATCCCGACCATGCCAAAGAGATTTATACCCGTTTGCCGCCTGAAAAATTTTCCACTTCGTTTAATCGCCGCGTATATCAGGTGATTATGGGGAAAATTATGGATGGCAAGGACTATAGCCTTACAGATATTTCGGGGGAATTCTCCGTGGATGAAATCGGAGCAATCGCCCGCATTTTTGCCAAATATCACGATGTATCCGCCACCTGGCAGGATGCACAGGAATATATCGAAGTTATTGAACAGGAACATGCAAAACTCCGCCTGGAGGATGCCGCCTCGGTTCCGACGCAGAGCATTGAAGCGTATCTGGCGGAACTAAAGGCGAAGAAGAAATAGGGGGATTTACAAATGGGAACAGGAGCAACACCGGACAAGAAAACGGTCATTCGAGAATTGATTGAACAGGGGAAGGCAAAAGGGCAGCTCTCGACAAAAGAGATTCTCGACGCTCTTGGCGAGCTGGACTTTGAGCCGGAACAGATTGAAAAATTTTACGACACATTGGAAGCGCAGGGAGTGGAAATTATCGAGGACTTTGCAGACGCTCCCTTGGACGACATCGACTTTGCCGCCGAAGCTGCCTCCGACGAAAATCTGGAATCCAGCCTCAGCACCGAGGGCATTGCGATTGACGACCCTGTAAAGGTGTATTTGAAAGAGATCGGCCGCGTGCCGCTGCTTTCCCCGGAAGAGGAAATCGACCTGGCTATCCGGATCAAGGAGGGGGATGAAGCGGCGAAAAAGCGCCTGTCAGAGGCCAACTTGCGCTTGGTCGTCAGCATTGCCAAGCGCTATCTGGGCCGTGGGATGCAGTTCTTGGACCTGATTCAGGAGGGCAACCTGGGCCTGATCAAGGCGGTGGAGAAGTTCGACTATACCAAGGGCTTTAAATTTTCCACCTATGCGACGTGGTGGATCCGGCAGGCGATCACCCGCGCGATAGCGGACCAGGCGAGGACCATCCGTATCCCGGTCCATATGGTGGAGACCATCAACAAGGTAAAGAAAGTCTCCAGCCAGCTGCTGCACACCAACGGGCACGAGCCGAGCGCGGAGGAGATCTCCGCAGAATTGGACATGCCGGTGGACAAGGTGCGGGAGATCATGCGGGTTGCGCAGGAGCCCGTCTCTTTGGAAACGCCGATCGGCGAAGAGGAGGACAGCCATTTGGGGGATTTCATCCCCGATGACGACGCCCCCGCCCCGCAGGACGCAGCCTCCCATACCCTTTTGAAGGAACAGCTTGCGGATGTACTGGACACCCTCACCCCCCGCGAGGAAAAGGTGCTCAGCCTGCGCTTTGGCCTGGAGGACGGCCGCTCCCGCACGTTGGAAGAGGTAGGCAAGGAGTTCAATGTCACCCGTGAACGCATCCGCCAGATCGAAGCCAAGGCCCTGCGCAAGCTTCGCCACCCGAGCCGCAGCAAAAAGCTGAAAGACTTTTTGGACTAAGAGGTGGACAAGCGATGCACATGACCCTGGAGGCGGACTATGCGGTGCGGATCGTGGAATTTCTCGCGGCGGCCAATCAAAAGGTGGATGCGCGGACGATCTCGGAAGAAACGCATGTGCCTCTGCGCTTTGCCCTGAAGATCCTGCGCAAGCTGGTGGCGGACGACATCATGATTTCCTACAAAGGCGCTCACGGCGGATACATGTTGGCGCATCCGGCGGGGGAGATCACCCTGCGCCGGGTCATTGAATCCGTGGAAGGCCCCTATATGATCAGCCGTTGTCAGCAGGGAGAATATGCTTGTACCCATACGGCGAGCTGCCGGTTTCATGAGATTTACAACGAAATTTCGGAAATTGTCCGGCAGAAGCTGGATTCTTACACCTTTGCGGATGTTTCGGGAGCCGGCCACCCTAGTTCGACGGAAAAATCGTGAACTTTGTACATATAGAAATCAGGAATCAGGCGTGATGATAAAAATCCCCCGGTGCAGCGTAAGGCTGCACCGGGGGATTTTGTCGATACGGTGTTTTGCCAGGGGCGTTCATAGCCCTTCTTTTAGAAAACTGGAGGATACACCCGTATTAGTGAATTTCAATGCGGCGGTTTGGAGCGACCGTCGCCTCCTTCTTTGGCAAAGTCAGCTCCAATACACCATTTTCATATTTCGCCTGGATACCGCTTGTGTCGATCCCGGAGACATCAAAGCTACGGCTCATGGAACCATACCGTCTTTCGCGGCGGATGTAGGTGTTGTCATCCGTTTGCGTTTCCTCTTTATGCTGTGCGGAAATGGTCATCCGGTCGCCATCCATGTCGATATGGATATCTTCTTTGTTGTATCCAGGAAGATCGGTCCGCAGCAGGTACTGATTGCCCTGGTCGATGATATCGGTGCTGCACGGAACGACGCTGCTCTCCGAATTGCCCCAGAAAGCGCGGTTCATTTGGTCGAGATAATTGAAAAGATTGCTGGTTCTGCGCTCAAATGGAATCAAATCAAACATGATAAAACCCTCCGTTTTGTTCTTTTGTAATCATGCAATGGAATACTGGCCATTACTGAATTTCAATCCGATGGTTTGCGGGAACCGTCTCCTGCTTCTTAGGCAGATCCAGCTCCAAAACGCCGTTTTCAAATTTTGCCTCGATATGATCGGCGTCGATGGACGAAATATCAAAACTGCGGCTCATGGAACCATACCGTCTTTCGCGACGGATAAAGTTGTTCTTCTGATCTTCCGTTTTGTTTTCTTCCGAGTGTTCCGCGGAGATCGTCAAACGGTCGCCTTCGATGTCGAGGTGAATGTCTTCCTTTTTGAAGCCCGGCAGGTCGGCCTTCAAAACAAAGCGGTTGCCTTCATCGAGAATATCGGTCTTGCAAGGTGCGATGTCGGTGTTGCCGCCGAAGAATGCACGTTCCATATCATCAAAATAGCGGAATAAATCATTGTTTCTATGTTCAAAAGGAATCAAATCAAACATAAGTCATAACCTCCTTAACGGCTTCTATCATTTTCTATCAATGTAATGGATTGTGGGTTCTGCAAGAAAGTCTTTTCAAGCGAACCACCTTCTTTCCTCTTTGGCTCTCTTGCTGTCTACGCTTTTTAGTATAGGGTTCGGTTGTTAAAAATGTTTTTCAAAATTGCGAACAAACTGTTAATTTTAGCACTCTATACTCAAGAGTGCTAAAATATAAATGGCACAGATTTTGAAAATACGATCTCGATGAAGGCCCTTTCAGAAGACAGAAACATATGTCTTGAATATAGCGGAGAACACAGTTGTTTCAAGTTTTTCCTGCAAAATGATAGTCAATTTGGGAAGATTGTACTATAATGATTGATTGAAATACAAAGCATATTTTAAGACCTGTCGATCGAAAATCTATAGGAGGCATATTATGAAGCGCGTTTTTTTGATGGTGCTGGACAGTGTGGGGATTGGAGAAATGCCGGACGCTGCACAGTATGGCGACGCGGGAAGCAATACGCTGGCCGCAGCGTCGAAAAGCCCCTATTTTTCCATGCCCCATATGCAGCAGCTTGGCCTTTTTAATATCGATGGCGTTACCTGCCGTCCGGCGGTGGAGCACCCTTCGGCAGCGTTTGCACGCATGACGGAACTCTCCAAAGGGAAGGACACCACCATCGGCCATTGGGAAATTGCAGGGATCGCGTCGCCCAAGCCGCTTCCAACGTACCCCAACGGCTTCCCACAGGATCTTCTGGCGGAATTCAGCCGCCGGGTGGGGCGAAAGGTGTTGTGCAACCGGCCGTATTCGGGGACGGAAGTAATCAAAGACTATGGGAAAGAGCATGTGGAAACCGGCGCGCTGATTGTTTATACTTCTGCGGACAGTGTCTTCCAAATCGCGGCGCATGAGGCGGTGGTGCCCGTCGAGGAGCTTTACCGCGATTGCCGGATTGCACGGGAGCTGTTGACCGGGGAGCACAGCGTTGGACGGGTGATTGCACGGCCGTTTACAGGCGAATATCCGAATTATGTCCGCACGAAGAACCGCCATGATTTTTCGCTCCTTCCGCCGGGCACCACCATGCTGGATCAGCTTTCCGAAAATGGATTTGACGTGATAGCAATCGGGAAAATCTATGATATATTCGCTGGAAGAGGGATTACAAAGGCCATCCGCACCGGCGGCAATGACGAGGGCATTGCGCGGGCCATCGAGTGGACAAAGCGCGATTTTCAGGGGCTTTGTTTCATCAACCTGGTGGACTTTGACATGTTGTATGGCCACCGGAATGATGTGGAGGGCTATGCAAAGGGCCTGACAACCGTCGACCGGGCGATCCCGGAAATTTTGGCGGGGCTGCGGGAAGACGATCTCCTGATGATTACCGCCGACCACGGGTGCGACCCAAGCACGCCGTCCACGGACCATTCGCGGGAATATACGCCGTGGATCATTGCAGGGTCAAACGTAAAGGCAGGAACAAACTTGGGGACCCTGCCGACTTTTGCGGACATTGGCGCAACGATTCTTGATTTCTTTGGCGTCCCTCAGAAAATCACGGGGACATCTCAATTGGGAAACATTATAACGAAATCATTTTGAAAAACAGGAGGATTTGTATGGCTACAACCACACCGACGCCGCACAACGCGGCCAATCCAGGCGACATCGCAAAGACCGTTTTGATGCCGGGCGACCCGCTCCGCGCAAAATTCATTGCAGAAACGTACTTGGAAAACCCGGTCTGTTTCAACACCGTTCGCAATATGCTGGGATATACCGGCACTTACCAGGGAAAGCGCGTTTCCGTGATGGGCAGCGGGATGGGGATGCCGTCCATCGGCATCTACTCGTATGAGCTGTACCATTTCTATGATGTGGAGACCATCATCCGCATCGGTTCCGCTGGGGGAATCGCGGATCACGTACATGTGCGTGACGTCGTGATTGGGATTGGCGCGTGTACCGATTCCAATTATGGCTCGCAATTCCACCTGCCGGGTGCGTTTGCACCCATTGGAGATTTTACGCTTGCGCAGAAGGCGGTGCAGTATGCGCAGGAACATAAGATTCATACGGTTGTGGGAAACGTCCTGTCTTCGGATACCTTCTATGGGGACGATCCCGACGCCCTTCCCGCGTGGAAGAAGATGGGCGTGCTTGCCGTGGAGATGGAGTCCGCGGCGCTGTATATGAATGCGGCACGCGCGGGGAAGCGGGCGCTCTGCCTATTGACCATTTCCGATTGCCCGTTCACCGGGGAATCCCTCTCGGCGGAGGAGCGGCAGACCAGCTTCCGGGAAATGATGGAGATTGCGCTTGCAATCGCGGAATAAATTCAAACGGGAAAAGGATGAATGCATATGGACCGTCAGAAAATTTTGAGTATGGTCGACCATACGCTGCTCACGCAAACGGCGACATGGAAGGAAATCCGACGGATTTGCGACGAAGCCATCCGCTACGGGACGGCCTCGGTCTGTATACCCGCCAGTTATGTGAAACGCGCCAAGGAGTATGTGGGAGATCGAATGGCTGTATGTACGGTCATCGGGTTTCCAAACGGGTATTCCACAACGGCGTCCAAGGTGTTTGAGACGCAGGATGCCATTGCCAACGGCGCGGATGAGATTGATATGGTGGTCAATATCGGGTATATCAAAGACGGCCTTTACGATTTGCAGCTTGACGAGATCCGGCAGATCAAACAGGCGTGCGGCGGCCATATCTTGAAGGTGATTGTTGAAACCTGCCTGTTAACCGAGGAAGAAAAGATCCGCATGTGCCAGGTTGTCACAGAATCCGGAGCGGCCTTCATCAAAACCTCTACAGGCTTTTCAACGGGCGGCGCAACCTTTGACGATGTGGCGCTATTCCGGAAGTATGTTGGCCCGCAGGTGCGCATCAAGGCGGCAGGAGGGATTTCCTCGCTGGAGGATGCCGAGCGGTTTATCGAGCTTGGGGCGTCTCGGCTGGGCACCAGCCGCATCGTCAAATTGATCCAGCAGGAAGAGGTACACGGCGATTAAGCCGGGCAGACCGGCAGGATAGAAAAAAGGCCGCCGCAGGGAAGAAAACCGCGGCGGCCTGCGTTCTCTCTGGGGAGGGGTGTCATTTTTATGGAAGATCAGGAATTGGTCCGCTTGGCGCTGGGAGCCAGGGAGCGGGCCTATGCGCCGTATTCCAAATTTCAGGTGGGGGCGGCGCTGCTCACAGGAACAGGCCGTGTCTATCAGGGGTGTAACATTGAATGCGCCTCCTATACACCGACGAATTGTGCGGAACGGACCGCGTTTTTCAAGGCTGTCAGCGAGGGGGAGCGCGACTTTGTTGCCATCGCGATTGCCGGAGGACCCGCCGGCGCGCCGGTCAAACGGGCATGCCCGCCGTGCGGGGTATGCCGCCAGGTGATGCGGGAATTCTGCGACCCGTCGTCCTTTCGGGTCATTCTTGCCTCCGGGCCGGATAACTGGGTGTCCTACCGGCTGGAAGAGCTTCTTCCGCTCGGCTTTGGCCCGGAGAATTTAAACAGGGGGAAAGGAGGCGCGGGCTGTGCGCATGTATGATATCCTTGCGAAGAAGCGGGATGGAGGAATCCTGACGGACGAGCAGATTCAATTTTTTATCGACGGCTATGTGAGCGGTGCGATTCCGGACTATCAAGCGAGCGCCCTGCTGATGGCGATTTTCCTAAAAGGGATGACGCCGCACGAGACAGCGGCGCTCACCAGGAGTATGGCGCAATCCGGCGACTTGGTGGATCTTTCCTCAATCGACGGGATCAAGGTCGATAAACACAGCACCGGCGGCGTGGGGGATAAGACCACGCTGATCGTGGCGCCGGTTGTCGCTTCTTTGGGCGTGCGCGTGGCCAAGATGAGTGGCCGCGGGTTGGGGCACACCGGCGGGACGGTGGATAAACTGGAATCCATCCCCGGATTCCGAACCACACTGGATCGGGAGGCCTTTTTTGACGTTGTCCGCCGGGTGGGGGTCAGCGTAATTGGGCAATCCGGCAACCTGGCCCCCGCGGATAAAAAGCTCTATGCGCTGCGCGATGTGACGGCTACGGTCAACAGCATTCCGCTGATTGCTTCCAGCATTATGAGCAAAAAGATCGCCGCAGGCTCCGATCGAATCCTTCTGGACGTCAAGACCGGCAGCGGCGCCTTTATGAAGACCTTGGAGGACTCCATTGCGCTGGCAAAGGAGATGGTGTCCATCGGCGAGCATGTGGGACGCCGAACAGTGGCGCTCATCACCGATATGGACCGTCCTTTGGGTTGTGCCATCGGGAATGCGTTGGAGGTCCGCGAGGCATGCGAGACCTTGCAGGGACGCGGCCCGGCCGATCTGACGGAGGTCTGCATCGAGCTGGCCGCCAATATGCTTTGGCTTGCGGAAAAAGGGGAATTGGCGCAATGCCGTTCTTTGGCCAAGCAACAGATTGCAAATGGGGAGGCCTTTGCGAAGTTGAAAGAGATGGTCCAGGCACAGGGTGGGGATACAAGCGTGCTGGACGACCCGTCGAGATTCGATCGGTCGAATGTATGTTATGAGGTCTTGGCGCAAAGGGAAGGGTTCCTCTATGCAATGGATACGGAGCGGTGCGGAATTGCTTCCATGGAGCTGGGCGCCGGACGCGAGAAAAAGGAGGACCCCATCGATTACAGCGCGGGGATTGTCTTGCGTAAAAAGGTCGGCGATTTTGTGAGAAAAGGGGAGGTGCTCGCCTCCTTCTATTCCTCGGAGGAGTCGAAATGCCGGACAGCGGAGCAAACGTTCACACAGGCCCTCCGCATTCAGGATGCAAGGCCGAAGCAAACCGCGTTGATTTACGCGCGTGTCACCGCCCAAGGGGTTGAAGTGGACAATCGATCTTAGAAACAGGCAACATTTTAGGGGAGGATAACATAGGGCGAAATCCTTGCGTTTTCCAATTTTTATGGTTAGAATAGCAACCATAAAGCCATACTAAATTCGTATATTTTAAACCAGAGGCTTTGTGGAGGTGCTTTCATGTTAGATTGTAAAATTGCAAGGGTCGTTGGCCGGGAAGTGATGGATTCCCGTGGAAATCCAACCGTAGAAGCAGAGGTTGTACTCAAATGCGGCGCACAAGGGACTGCACTCGTCCCCTCCGGTGCATCGACTGGCATCTATGAGGCGCACGAGCTGCGCGACGGCGACCCGAAGCGCTACGGTGGCAAGGGCGTTCTAAAGGCCGTACGCAATGTGAACGAATCGATTGCCACTGCATTGGAGGGGATGAATGCACTCGCGCAGGAGGAGATTGACCGTAAAATGCTGGAGGCCGATGCCAGCAAAAACAAGTCCAAGTTGGGCGCAAACGCGATCCTGGCGGTTTCACTGGCGACCGCACGCGCGGCCGCCGCAGCGCTCAATCTGCCGCTCTATCGGTATATCGGCGGCATGCAGGCGCACAAGCTCCCTGTGCCGATGATGAATATTCTCAATGGCGGCGCACATGCCTCCAACAACATCGACATACAGGAATTCATGATTATGCCGGTCGGCGCGCAGAGTTTTCGTGAGGCGCTCCGCTGGTGCAGCGAGATTTACCACACCCTTGGCAAGCTGCTCAAGGAAGGAGGGCTTGCCACCGGCGTCGGCGATGAGGGCGGCTTTGCGCCAAACCTGGAGTCGGACGAAGAAGCGATTGAATGGATCATCCGCGCAATCGAGGCAGCGGGATATTCGACGCAGGACGTCAAGATTGCATTGGATGCCGCCAGCAGCGAATGGTATAAGGACGGCATGTATGTCCTGCCCAAGCGCGGCACAGCTTTAAAGAGCGCAGACCTGGTGGCCTATTGGAAAGACTTGGTCAGCCGCTATCCGATCATCTCGATCGAGGATGGACTGGGCGAGCAGGATTGGGAGGGCTGGACGATTTTGACAAAAGAACTTCCCATCCAGTTGGTTGGAGACGACCTGTTCGTTACAAATGCGGAGCGTTTGCAGCAGGGCATTGAAATGGGCGCGGGCAATGCAATCCTTGTGAAGGTCAATCAGATTGGCTCCCTGTCGGAGACGCTGCATGCGATGGAGCTGGCGTACAAGGCCGGGTATACGGCGGTCGTTTCCCACCGTTCCGGCGAGACCGAGGACACGACCATTGCAGATTTGGCGGTCGCCACGAATGCAGGGCAGATCAAGACCGGCGCGCCGTGCCGCACGGATCGGGTTGCAAAGTACAACCGATTGCTCCGCATTGAGGACGAGCTGGGGAGCACCGCCTGCTATGCCGGAAGGGATGCCTTCCGGTTCTCTGTATGATTCCGCAAATCAAAACATCCGCACGGATCACTTCCCGTGCGGATGTTTTTCTATATGAGGTTCTCGGCAGATCAGAGCAACTCTTTGATGCAGGATTCGATTTCCCGCATACTTGCGGTTGGCTCGTATCGTGCGGCGACTTCCCCCTCCCGGTCGATCACAAACTTTGTAAAATTCCATTTGATCTCCGGGTTCTCTGCATAATGAGGGTCCTCTGAAGATAAGATTTCCTGTAGCTTTTCTGTAAGCGGATGATCAGGATCGAACCCGCTGAAACCGCGGGCGTTTGTCAGATAACGGAAGAGGGGTTCTGTCTGCGGCCCTTTCACATTCGTTTTGGCCAACATGGGAAACGTAACGCCATAGTTGTAACGGCAGAATTCTGCGATTTTATCGTTGCTCTCTGGGTCTTGCTCATGAAATTGATTGCATGGGAACCCTAAGACCATAAAGCCATGGTCGCGGTATTTTTGGAACAACTTCTCTAGGTCTTCAAACTGCGGTGTGAATCCGCATTTGCTGGCCGTGTTGACAATTAAAAGAACGTTGCCTCTATACACGGAAAGATCCAGTTCCTTCCCGTTCATCTGGCGCACATGAAAATCATAGACATTCATTTTGGGCCATGCGCCTCCTTTCCCGCTTATTATGAGGATAAGGGCCATGCAATATACTTTCTCCGGTGGGAATCGAAGGGACGATTGAAAAATCTACGGAACAACCAGAAAATTCGTCAATTTTTGGTCAAAATTCGTAGGCAATTTGTCCGGTTTTGGTTTTGGAAATGATTGACTTTCTGTGGCCTGTTCCAAAGATAAACATTGCAGCGTTGACTTTCCATGTCCACGTGTTATAATAAACACCATAGAATTAAAATTCTGTAGGTAAGGGGTGTTGAACATGAGCAGACAAGCAAAAAACACTTTCTCCAATAAAGTTTATAATATTATATCGAAGCAGAGCGAGAAAGCGCTGGAAGCAGAACTCTGTGAGGGTAGCAGCAAAGTACAGATCAATCAGCTCAATGGCGGGGAGAACCAACAGTGGAAATTTGAAGCCAGCGGTGATCCGTACTATAAATTAGTGAACAAGAATACTGGAAAAGCACTGGATATTATGCTGGGCGGTTCGGCAAATGGGACTTGGCTCCACCAGTGGGATAGCGTTTCTTCCGACAGCCAGTTGTGGTTCTTGGAGGAGACGGACGAAGGCTTTTATAAGATTAAGTCCAAGGTTTCTGGTAAGTGTGTAGATGTTGTGGGGATGTCCCAGGAGGACGGCGCACGTCTACAGATCTGGGAAGACCTGAATGGCGACAATCAGCAGTGGAAGCTGGTTGAGGTTGTTGCAAAGAAGGCTGAAAAGGCTGTGGAGCAGAAAGAGGAAGCTCCTGCAAAAGAAATCGTCCCTGAAGCACCGAAGGCGGTTGTGAAAGCAGAGTGAACTGCCCCAATTAGTGCGGACAGTACAAAAAGCCCCTATGTAGGAAATATTTTGTATTAAGTGAAGTGGCGCTGCGTCAGTGGCGCCACTCCTGTTTTTGTCTGGATACGCTCATGATTATAGAAATGAATGTAGCTATCTATCATCTCATTTGCTTCTTGGAAAGAGCGAGGCTTGTGCCGGTAGATGCATTCCGTTTTCAAGATTGAGAAAAAGTTTTCTGCCATCGCATTGTCATAAGGATTACCTTTTCTTGACATTGATGGTGTTATGCCGTAAGATTGAGTTAGCTTGAAATATGCTTGGGATGTATATTGAAAGCCTTGGTCGCTGTGGAGCTGCAACTCCGCAGCGACCCTCTTTTTTTCTTTTTTCATCGCTAACTTTATGGTGTCCAGTACGAGATTGACAGTTTGTCGTGTCGCTGTCTTGTATGCTACAATACTGTTGTCATACAGATCTCGGATCATGGATAGGTAAAGTATACCTTCTTCCGTGTGGATATAGGAAATGTCCGTTACCCATTTTTCATTTGGTTTGGATGCCTGGAAGTTTCGGTTGAGCAGGTTCTTATACTTATGGAGTTGCTGGCCAAGGTTCTGCCATTGTCTCTTTCTGCGTATTTCAGACAGGATTCCATATCTTTTCATTATTTTTAGTATCGTTTTGGGGTCACGGTGGATACCCTGGTTTTCTAGCCAGCGGTGCATCCGTCGGTAACCGTAGGTCTGATGGCAGTGCGCTTGGTGTTGGCGAAGCATGGCTACCACAAGGGCATCCCTTTGAGGCTGCCCTTTCCTTTTGACATAGTCATAATAGCCGCTCCGGGAAACCCCAAAGATCTGACACATAACAGCTACCGGATATTCTGTCTTGTGACGGTAGATAACCTCATATCGATACTTCGGCCTCACATCCTTTCTGTGAGCGAGAGAAAATCCCGCAGCAGTTCATTTTCCATTCTCAGCCGTTTGTTCTCATACTTGTATTCCTGCAACGTCTTTGCAGGTTTCCGCCCTCGTGTTTTTGGAACACATTGAACTGCCTTCTTGCGCTCCCGTTTTAGTAGTGCGTGGACAGGACGGTCGCCTTCGAGTCCCAATGCTTCTGCTACTTCTCTCTGGGTCATTCCATCCTCCAGCATCTGTTGAATCTGTGGCAGCAACATCTGTATCTTTTGATATCTTCTTGCCATATACAACTACCCCCTCACGTAGTCATTATCCTACATGAGGGGGCCTTTTGTCCATTGTCCGTTTTTAACGGTTCGGTTCAGTTCCCAGGGTTGGGGCTTTTTGTGTTTGTAGAATATGTTACAACGGTTTTCGCTCGATAGAGGGAAATGCCTGCACGGTTTATTCTGTGTTGGCAAAGGGATTCTCAGGAATAAATAGGAAATGTAAAGGATCTAAAAAGGTAAATATAAACGCGAAATTCGTAGGGCAGCGATTCAAATTAGGTAGAAACTTAACGAAAACAGACAGAACAAAGAGAAAAAAATATTTAAAATTTATAGATTGGGTATATCTTTTTATGATCTTTTATGCTATACTAGACACGAACTACCCGTAAAGAGGAAAAATCCTTTTGTTCGGACAAACTGGTTAGAAAATGAAATGGAGGTAACATCATGCAAAAGACCAAAAAGAGCAGAGCGATTCTATCGGGTATATCTGTATTGCTGGTTCTGTGCCTATTGGCGGGAGGAACAATGGCATGGTTCACAGATACGGAAAAGGTAAACACGAATTTTACGGCCGGCATATTGGACATCAGTGTAAAGCCGGGCGAAGCTGCGTCCACAGATTTAACCTTTGATAATCTCCGCCCGATGCAGCTTAAAAATTTCAACGCGGAACTGGCGGGCAATGGTTCTGACAAATGGACCAATGACGTCACGCAGAACAACACCACGGGCGTATATCCTGGCGATTATAAAGAGCCTGTCCCGGCCTACTTTAAGCCGGTCGTCATCACAAACGACGGCACCCTGCCCACCAAGGTGCAGATTTCCCTGGAATTGGGCGAAGGCTGTGCAGACGGAGAGCCGGTTCTGACCGAGGATGGCTTCACCATCACGCAGGGCAAGACGAAGGCATGCGACAACGGCCTGAAGGAAGCCCTCAAGGTGTTTGTCTATTATAATAGAAACGACCCGAACTCCGGTGCCTGGACGCAGGTTGCGGATGTCAACCTGAACACGGATTATGCAGGCGCGGACGATGGGGCTCGCGATACATACACAACCGTGATGATCCCGGCGGGCGAAAGCGTGCGCTATGTGATCGCGGGCTATCTGCCGGAGAATGCCGGCAACGCCTACCAGGGCCAGCACTACCACGGCAAGCTTGTCCTGAACGCCTATCAGATGGATACGACCGATGGCGGCGATCCGGATAACATTGAGATTAATGAAGTGAATAAGGACCTGCTGCAGGATCTGTATGATAAATTGAGCATACTGCTCCCGCTGGAAGGAAATTTCCTCCCTGACACATGGCAGGACTTTGTAAATGCCATGAACCAGGCCAAGGACGTGCTGGACAATGCGGATGCGACCGCCGATGAGATTGCGAACGCATTTGAGAAATTGATGGACAGCAGTGTGAACTTGGTGATGGAACAGAGCCCGGATGAGAATCTGGCCTATATCATCGAAAAGGCAGAATCCATTGTACCTGCTGTTGACGCGGGCCAATATGAAGAAGCCGGTATAGAGGAATTCCGCGCGGCGCTTGCCAGAGCGAAAGAAGTCCAGGCGGATCCGAGCGCTTCTTATTCCGATATTCAGGAAGCTACCTACAATCTGAATGAGGCAATGATGAACCTGCGCCTGAAGGACAACACCAGCGGCATCACCACGTTTGCAGCGAATACGACCGACGCGATGGATGTGCAGGTTGCCCTGTTCCTGACGCAGTATGTGGCAGAGAGAGACAATCTCGATGCAGTAGCTACGGCGGAAGCATTCTTTGGCTTCTTGGGATAAGAAGTAGAGAATCCACAAGGATTGCACGGATTTCGTCTGAAGTCCGGCACGAGTGAGCATTTCTTGCAAATCAAGGCCCCCGGCAGATGCCGGGGGCCTTCTTGCGTCCATTTGGAAAAGCACGTATAATAGAACCCAAGAATCCAAGAAAAAGGAGAAACATTCCATGCCTGTTATCCAAATGGTTGAAGTCAATCCCGAACAGGTGGACGAGCTGGCTGCATTGGCGAAGCCCATCTGGACCGATCATTTTACCCCCATCATCGGCGCCGGGCAGACCGCCTACATGATTGAAAAATTCCAGTCTGCCCCGGCCATGCGCGCACAGATGGCAAACGAAGGGTATCACTACTATTTCTTCTTATACGACGGCCAGAAGGCCGGGTACACCGGCATCCGCCGCGACGGGGACAGCCTGTTCCTCAGCAAAATCTATGTGGAAAAGTCCTTCCGGCGCAAGGGGATTGCATCCCACGGCATCGCCTTTATGACCGACCTCTGCCGCCGCGAAGGATTGCGGAAAATTTGGCTCACGGTCAACAAGCACAACGACGGCTCCATCGCCTGCTACCGGTCGCGGGGCTTTACCGTCGCCTATCCGCTCGTGACGGACATCGGCAACGGCTTTGTGATGGACGACTATGTGATGGAGAAATGGGTCGCGCCCCGCACCCTCCTGTATGTGGACACCTGCCTGCGCACGGGCAGCCGGACGCGCGAACTGGCGGACGCGTTCCTCAACGCCTATCGGAAGGCGCATCCCCAGGATACCGTCGATGTGGTCCGCTTGGCAGAGGCGGACATCCATTGCATCCGCGGCGAAGAGCTGGAACGCCGGGAGGCGCTCAAGAGTCAAGGCAAGATCGACGCGCCGGAGTTCGCCGAGGCCCGCCGGTTCGCCGCGGCGGACGGCATCGTGGTCGCCGCGCCCATGTGGGAGCTGAGCTTCCCGGCCATCCTGAAAGCGTATATCGAGACGGTATCCGTGCCGGGAATCACGTTCCGCTATGGCGAGGGCGATACCGGCTGCATCGGGTGCTGCAAGGCGAGCCGTTTGCTCTATCTGACCACCCGGGGCGGCCTCTATACCGGGGCGGCGTCCGGTTTGGAGTTGGGCGAAAAAGAGATGAAGGCCCTCTCGCAGTTCTTCGGCATCCCGGGCTTCGATTGCCTCTTTGCAGAGGGGACGGACCTTCTCCCGCCGGAAGAGGTCGCAGAGCGGATGGAGCAGGCAAAGAGCGCGGCGGCGCAGATGGCAAGGGTATGGTGAGCGGATGGATTTTGTAACGATACTTTCAGAGCAGTTCCACCTCAAAAATTGGCAGGTGGAAAAGGTCATAGAGTTGATCGACGAGGGAAACACCATCCCGTTTATCGCGCGGTACCGCAAGGAGGCCCACGGTTCCCTGGACGACCAGACGCTGCGCGAAATTGCGGAGCGACTGGAATACCTGCGCGGGCTGGAGAAACGCCGCCAGGAGGTGGCGAGCCTCATCACGGCCGCGGGCAGCATGACCGAAGAGATTGCCGCGGCCCTGGACGGCGCTTCGACCCTGTCGGAGATCGAGGACATCTACCGCCCCTTCCGGCCGAAGCGCAAGACGCGCGCGTCCGTGGCGCGGCAGAAGGGCCTGGAGCCCCTCGCGCAGGAAATCTACAAGCAGGACCCAACGGCTTCCTACCCCATCGACCTGGCGGAAGCCTACGTCAACCCCGAATTGGGCGTGGAGACGCCGGAGGACGCGCTCGCGGGCGCAAAGGACATCATCGCGGAGTGGATTTCGGACGACGCCGGGATCCGCAAGCGTTTGCGCGTGGTGACGATGGCGCAGGGCGAGCTGGTCAGCAAGGCCGCCAAGCCGGAGGAGGAATCCGTCTATGAGCCGTACTACGACTTCCGGCAACCTCTGCGGCAGCTGGCGGGGCACCGCGTCCTGGCGGCCGACCGCGGCGAACGCGAGGGCTTCTTGAAGGTGAGCGTGGCGCTGGACCCGGCGCGCGGGCTGAACATCGTGTATTCGGTCGCGGTCAAGGAGGGGTCCCCCTGCACGGACGCGGTGCGCGAGGCGGCAGAGGATGCTTACAGCCGCCTGATTTTCCCCGCGATCGAGCGGGAGGTGCGCAACACCCTGACGGAAAACGCGGACGAAGCCGCGATCAAGGTCTTTTCCGTCAACCTGCGCCAGCTTTTGATGCAGCCGCCGGTCAAGGGGCGCGTGGCGATGGGCCTGGACCCCGGCTACCGCACGGGCTGCAAAGTGGCGGTGGTGGATGCGACCGGCCGCGTGCTGGATACGGGCGTGATCTATCCCACGCATTCCAAGGCGAAGGTCGAGGAGGCGAAGAAGACCGTCTCCGAGTTGATCCGCAAGCACGGGGTGCAGGTGATCGCCATCGGCAACGGTACGGCCAGCAAGGAGACCGAAATCTTTGCCGCGGAAGTGATCCACGAGCTGGGCGCCGGGGTTTCGTACATGGTGGTGAGCGAGGCGGGCGCGTCCGTCTATTCCGCCAGCAAGCTGGCCGCCCAGGAGTTCCCGGATTTCGACGTGACCCTGCGCAGCGCGGTTTCCATCGCGCGGCGCTTGCAGGACCCGCTCGCGGAGCTGGTCAAGATTGACCCGAAGGCGATCGGCGTGGGGCAGTACCAGCACGATATGCCGCCCAAGCGCTTAAACGAGGCGCTCTCCGGCGTGGTGGAGGACTGCGTGAACACCGTGGGCGTGGACTTGAACACGGCGTCCCCGGCCCTGCTGGAAAAGGTTTCCGGCGTATCGTCCGCCGTATCGAAGAACATTGTGAAGTACCGCGAGGAGAACGGCGCGTTCCAAAGCCGGTCGGAGCTCAAGAAGGTGCCGAAGCTCGGCCCCAAGGCGTTTGAGCAGTGCGCGGGCTTCCTGCGCGTGAGCGAGAGCAAAAACGTGTTGGACAATACCGCCGTGCACCCGGAGAGCTATGCGGTGGCGAAGGCCCTCTTGGAGCGCTGTGGCTTCACGTTGGAGGATGTGCGCGCGGGAAGGCTGGACGGCCTGCGGGACAAGGTGGCACAGGCCGGCGAGGAGGCGCTTGCCAAGCAGCTGGACACCGGCGTCCCGACCCTGCGGGACATCGTCACGGAGCTGCTGCGTCCCGGGCGCGACCCGCGTGACGAGCTGCCGCCGCCCCTGCTGCGCACGGACGTGCTGAGCATGGAGGACCTCAAGCCCGGCATGGAGCTGATGGGTACCGTGCGCAACGTGATCGATTTCGGCGCGTTCATCGACATCGGGGTGCACCAGGACGGCCTGGTACACATCTCCCAGATCAGCGACCGGTACATCAAACACCCCAGCGAGGTGCTCAAGGTCGGCGACATTGTGAAGGTCTGGGTGCTCTCCGTAGACACCAAAAAGAAGCGCATTTCCCTCACCATGCGGACCTCCGGTCAGGACGCGCCTACGGCGAGAGCCACGTAAGCGAAGCGGAATCCTGATATTTCCCGCTCCACGGGGACGCACAGCGTCATTTCGCGGACGCACAGCGTCATTTCGCGCCTCCGGCGAGGGCCACGGAAGCGAAGCGGAATCGTGATATTTCTTACTCCACGGGGGACGCTCTAAGAAAGCCAACAGGGATTCGTTCCCGCTCCACAGGGGGCGTTCGAAAAAGGCAGGCGGGATTTATGTTTCGCCCCACAGAAGTGCCCGGAACAAGCCAACCTCTTTGCAAGACAGAAAGCAAATCATGGGAACAGCCCATCCTTATTTTTAAACTGCTTTTGCACAAAGAGACTTTTTTGCAGAGCAGCATATACGATAATCCTGGACAAATGATGAAAGGGAGTTGCCACTATGGAATTCTTTCAGCCCTACGTGAATATGTTCCGCAACTATATAAACTTTTCCGGCCGTACCCGCCGCAGGGATTTCTGGATGGCCGTCCTCGTCAACTTCGTCATTACGTTGATCCTGAGCATCCTCACCAGGTTCCTTTCCGTTTTCGGTGTGGTCCAGACGATTTATGGGTTGGCTATTTTGCTCCCGTTCCTCGCCCTCTGGGCAAGGCGGCTGCACGACATCAATATGAGCGCCTGGTTCTTGCTTCTGAACCTGATCCCCGGCATTGGTTCGATCATCCTGCTCGTGTTTGCCTGCATGGACAGCCAGCCCGGTTCCAACCAGTATGGCCCCAATCCCAAAGGGATGTATTGATAGAGAGAAGAAAAGAAATGCGCCCGGAACCTCCAAAAGGGAGGCTCCGGGCGCACGTTTTTGCTCGGGAAGGGGTCATACGGTTCCTTCCTCGTCCGGTTCGGGCTGGGTGACGTCCACCAGCTCCGCCAACTGTTCGGCGGAGAGCTCCTTCTGGAAGCGGTCGTGGATCGTCAGGTTGTATTCCGCCTGGCCGTTGTCCAGATTGCCCGCATAGAAGGAGACCGAAACCAGGGAGAGGTTGCCGGTGTCCAACCGGTCGGAGATCGCTTTGCAGCGCTGTGCAAACGCCTGGGCGTCCGCGTCCTGCCCCACCAGCCGGACGTCGATGTGGACGTCGTCGTAGGCGCGCAGGTCCTGGTAGGTCTGCGGGAGGTCCCGGCTGCCGCCGTTCAGCGAGACGTGGACCGAGAGGGAGGAAATCTCCTGCGTCCCCTGGAGCTGCTCATAGCATTGGTCGCTGATCTGCTGGGAGATGGATGCCTCCGCCTCATAGCGGCCCTCGCCGTATTCATAGACGACCGAACCCGCGGAGAGCAGCAGGCTGCCGCCGATGACGCACAGGCAGAAGAAGCCGCTGAGGAAGTCGTATTTGAGTTTGTCCTTGCGGAACAGGAAATTGCTTGCAAGCACCTCCACGCCCAGGAGGATCAACAGCACCGGCGACCACTTTGCGGCGGTAAAGAGCATCTCCATGTTGTGGAACAGCAGGAAGAGGAGCACCAGCACGCCGCAGGCGATGAGGGCGACCCCCATCGTGAAGCTCCCCACCCGGCGCACGCGCTGGGGTTTTTGCAGCGGCTGGGGGCCGGGGGCCGCGTGCTCTGTGTAGCCGGCAGGTTCCGGGGAGGGGGTCTTTTCGGTCTCCCAGCCGGCGGCGGTATCCCCAGCGGAAGGCTGCGGGATGCCGGAAGAAATGTCCATCCAGGTCTCATTTTGCATCATGGTCGTCGCCTCCATATTCCACATAGTCCTGATCGTCCTGCTCGTGGACCGTATACTTCTTTTTGCCGCCGGTCACCAGGTAGATGCCCAGCAGGATGATGGCGGTTGCCACAAGGATCGTCGGCAGGCTGTTGATGAGATGGTACAGCCAGGGCATGATCTCCGAAAGCTGGTACAGATAGGGGCCGACGATGTTCTGGAACAGGATCCACGCGCCAAAGAAGATGCAGATGATGCCGACCAGCAGGTGGCGCCGCTTCAAGACCACCTTCCAGTCCTTGTTCAGAAGGCCGTCCATGTCAAACAGGAAGTGATCCTCCCGCGCCATGCGCTCTTCATAGGGGACGTTGCGCAGGTTCATGGCGTCGAAGAAGGAATAGAACCAGATGACCGGCAGCAGGATCAGCAGGAACGAGAGGTTCAAAAAGCCGGACAGGGCGATGGTCAAACAGAAGAGCAGCATCAGGGAGGCGCCCTTTTTCATCAATCCCAGGTACATATGGCCCGCACCCGGGAACAACGAGAACACAAAGGTCCAAAAACTACTTTTTTTCATTGCCGGAATCTCCTTTCAAGGTCAAGCTTTCGAAAAATTGTTGGATGCCGTCCGTCATCCGGTCTCCGATCTCCCTGGTTTTATCGGAAAATTGCTGCGAAAAGGAGGTCAGGTTTTGGAAGGGGTCCGGCGTATGGGAACTGGTTGGCACGGTGAACACGCCGCCCAGCCATAAGAGCATGGTGAGGCAGGCCGCGACGCCCGCTGCCACGTAGCGGTTGAAGAACAGCTGCACGGCGCGCTGCCGGATGCTGCGCATCACGGAGGGCCGCAGCGTTTCCGGGGCGGGAAGCAGCTCGTCCTCGCAGAGGCGCGCGGTGTAGCGCTCGGTGCAGTGGTCGCAGAAGGCCAGGTGCTCCGCGATTTCCAGCCGGGCGAGCTCATCCGGCTCCCCATGCAGCAGGTCGTCAAACGCGCGGCCGGTCAGATGGCCGTCTTGGTCGAAATAGGGTTTCATCGGTCAAGCTCCTTTCCCAGCTGCTCGCGCAGAATTTGTTTCGCGCGGTAGAGCTGTGTCTGTACGGTTTTTTTCGGCCGGTTGAGCCGCTTTGCGATGTCCTCAACCGGTTTTTCCTCCAAAAAGTAGAGGATGGAAACCTTGTGGTAGGGCTCCGGCAGCGCCCGGATGCGTTCCTGGATGCGGGCTTCGCCCTCCTCCGCGAGGAACGCTTCTTCGGGGCTGCCTTGGGCCGGCAAAGCGTCCAGAGCCTCTTCGCCCGGGGCGCTGACGCGCCGCGCATAGGCGCTTTTTAAATGATCCTTTGCCTTGTTCGCCGCAATGCGGCAGATCCAAGGTTTGTAGTGTTCGGGCGGGCAGCGGTCAATGCTGCGGTAGGCGGCGAGGAACGTCTCTTGCGCGAGGTTCTGCGCCTCCTGATAGTCCCGCACCATCTGGAAACAGACGGTGAACACGAGCTTCTCGTATTGCCCGACAAATTCGGAAAACGATTCATTTGTCATAACTGCCCGTGTCCACCCCCTCCATCCGCATGTGCTTCACGGCCGTTCACTTGATAAAACGAGGTTCCCATCGGGATGACTTCAAACGATTAAAAAAATTTTTTATTTGGCGGCAGGCGCTCTGCGGTATAGGTCCGGCCGTCTATTTTTCATCGGTATGGGCCTCGAAAGGGAAAGAAATCCGATTTTATAAGGGAATTGATCGAAATAGATACAATTTATTTGTAAATAAGAGATATAGAAATCAAACGCATAGCGTGATAAAATGTTAATAGAAATTTATAGATCGTTTTATTGAAATATGAATATTATTGGCGTGGATATGGAAATGGAGGAAACCCTCCACCCATTTTGCAGAGGGAGATTCCACAGGCCCCATGCGTGGGCCGCCAAGTGGGTCCAGAAGACGTATATAGCATGGCAACACAGGCATTTGAGGAGACTGGGGGTTGGATTATGGAGAAAGGGAAGAAGCTTTTTTCCATCCTGTTCCGTGTATTGAGTACCTTGTTTGTAGCCGGGGCAAGCTATGTTGCGCTGGCAGGGACGTTCGGAATCGGGAAGGGCTGGCGGTGTGTGCTGCTCCTGTTGGCCTGGGCCTTGCTCAACCAGGATGCGATTCGCCTCCTTTGGAATCACTGGAGAAAGGGGACGGCATTGGATTGGCAGACGCCCACGATGGTGTCTCTACTCATTGCTGCGTTCGCCTATGTGGTGTGCTGCGTGGCAATCGGTATATCTGGATAAAAACGACTCCCAAAAGGCAGATACGTAAAAAAGGAACTTCTTTTCCAAGGAGAGAGAAGTTCCTTTTTGCTTGCTTATTCCGCGGGGCTGATCGCGTCGATCGCCCGAAGCTCTTCCTCGGTAAAGGAGGTGTGGCCGACGATCTCCAGGTTTTCCAGAATCTGTTCCGGCTTGGAAGCGCCGATCAGCACGCTGGTCACTTCGCCGTCGCGCAGCACCCAGCTCAGGGCCATCTGCGCCAGGGTCTGGCCGCGGTTTTTGGCCAGCTCGTTCAATGCGGTGATCTGCGCGAGCTTTTCCGGCGTGAGCTGGTCCGCGTGCAGGAAGCGCCCGTCCGTCTTGATGCGGCTGTCCTCCGGGATGCCTTTCAGGTACTTGTCCGTCAAAAGCCCCTGCGCCAGCGGGCTGAACGCGATGATGCCGCAGCCGTTCTGCGCGGTAAAGGATTTTACGCCGTCCGTCTCAATGTGGCGGTCAAAGATCGAATAGCGGGTTTGGTGGATGATGAACGGGCATTTGAGCTCCTTGAGGATCTCCATCGCCTGCCGGGTGTGTTCCAGGTCGTAGCGGGAAATCCCGGCGTACAGCGCCTTCCCGCTCTTGACCGCCGTGTCCAGCGCCATCATGCTTTCCTCCAAGGGGGTGTTGGGGTCCATGCGGTGGTGGTAGAAGATGTCCACATAGTCCACCCCCATGCGCTTGAGGCTCTGGTCCAGGCTGGCGAGCAGGTATTTCCGGCTGCCCCAGTCCCCGTAAGGACCGTCCCACATGGTGTAGCCCGCCTTGGTGCTGATGACCAGCTCGTCGCGGTAGGCGTGCAGCTCTTCCCGCAGGATGCGGCCGAAGTTGCGCTCGGCGCTGCCCGGCTCCGGGCCGTAGTTGTTGGCGAGGTCAAAATGGGTGATGCCGTGGTCAAACGCCGTGAAACACATGGCCTTCATGTTCTCGTAGTTGCCGTTGGAACCGAAATTATGCCAGAGGCCCAGGGAGAGCGCGGGCAATTTCAGCCCGCTGTTGCCGCTGCGGTGGTAGGTCATCGTGGCATACCGGGTATTACTAGCGGTATAAGACATGCAAAATCCTCCTATTTATTTTATTAAGTGAGCCACTTGCTTTTTCAAGAAGCAAAACTTTCAACAACGGATTGTTGAAACAGTGGAAAACATTACGAAACGTAATGAACTGCGCGCATAGAACGGCGGGATTATTCGTCCAGCGGGTGGAACGCCAGGCCGGTGAGCAGCTTGGGATAGAACCAGGTGGACTTCTGCGGCATGGTCTCCCCGGCGTCCGCAACCTCGCGGATCTCTTTGACGCGGGCCGGGTTGACAAAAAAGACGCATTGGCTTTCCCCGGAACGCGCCGATGCCAGGGCCTCGGAAAAATGGCGCGTATAGGTGAGGTTTTCCTGTTTGGCGAGGCTTTCCGCGCCGATGCCCAGCATCCCCTCCAGGATGACCTTGTGCAAAAGGGAGACGTTCAGGTTCCGCGTGGCCGGGCTCTGCTCCGGGCAGAGCCGGTCCATCAGCGCTTCGTCCTTTAAAAGCAGCAGATGCCAGGTTTTGCCGCCGGAATAGTAGGCAAACGCCTTTTTCGCCTGCCGGTGGAGCGCATCCATGTTGGTCTCGATGTATTCCGGAGGGGTGTCCATCTCATACACCTGGAAATAGGCCTCGCACTGCTTGAGTAGGGCCGCTTCGTCAAAGTGTTCCAACCCATGCACCAGCCGGTGGATCGGCAGCACGGCCAGCCCCGCGCTGTGGAGGTCCGCCAGGCCGGTCAGGATGAATTCCCCGCCGGGCAGCCCCTGTTCGCGGCGCCAGTTGCGGAAATGCAGCGCCGTCTCGTAGCGGTGATGCCCATCCGCTATGTAGATGTGCCGGTCCCGGAAATCCTCGCACAGCGCGCCGAGCACCACCCGGTCGTTGACCACCCAAAGCCGGTGCGTGACCCCATCCAGGGTGCAGGTGTAGCGCGGCGTATCCATGGAAAGGCGCTCGATGCGCTCGCGCGTTTCGCGCTTTGGGTCCTCGTACAAGCCGTATACGGGGCTGATGTTGCAGCCCGTGGCCTGCATCAGCTGGAAGCGGTCGCGCTTTGCCGCGTCGAGCGTATTCTCATGGGGCAGGACGGCGTTTTCCGAAAAATCGGAGAGCCTCATGCGGCACAAAAGGAGCTTGTTGCGCAGGGTTTCCCCGCGGACGGAAAACTCCTGTTCATAAATGAACATGGCCGGGGCGGAATCCCGCTTGAGGATTCCCTGCTGGGTCCAGGCGCTCAACAGGTCCGCCGCTTGCGGGTAAGAATCCGGGACTTCCAGGTGCATACTGTTGTACGGGCTGCGCGCCAGATAGGTTTCCCGGTCGCCCGGGGCAAGCACATCATAGGGAGGGCAGACGAGGTTTTCCAGGCTGCCGGCTTTTGCCGTATAGCGCAGGGCGCGCAGAGGGGCGATTTCTGCCATGGAGACCACCTTTCCGGCTTCGGAGGGAAGCCATTTGATTTCAATAAACAAATTTTGCCCGGAATGCGGGGAAAGCCCCCGCCGGGCGGTGATAACATTTGGTTTATGGCCGTTCGCATAGAAGGGCGTTTCTTTTCTAATTATAGGAAGGAGCGGTTTGTTTGTCAAAACGATCGCGAAAAATGCCGGGATGCGGCTTTGCATCCCCCGGCAGCAGCTGGATAGACGTCCATCCGGGGCCTGTACAAGCCATTTAAAACGAAAAGTACGCGATGGATAGAAAAACAACCTGTTGTATCCATCTCTGATACCACAGGTTGTTTTACCATATAAAAATACGGATTGTATTGTTTGCTTTTGACGGCGGGTACAACCCATGGCGGCAATTTTGGCATCCCTTCCCCATAGGTGCATGGAAAACGGGAATGTAAAATCAGACTCCACAGAGAAACGCCCGCATACCCGTTAAAGGCAGATTGCGGAAAGACGCCCGTCTAGCTCACGTGGGGGACGGGATGGTCATCGCGGCGGAACAGCAAGCTGACGCACCAAAGGGCGCACAGAGCGATCACCACATAGATGATTCGGCTGATAATGCCGGCCTGTCCACCACCGATCCAGGCCACGAGGTCAAATTGGAAAAGGCCAACCAGGCCCCAGTTGATGCCGCCGATAATCAGCAGCGTCAATGCGATTTTATCCAACATATGCTTTCTCTCCTTTGGCCCGTCGGGGCCTTTAACTTTTGCGGATAAATCCGCTTGTCCCCATTTTTCCCGTTTCGAAGGAAAATATACAGCGCGCGTATCCGTTAGACGGCAAAATATCCCTTCTTTAGCCAATTTTTAACAAAATAAAACCCGCTCTTAATATTGGGAGCTTATACTCTTGCCGTAAAAAACAAACTGGTTCAAAGAAAGAAGGAAAATCATTATGAAAAAAGCAATGGCGTTTTGCCTCGCAGCGCTGATGGCGGCCGGAATGACGACCTCCGCGTTTGCAGCGGCAAAGGACGTGAACCCCGGCAGTGTAACGTTTGATCAGGATTCCTTTATCAATGGCAAAGCCAGCGTAGAACTGGAATATGACGCTGTGGCGGAGCCGACCTATACCATCACCATCCCGATGGGCGTA